>Ga0268262_10005158_pt1 | contig 13083 bp, 11 predicted proteins | sample TergutNc150P3_FD_190354 | JGI IMG/M metagenome (GOLD analysis project Ga0268262, IMG submission 190354) | Nasutitermes corniger P3 segment gut microbial community from laboratory colony in Florida, USA - Nc150 P3 (SPAdes) (version 2) | ecosystem: Host-associated > Arthropoda: Insects >... | reverse complement strand
CGGCTTGTCCGCCCCTAGTTTAACAGGCTCAAGCAAGTTGCCAAAAAGCCTGCGGCTTTTTGGCTAAGCGAAATGCCCGACTGACCACTTGGGACAAGTGGTCAGTACCTGAGCGAACGGAGTGAGCGAAGGGAAGGGCATGGAGCGGTAACGGAAAAAGAGAAAAATTTTTAAATGGGGGTGCAGGGGGTTATACCCCTGCAAAACGAACACCACGAACTTTTAATCCATATCTGGTCGCTGTTCGTGGTGGTTCGTGAGGTTCGTGGTTAAAATTCTTATTTTATTTAAGAGGTAAAAATTGAATGATCTACAAAAAATACTCACCTCGCTTAATCGCCGCCGTTATCTTATTTATCTTCTCCTATCTTTCCTCGCCGGCTGCCTACTCACAGGATTTCTCCTCTATCGACCAAGACCTGGCGCAGTTGGGGGCAAAGGAAGCACCCGTAGGGTGTAGATGAAAAAATCCACAAGCCCCGGCGCTGGACAAAACACATAAGATGAATAATTGAGGCGAGATTTATCTCGCCGTCCGCGCCGCGGATTGATAAACGATTCAATAGCCAATACACAAGAGCAGCAGAAACAGTTGGAAGACTTGAAGAAGAACTTGGACGAGAGCGGGAACTTAATCGCCAGTTACAAGAACACAATAACAGAGCAAGAAAAATTGCTGGCGAGCTTACGGGAACAGTTGAACGCAATGTACGAAACTTACAGGAAGCAGTCACAATTATCAGCGAGATACGCACAAAGCTCAAAGTTCTGGAAGACTTTTACAATAGTAGCGATTCCGGTAACAGCGGTAATTAGCGGCATAGTGGGGTTTGCTTTGAGTAGGTAAAATCCTTGGGCATACATCTTGCCCCCACTTAGAAAAAATTTACAATATTTTGTGATGGCTTGAAATATAACTCCGGAACTTGTACAATAAAATTGATAAGCAGGAGGATTAATGCCGCTAATATCGCAATTCTATGGAATATTGATTTATATTTACAAGGAATTGGACAGTAAACATCATATACCGCATTTTCATGCCAAATATGCCGAATTTGAAGGCGTGTATGATTTCAAGGCTAATCTTATCGAAGGTGACTTACCTCTTAAACAAAGAAAACTTGTGGAGGCTTGGGCTTTGCTCCATGAAGATGAATTAAATGCGGCTTGGGTTGCATGGAGCGAGAGCGGAGAAATAATAAAAATTGAAGGATTAAGGTGATTTTAATGTTACGTCCGCAGGCAATAGATGTAAAACCATATCCCGATTATTGTTTACTTGTTACTTTCAGTAATAATGAGAAACGTTTGTTTGATGTTAAACCTTATCTTGATTTTAAACCATTTAGCGAATTAAAAAATATAACATTATTCAATACCGTTAAACCGGCAGGGCTGAGTATTGAGTGGCTTCACGGACAAGACATTTGCCCCGATGAACTTTATTATAACAGTGTACCTGAATGAAAAACCCAGAAAATCTACAGTCCTAAATCCGCGCCAATCAGAATAACTTTTATTCTTCCCGCAGGTTTGCAGAAGCGGGTTGTTACAATGTATGAACAGATTGTGTCGGGGCTTAGGCAGTCGCCGCATGAACCTGTCTCGGTGCAGGATGTTTCCATGTTTGGAAAACGCTGAAGATTCAGGGGCGCGGCGACGTTTCTTGCGCGGACAAGGGCTTCTTCGTAAGTTCTGGCTACTTTATTCATGCCTACGGCTACAATTACCTGTTTGGGACCAAAGATCATCGCGGCGACCCGGTTGCCGTTTCCGTCAATATTTATAAGCTGACCGTCTTCGCTGATTGCGTTTGTTCCCGAAAGAAAAGTGTCGCATGTCAAAGCCCTCTTCATTCTTTCCATTCGATCTTCGGGAGAAGACGCCTTATCCCTGTCCAGAAGATTATAGCCTTCTTTCTCAAGCCGCTCTTGAACGCCAAGATCAACCAAGGTTTGGGAACCACCCCAGGATACTAAGTGATCTTTGGGGATCAGGGAAATAATTTTTTCCACAGCTTCGACTTTGTCGTCGTAATAGAAGGCGTCAAAGGAGCGGGATTTAAGCGCCTTTACCAATCGCGGTCCTAATTTTGAATACCTTTGTTCAGCTAATGTTCTCATATCTCTCCTCCTTATAAATCTCCGTATCCGGCTATTGTATCGCGCAGAAAATACGCGCTGTCTTTGGGGGTACGTTCCAATGTCTTAAAGTTAACATAAATTATACCAAAACGTCTAGTATAGCCAAATGCCCATTCAAAATTGTCCAAAAGCGACCAGACATAATAACCCTTAAGAGGAACCCCCTTCTTTATTACATCCGCGCAAACGGCAAGGTGGTCTTTCAGGTACTTAACCCTTTCCCTGTCATGTATTCTATCGTCAGCGGTAACGATGTCCTCGTAGGCGCAGCCGTTTTCCGTGATATAAATCGGTATTTCATTCTTGCCAAACGCGCCTTTTGAAATTTCCGCTATCCAAATAAGCTGTCTCTCAAGACCGGCGGGGGTATTTGGCCAGCTCATGGCTGTCATATCCTGCCAAAAAGGCTTCATTGTAAATTTAAACGGGGAATTTTCATCCGCCGCCGCTGGAGACTCAGAATAAAAGTTTACGCCGATAAAATCGATGGGCTGGGCTATGGTCTCAAGGTCGCCGTCTTTTACGGGGAGAATATAATTTATTTCTTTGATGCGTTCAGGATAGCCTTTTCCAAGGCAGGGTAAAATAAAAACTTCCGTATTAACCGCCCTTGATAATTCGGCTGCTTTTTTATCAGCTTCGCTGCCTGTCGCGGGGCGCGGCGTAACCGGGTTCCAAGTGATCCCAATCGGCGCTTTTAGCCCTGTTTTGCGGTATTCCTTCACAGCGACGCCGTGCGCCATATTCAAATGATGAGTAGCGGCGGCGGCTTTTCGCGGATCGGAGTGTCCGGGAGCGTGTACGCCGTGTAAGTGCCCAAGATGGGAGATGCAAAGAGGCTCGTTAATCGTTATCCACATATCAACAAGATCGCCTAACTCTTTAAAACATACTTTCGCGTACTCGGCGAATAAATCGACTATTGCGCGGTTTGTCCAGCCGCCTTCGTTCTCCAAGACTTGAGGCAAGTCCCAATGGTAAATGGTTGCGCAGGTGTGAATGCTGCGTTTGTGCAGTTCTTCGCAGAGGTTACGGTAGTAGGCGACTCCTTCGGGGTTTACCTTGCCCCGTCCTTCCGGCATAATTCGCGGCCACGCAATTGAAAAACGGTAACTGTTAAAACCCAATTCCGACATAAGCGAAATGTCTTCCTTATAACGATGATACTGGTCGCAGGCAACGCTTCCGTTCTCTCCGGCATATGTTGCGCCGGGTTTGCGGGCGAAAGTATCCCATATACATTCACTCCTGCCGCCTTCATAAGCCGCGCCTTCAACCTGATAAGCGGCGGTCGCAGTGCCCCATATAAAATCCTTCGGAAATTCAAGTTTTTGCATTATTTTTGCCTCTTTCTGTAATAAAATACTAAATTTTAATCCTTGACAATGCCTTTTTATCAATATATTATGGAAAAACTAGGATAAATTAATGAAAGAAAATAAATCAAAAAGTGCAAAAGTTGCTTTAATCGGAGCCAATTTTGTAAGTTATACAAGACGTTCATGGATGCTTTATCTGATGTTACTGCTTCCGGTATCGTTCTTTATCATTTTCAGATATATTCCAATGACAAACATTGTAATCGCCTTTAAGGATTATAATATATTTCAGGGAGTATGGTCTGAAGGTTCCCCTTGGGTAGGTTTAAAATGGTTTCAGCAATCATTTAACAGAGGGGATTTCTGGTACGCGATGCGGAATACCTTGGTGCTAAATTTTCTGGACTTGATAGTAGGCTTTCCGGCTCCAATCATTCTCGCACTTATTTTAAACGAATTAATATTTAAAAATTTCAAGAAAGTAACTCAAACGATAATTTATCTTCCTCACTTCTTGTCATGGATTATCGTATCGAGTATTGCAACCAGACTTTTGGCGCCGACCGACGGCGTAATCAATATATTCCTTTCTGAAAGCGTCGGCATTAAACCTATCGACTTCCTGATGAACAGCAAAAACTGGGTTATGACTTACATAGTTTTCGGCGTATGGAAGGAAATGGGCTGGGGAACAATTATCTACCTTGCGGCTATTACCGGAATCAACCCGGAATTGTACGAAGCCGCGGAAGTTGACGGCGCCGGAAGGTGGCGGAAACTTTGGCATATTACCCTGCCGGGAATCAGACCGACCATTATCGTTTTGTTGATAATGAACATTGGACGTATTTTAGGAAGCGAATTCGACCGTCCGTATACCATGGCAAACCGCGTAGTAAGAGATGTTTCCGACGTTCTCTCTACCCTTGTATACCGCGTTGGTATCTTGTCGAACCAATTTTCGCTGACAGCGGCAATCGGGTTATTCCAATCCGTTATTTGCGTAATTTTCCTTGTAGCCGCTAACTCGCTGGCAAAGAAATTCGGCGAGCGGGGAATTTGGTAGGGGGACGGCATGAATATCAGAACAAAAGAAGCCAGAACAGGCGATTTAATAGTTTTTTTAATCTGTGTGGTCGTAATACTGCTTTGCTTATTGCCGATGATTAACCTTCTTGCGCAATCCTTAAGCAGTTCCGACGCGGTTATCAACGGAAGAGTATCTTTCCTGCCCGTTATCAATAAAGCAAATGCGGCAAACGAAGATACGCTGGGCGTTGAACCTGATACCGGTTACACCGATGGCGACAGCGACGGCGATTATTCATACAGCGAAAATAACGCCTTTGTTTATGATGACTATTATGAAGAATACAGTTATGAGTACGAAGAATATTCCTATGAATACAATGATTCCGAAGATTACAGTTATTCCTATGATGAAGACTCAAGCTCGGCAAGCGATAATTATACGCAGACCGATGAAGAATATCAGGAATGGCTTGCCCAAAGAGAAGCCTTAAAAAACAAATTCAGATACGGAGCGACATTAGAATCGTACAGATATGTATTTATGGATCCGGCGTTTACAAGATCAATGTGGTGGACGGCGGTTCTAACGGTTATTTGTACTTTTGTTTCTTTAACAATGACTATACTGTGCGCTTATCCGCTTACTTATGAGTGGATTAAAGGTAAGACATTTATAAATACATTAATAATTTTTACAATGTATTTCAGCGCGGGAACAATACCTAACTACATATTAATGAAAGATATGGGGTTTCTTGATAATCCGTTAGTTCTTATCATTCCCAACTGTCTTTCTGTATTTAATATGATAATTCTTCGCAGCTTCTTTTTTGGAATCCCCGACAGTTTGCGCGAATCCGCGGAATTGGACGGCGCAAATCCGTTTACCGTATTGGTGCGGATATACCTCCCGTTGTCCGCACCTGTTTTGGCTACCCTCGCGCTTTTCTACGCCGTAGGCCGCTGGAACGGATTTTCCGACGCTTTGTTGTACATTAAATCCGCGCCGCAATGGGTTCCAATTCAGTTAAAACTTTGGCAGTTAATTCAAAACATGACATCTATAGACGTAACTACCGTAGAAATGGTTGCAGGTAACGTGCCAAGAGTGTCCGACGCGATTAAAGCGGCGGCGATTATGTTTGCTACTGTTCCCATTCTTATAGTCTATCCCTGGCTCCAGCGTTACTTTATTGAGGGCGTTACCATAGGAGCGGTAAAAGGGTAATTAAGGATTATTGCCTATACATAGTATAGACATAAATCAAATAAATTTTTTTGGAGGAGATAATATGAAAAAAATCGTATTAGCTTTATTTGTTCTGTTACTGGCGTCAACATTTGTTTTTGCGCAGGCGACTCTTCCTGTAACAGGAAAACTTACAGTGGAAGTTTTTGACCGCGGTTCTGACGGCGGAAGAACGCTTGCGCATAATAACGCGTGGACAAAATGGATACAGGAAAAGGTAAAGAAAGATCTCAATATTGATATTACCTTTATTCCAATAGGCCGCTGGTCGGAAAACACCGATATTGTCAACTTAATGGCGTCCGGCAGCGCTCCCGATCTTTGTTACACCTACAATTTAGACATGATAAACGAATTCAGAGACAAGGGCGGAGTTTTTGAATTATCACCCTATATTGATTCTTATCTGCCCGATTTAAAAGTTTTGCTTGGTAAAGACCCGTCATTCCCCGGTAAACAATTAATCTACCGCGATCAGGATCGCAAGACGCAAAAGATTTATTCGGTTGTCAGTTATCGCACGGCTATCGCGCAAAGAAATATTTTTATCCGCAAAGACTGGCTGGATAAACTCGGTATGCCCGTTCCTAAAGACATGGGTCAATTTTATCAGGCGTTAAAACAGTTCCGCGATAAAGATCCTGGCAACGTAGGTAAAAACAGAGTTGTGCCGCTTGGAGTAAATAATGACGTTCGCTGGGGTCTTTCAGACTTCATCAACCATTTTATTGATCCAAATATATCCGACAGAGATCGCTGGGTAAACTCAATTGCGGATCGTTATATCACGATGCCGGGTTACAAAAGAGGCGTACAGGAAATGAACAAATGGTACAACGAAGGTCTTATTTATAAAGATTTCCCGTTAATGACAACCGCCGACGCTTTCTACAATCAGGTAAAGAGCGGCGTTGTCGGTTCTTTCTGCCAAAACTGGGACTGGCCCTACAGAACAGATATGAATATTCTGGTTGACCTCCGCAAAAACGTACCAAGCGCGGACTATGTTCCGATTGCCATTGCAAACAATAAGGAAGTAATGGATAAACCGGGCTTAAGAATTTTTATTCCTCAGTTCTCAAAGAATAAAGATTCCGCTCTTAAGTATCTTAACTGGCTCGCAAAACCTGAAAATTACAAGTTCCTGCAGATAGGAAATGAAGGCGTGAACCACAAAATGCTGAACGGCATTCCTCAAACAATCGCTACGCCCCCTCAACACCCCTGGTTTATGAATTCACCGAACAATATCGATTTAACCATCCCCATGAACGGAGTTGAATTGGGAAGCGACGCGCAGAACGCGAAAGTTTTAGGTTTGAGTTACGGCACTATATCGCCCGATGTTATTTCAAACGCCTATGTTGTCGCTACAACAGGCGCCCGCGGACCGGCAGTGTGGCAGGCGACAACAAAAGTAAATCAATATTCAGGCGACTTGCGCGAGAAAGCCGACGACCTTGTCTCGTTGACAATTACGGCAAAGCCCGGAAACTTTAGCAAAGTCTGGGATGACGGCGTTAAGGACTGGATGAGATCCGGCGGACAGGAAGTCTTAAACGAAAGAAGCGCTCTGTACCCCAAATGATAAGTTAGCATAGACGAAAAAGCCTGATCGAAATAATCAGGCTTTTTTTATAACATAAAAATTCAACAGACATAAAAAAAACCGTCTGACCACTCCGAGTGGTCGACGGTCTTTTTTTTTACCTAAGGTAAATTATTCTGACTTATAGTCTCCATTGTGGAAAACTAAGCTTGTCAGTTCAATAAACGCAACAGCTGAGCCTGAATTGTTCTGGAACAATATAGCCTGGGGAGCTTGGCTAAGGGTTACCCTTATGCCTCTGTCTTTGTGAATAAGTCCTGAGAAACCGCCAACGTTAAATTCTTTAACAGGGGTATTGGGACCGGGACCATTCGCCGGACCTCTGATGTCGCCTTTCAGATCGTAAATTAAGCTTACGATACAATTTGAATCGCCCTGTTCAATTTCCACACCGGCAGCATTGAAATATTTAGCTGTAACTGTAAGCCTGGTATATTTGGAAAAATCTGACGGTAACGCAGACGCGGGCAGTTCGATTAAAAGATCGTCCCATGCTTTTGAGAACGGCTTTTCATTTTTTACCTTCGGTAATTTTGTAAGATCAACTTTAAAGGGCGCAGTACCGCCGCCGCCGCCAGTAGCGCCGCCGGTTGTTCCGCTGCCGCATCCTACAAGAGCGACAATTGCGAAAATTGCTAAAACAACTCCTAACTTTTTCATAAGAAACTCCTCCAATATGAATTTAATATTAACAGGAAAAAAATCCCGTTAAATTAGTTTACTCCGACTATTCATAATAAGTCAATAAGAAAATACATTGATTATTTAAATGTTAAAAAACTATAAAAAATGCTAAAAAACCCGTTCTAGTACATAAAAAACGCTTTTATCAGTGCCAAAAATGACTCTTTTTCCCGCAATCACGGGCGCGGACAGGATAGCTCCTTCAGTTTCCATCTGCCAAAGAAGCCTGCCGTCCCTCGCGGAAATGCAGACCAATTTAGACGAATTATAATCATCTCCCATAAGTCCGAAATAAACCCGTCCCGACGCAATGGTCGGCGCGGAGCTTACGGCGGTATCGAATATTTTTTCCCAGCGTAATTCGCCTGTTTCCGCGTCAAACGCGCGCGCTGTATTGTCGCCGCCCGTAAAAATGACAAAATCCTTCCATACCGCAGGGGACATAAAATCCAAAATATCAAGGTTTCTTATAAAATATTCCCATATATTATTAAAATTTCGACCGTATATTTTCCCGTCCAGATATTTCCGCCAGACTACTTCTCCCGTATGGCGGTTAAACGCGTGGTAGCCAAGATATGTCGTATCCATAACAACGGACGCCGTTCCCATGTACAAAAGATCCCCTCGGACGGCGGTAAATGAATACCATATAGCTTCCATTTCGTGATAATCCATAAACCAAAGGAACTCTCTTTTTTTAATATTAAAAGGACCGACTAATTCCACTGTAGGACCGGTTCCCATATACATTATGTCGTCAGCGACAAGGAATGAATAATTGTACCAGCCGGGATTTTTAAGCCTGAATTTTTCCTCGCCCTGCGTAGAAAGAAAATAAACGGCGTCGGCGTCTCCGACAAAAATTACATAGTCCCCGTATCTTTGCACCTGCGAATTGATCTGGCTCTCCGCCTTGAATGTCCAAATCACCTGTCCGGTTTCACACGACAGAGCGTAGAGTTTTCCGTCTTTACTGCCAAAATAAATATTGTCTTTATCCGAACAAGGGATCGAGTTGATTTCCGCGCCGCTTTTAAACACCCATCGCATGTAACCGCTTTCCACGTCCAGCGCGTAAAAGTTACCGTCGTCGGAGCCGAAATAAATTGTGTCTCCCATGACGATGGGCGGGTTCAGCGAGCGGATTTTTTCATCGCCGGATTGAAGATTTATTTTCCAGCGAATGCCAAGGGGAGGAGTGATGCGGGAGTTGCTTACGCCGCGTCCGCCTTCGCCTCTAAATTGTATCCAATCGCTGGGGCGCGAACATGAGGGGATCAGTGTTAGGAAGATGGAAATGGTTGTGAGGATTAGTACGCTGCCCAACCTCGGCGGGCGGGAAACGCCTTCTCTGCCTCGGAGGAAACTCGGCATATAAGGCGTTTCCCGCCCGCCGAGGTTGAATAGTGAATTATTGTTTACAATGAGTTTTCTCAGAGATGTTTGCTTTGATGGGGGGGGGATTACTGGGATTTTCATAAATAGGCTAACCCCCTTAGGCTGATGATTCGGATAAACCAGCGGTGTATGCCTTTGCGGCGAGTAGCGGTTAAAATTTCCTGATACTCTTTCTTTAGTTCTTCAAAACGGGCTTCCATTTCCGCGGGGTTTTCAAATTGCCGCCAGCGTAACTCTGAATAAATTTCTGCGAAGGGTTTGAAACAGGAGTCTTCTTTGCCGCGGAATAGTTGTGAGTACTCAACAGCAGTCTTTGAGGCGGGCTTGATTGGCTGTCCGTCCGCGGCAAGGCGCGCTAGGAGAAGCAGGTATAAGGAGCGTGTTCTGGCGCGAATATCGTCGTTGCCGCGATTTGAATTAATGTAGAGTATTAGCTCGCGTCCGTAACGGAGAGCGTAGGCGCAGATTAGCGCTAAGATTGCAAGATTGATAATAGCTCTGCCGACAGCGCGCCATGGGAATTTTTTTACGTTGGAAAAAGTTTGCTGTTCGTCAAAAAGAGGGATAACTACGTCCCAGTTGTTAAAGTCGCCCATGCCTTGCGGGGGGATGGAAAATGCGGTGGCTTCAAAATCGAGCCAGCCGTAGTCGGGAATAAAAAATTGCGTCCATGAATGAGCGTGGAGATTTGTTACCATGAATAAATTGTCAAAGGGGAATTGCTGTAAGACGGGAAGTTTTTTGCGTAAGGACGCAAGCCCGCGAAGATGGGCTTCGGTTTGCAGACTTTCCGACACAAGGTAGCCTGTAACGACGCGCGAAGGAATACCGGCTAATCTGCCGAGCAGGGCGAGAGTGTTGGAAAACTCGACGCAATCTCCTTCTTTGGAATCTGTAATAAAATATTTTAACGTGTCAATGGAATGATCGTCATCGGGGTTAAGATTGTACTGGTACTTTGAAAAGCTGGTCAATAAAGCGAGTATGGTTTCCAGTTGTTCATTGCCGCTCTCGTTCTTTAGCGATTGATTATTTTCAATCTGATTTGAAAATATAAAATTCAAGTAGGGATCGCCTTTTATAATATCGCTTCTGTCAATCCGCCATTTTAAACGCGCGTTACGCAAATATTCTTCAAATAGTTTTTTGTCGTCATCCGCAAGAGGAATCTCAAGGTAGGCGGCAAGCGCGGATTTTTCAAACGCGGTAAAGGCGCGCGATTTTTCGTGAACAAGCATGAGCGGATCGCCTAAGTGCGTGTTCGACACAACTTGATGAATGTAACGAAGCGGTCCCGTATCATCGCTTAAGATTACAGGATCGATAACTATGGGACGGTACGGCAGATATTTTTGACGCAAAGTTGAGAGCGAAAAAACTTCCTGCCTTTCTCTGCCAATGTCATGTTCTTGTTCGTTGCTGAACCATGTAACAAAAAAACGCTGATTTGCCAGCTCGTTTAATGGCTCATCTTGGCTAACAAGAAAACCTTTAACGGGATCAAGCTGTCCCCTGAATGCGTTTCCCATATACACAGGCTCTCTGTCAGAGGCGACAATCATTACCATATATTGACGTCTTTGCCCGGAGCCGTCTCCCCTGCCGGGCCAATCGTGCTCTGAAAGTCCGCGTAATTCGCCGCGTCCGTCTCCGTTTCTGGGGCGGGTTCTTCTGCCGCTTCCTCTTTGCGGAAGACCGCGATCTGTATTGGACTGCGAAATTTTTTGCGGTATTTTTTCCGATAGCAAATTTGAAATTACGGTATTGCGGACAAAATCGGCGGGCAGAACAAACAGCGTAACAATCAACACCGCCCCCGCCGCCAAAGCAAAAACAAGCCCTTCTTTCCACGCCTTGATACGGCTGTTCGGATAGAGGCACAAATAAATTATCACATTGTGAAAAAGAAAAACTACGGCTGTCCATACAAGCATGAACTGTGTAAGCGCAATACTTTGCCCCGCGACATCTTCGCCGGAGCGCGACAGTGAAAGAAGACGCAGGCATACCCACGCAAGAAAAAACGGCTCCACCGCGGCTATTTTTGCAAGCCTTAAAAACGACGGCTTGCTGTTAAACAACAAATATGTGAGCGCAAAACTTATAAGTCCCGCCGCAAAGGGCGTAAGCGCGGTTAAGTTAACGCCTCCCGCCATTACTGAAAGTAAAAATAACAGCGAAGAAGAAAGAACAAGCCTTACGGAATGTTTAATTCTTTGTTCGGGAAGAAAAGCAAGCACAGCCATCAGCGGAATAACTAAAAACCACTGAATTATGCCTATACGATCGAATTTAACTGTAATTCCAGGGTGAATCAATATTAACGCAATTACGCTAAAGTAGAAAAATAATCTTATACAAAATAAAATGTTTAAAGATTTTCTCATGTCTTTATCCCCGCGTAAAACATTTCAATTTTATCATTTTGAATATTCAACGGCTTTACTTTTTGCTTCGCAAACCAGCGCGAAGGAGGATAACAGCCTTTTGAAACAAAATCCTGAATATGCAGAACTTCAATATCCTCTTTTTTGGTTTTTAAATTTCCCGGTTGAACCAAAAAAAGAGATACCGGTCTTGGGCTGCGGGAAACAATAAAGGTGGAAAGCATAAGATCGCATGATGTAGAAAAAACGTACATATCTCCCGCGCCGGATTGAGCCGCGGTTTCATTCTGCGGCGGTACGAAGGAAAGACAGGCAAGCTCCTCAAAAAAAGAGTCAAGATCGTCTTGATCCTCTATTTCCCAATTTTTGTTCGCACTGTGAACATCAAATATAAAGGAAGAATTTTGCTCCAAAAGACTGCGGAGAAAATACGAAAGCCGCGCTTTGGCTCTATCCAAAAGCCACAACGCCTGAAGATTATCGTCCTCATAACCAAAATTACGAAAATGAACTTCTATGCGGGTTACCTTCTCCTGATTATCCGTAGAGATTCGCGTAATAAGCGCGTCAATTTTTTCAGAGCTTTTCCAGTTAATGTCGCGTAACCGATCCCCCGGCGTATACTCCCTCTGATAATAGCGCTCGACATCGGCGGAAGGTTTATTGCGCTGATCTTCCGCGCCTGATTGCGCGTTAATGATAACTTTTTTTCCAAAACAAGGAGCGCACCTTACATTCACGGTGGAATGTCTTATCTGTCCGCAAGGAAAAGAAAAAAAGCCGAAGATGTCGCGCAATTTGCAAAAACCGTCTCCCTTAAAAACTCCCGACATGGGAAAATCAAGCGGTATCTGCGCCGTCGTCTCTCCGCGCGGAATTGCCGTCTCTACCGACAAAGTACAGCCTTTTTTTTCTCCTGTGGAGCCGCCGGGGAAAAATCGTCCCCTGATATAAAAATGCAAACGAAAAAAAAGCGGAATGCCCGTATCAAGCCCCGTAACAAGCGAGCGCTGACGGTCGTCGTCTATCGCGTTAGCTGTCATCGGAATCGGCATTTTCCAGCCCGGTTCCATTGATTTTAATTTGCGCGATTTCCAAACGCCGATAACGCCCAGAATGAGCAGAAAAAGCAAAGCCGCGGACGCAAGGACAATCTCATAAGAATTGCGGTTAAGAAGCGAGCGAACCAATCCAGCCAGCGCTACAACAAGAACGGCGCCGCTGACCGGCGTAAACGATCGGATAAGTGACAAGC
>Ga0268262_10005157_pt1 | contig 13084 bp, 9 predicted proteins | sample TergutNc150P3_FD_190354 | JGI IMG/M metagenome (GOLD analysis project Ga0268262, IMG submission 190354) | Nasutitermes corniger P3 segment gut microbial community from laboratory colony in Florida, USA - Nc150 P3 (SPAdes) (version 2) | ecosystem: Host-associated > Arthropoda: Insects > Digestive... | reverse complement strand
CGCCTTGCCGATTTTCTTGACGTGATTGGAATCAACGAATACTACGGCTGGTATGATCCGGATTTTGAAAAACTGCCGAAGATACTCACGAATTCCAAGCCCGGAAAGCCTGTGCTTGTTTGTGAATTCGGCGGTGACGCCAGACTTGGGCAGCGGGGAAGCGTTGACGATCTTTGGACTGAGGACAAACAAAAACGTCTCTATGAACAGCAGGTGGAAACTTTTAAAAAGTGCCCATACATCGCCGGCACAACCCCCTGGATACTGTACGATTTCCGCTGCCCTCGGCGGCTTAACCGCTACCAGGAGGGCTTTAACCGAAAGGGCCTTATCGACGCCGACCGAAAAACCAGAAAGCCGGCCTTTTATGTGATGCAGAAATTCTACGAGAAAATGAAACGGTAAATCATGGATTATCAATTGCAAAGCTCCGACAGGGAGTGGGCGGAAACAATTTTTGAAAAGCTCAAAACGAAGCTGAAAGCGGAATGTGTCCGGCTGGGTGAAACAATTCCATATATCGCAAGGGACGGCCATTATCGCGACCTGGATACCGGCGATGGCATCTACTGGTGGACTAATGGTTTCTGGCCGGGGATGCTTTGGCAGATGTACCACGCCACAAACGATGCTGTGTATCAAAAAAGTGCCGAGGCTGTGGAAAAACGGCTGGATGAAGCGCTGGAAGGTTTTGAAGGGCTGCATCATGACGTGGGCTTTATGTGGCTCCACACGGCGGCGGCGAACTACCGTCTTTCAGGCGGCGCAGATTCCCACGGGAAATCCCGACGCCGCGCCCTCCACGCCGCGAACATCCTTGCCGGCCGTTACAACCCGGCGGGTAAATTTATCCGCGCCTGGAACGGCGAGGGCCGAGCCGGATGGATCATCATCGATACATTAATGAACCTTCCTCTGCTTTATTGGGCCTCCAAAGAAACCGGCGATCCCCGTTATTCGCTAATTGCCCAGTGCCACGCCGATACCGCAATGAGCGTCATTGCCCGTCCGGACGGAAGCTGCAACCACATTGCCATCCTTTCACCTGAAACAGGCGAGTGTCTTGAAACCCCCGGCGGGCAGGGCTATGCGCCAGGTTCTTCATGGAGCCGCGGCCAGAGCTGGGCTGTGTATGGTTTTGCATTAAGCTTTCGCCATTCCGCTCAGGCAAAGTATCTGGACGCCGCGAAAAGAACAGCCCACTATGTGGTTTCCAATTTCGCCATAAACAACTGGCTTCCGCTTGTGGACTTTCGTTCCCCGCCGCAACCGCTTAAATATGACTCCACCGCGGCCATGATTTCCGCCTGCGGCCTGCTTGAAATAGCGGAACATACAGGCGAACATGAGCGGGCCCTTTACCTCAATTCCGCCCTGAACATACTCAAGGCCTGCGAGAAAACTTTCGCCTCTTGGGACAGCGAAACCGACGGCGTTGTTGGCGGGGGAGCCGTAGCCTACCACAGCGAAGACACGCAGGTTCCCATCATTTACGGGGATTATTTTTTTACCGAAGCGTTGTTACGCCTTTTAGGAAAGGACTTTCTTATCTGGTGATGTATTGTATAATACGACAATAGGAGAAAAATTTATGAACAATAAAAAAACAGTCATTTTAGGATTAATTTTAACGCCTGTTATATTCCTTGTGTCGGTGTTTACTGGTATGAAAATACTCATAGACAGTGAGTTAATTCCAGGCTCATTTATGCAGCATTTTTTAATGCTCGTATTATCCTGTATCGCAATTTGGATTTTGCAGAAAGATTTAAATTTTCACATTGCTTTACCAAGATTTACAAAAATATTTAAACCGTTCTTTATTGGAGTATTAATAATGCTAATTACCAATATTCCGATGACTGTCATCACTAATTTGGCGGGGGGAAAAGTAGGAGCCAATCCGGTGTTGGAAGAAATGAATGCTTTGCAGATGTTTTTATTTGTATTTATTTTAGCAAGTATTGCCGAAGAATTTTTGTTTAGGGGATTTCTGCTAAATTCGCTGAAGCCGCTGAAAGAAAGAGGAATTACAATTCTAAAGCTCAGATTAAGTTTACCGGTAATCATTAGCGCTTGCGCGTTTGGTCTGGCCCATCTTATTTTATTCGTAGCGGGCGCGGATTATATGTTAGTAATAAAAACAGTTCTGTTCACTTTTACATTAGGAATGGCGGCAGGGTATTATCAGGAAAAGTATGAAAACAATACAGCGTATGCCATAATAGTACACATGGGTGGCGATTTAATTGGAGTAATAAGTTTATTTATTATGCATTTACTCGCGTAATCACACTAGCAAAAGCAGACAATCTCAGGCGACTTCATTACACCATGGGGCCAGAATTGGTATTCGTAAGACCAATTCGCGCCTGTGGTACGCCATGAGTTTGGCCCCCACCAGAATTTGGGATTTCTTTCCACACAGTGCAATTGGCCGAAGGTGTTGATCCGGCTTCCGAAGCAAACAAGGTCTATCTTATGCCTGCCCTTTCCAACGGGGATCTCCATTTCGTAGGGCGAATAAACCAAAGGCCCGTAATCTTTTCCGTCCACCTTCACCCTCAACAAATGCCCCCAGTATTGGGTGACCCTTAGTATGAATTTGTCAGTAGGGATATCTGCCTCCAGATGATAGACCAGGTTGCCGCCGTAGAAGGGCAGGCCCTGACGGGTAATGTCGCCAAAGCCCAGACTGCGCACCGGCCTGGTAATAACACTGGAAGAGCCTGCGACATTCACGCCGAAGTCGCCCAGAATAAACATGGCCTCAACATTGACTTTGCGTCCGTAGGGGAAACTCACTTCCAGAACGTTGATTCCAGGCTTTATTGCCGGAAGGCTGACTTTGCCAATGCACTTGTCCACATACCAGCCCATGACCTCACCCGCCGCTTCGCCGTTAAGCGCAACTTTGGATGACGCGGAGTTTTCCAAAGCAAGTTCCGCGCCGGTTACGGCAATTTCGCTTTCGAAACTAAAACGCAGTTTTAAGGTAAAGGGAGTACTGGTATCGCGCTCAACCCAGGGCTGGGCCCAACTGTCCCCTCGGAGCGGCCATTTCAGCTCGGCTCTTAGTTTATTATCAAGCCTGAGGATTTCTTCCTTTGGCCGCCACTCGCCAGCGTCCAGCGCGTACTCGGCCATATCAAGCAGCAGCACATTCGGTTCTTCCAGCGTAATAGGCACAGAGTCATTCTCAAATTCCTCACGCAGAGCACGCGGAGTACGCAGAGGAAAACTCTTAGTATCATTATACGATTTCCTCTGCGAGCTCGCGAACCGAAGGTTCGACGCCTCTGCGTGATTATTTGTAAAGCATTCACTGTATGCTAGCGGCTTATCAAGCCTGAAAAGCAGGCTGTCGTGTTCGTAGAAAGGCCGGATGACTGTTGTCCAGCCGTCCTGTAGGCTTGCCTGAATGGGAACGATTTCTCCGCTAATCGTGTCGTAAAGTGTGGCAGCCCATTCGCCTTTTACCCGCAGTCTGATGGTATCGCCTCTCGGAAGATCGGGATTTGCCGGGTTCTCCCCGTGGACAACGAAAAGCCAGCGGATGCCTTCTGGTTCCTCGCGGAGCTGGTAAAGGAGATCACCTGCACGAGCGCCGGAACTGTTCCGTATTTCCAGCTCTCTTGTATCTTCCAAACCCGCGAGTATGGGCAGACGCTCAAAGGCGATTTTTTCGCAGGCCTCCCAGAGCTTCTTTCCGCGTTCGTCAGGAACCGCGTCAATGTATTTGGGAGCCTCGCCTAGGAAGATAAGCCTGCCTCCGGCTTTCTTAAAAGCTTCCAGACGCTGGAAGGTACTTTTCCTTATTGTCTCAAGCGCCGGGACAACAATAACGCCGTAGCTCATTTCTCCCACGGGTAAGCCCTTCCCGCTGATGCCCTCAAGTTTGCAATACCTCGGCAAAGTTGATTCGCAGATATAGTCAAAGTCAATCAGGCCTTTCAGGAGCCAGTCGCAGAGGCGCAGGAATTTTTCGTCTAACTCTTCCCGCACGGCGGCTGTATTTTCTCTTGTCCCCCAGTGGAGCCAGTAACTCTCGATTGGATGGATAACCCCAACGCGGCAGATCGCCTTGCCGCGAGTCAAAACAGACGCGACACGGGCGAAGTGATTTTCTATATAGGGGTATTCCTCGAACCACGGAGATTGATAATTGAAGGTGGAAGGATAATCGCGTTTGGCCTCCCCGTTCATGGAAACCCAGGAGAGGTGGGGTACACGGACGGTAACGCCTAACGCAGCTTGCCAGTCCCCCTGGAGTTTATGGCCGCGGAAATCGAAGTTCCAGTTTGTAACTCCGTATAATTCCGACAGGGTACCGTGAACACCCATCTGCCTTGCCGCAGACTGGGCTTGTTTGGCGGTGGTATATTCGCGCCGGTCGCAGAGCATGTCGATGCCCGGTAAGCGGAAAGAACGATAGGAGCGCATCGCGTCCCCCAGGGCGGCGGTCTGGCTTTCAAGAGTCTGCTCTTCCATCATGTGGCCGGTGAGCATGATGCCGTGTTTATCGCACCAGTCGCCGCACTGATCCGCGAAAGCCGCGGTAAAACGCTCGGCTATGTGATCATGGTAGTGGTAGCGGATTGTCGAAACTCTGCCATCCGGAAAATCCCAAAGAAGCTCCGGAAGAGCGTCGATGAGGCTTTCTCCGTTGTATGCGGCCTTGAAGGTATCCTCAATGTCAAAAGTCCAGGGAAGGGTAACATCTTTTTCCTCCCGGGCAAAGTTCAAGGTTCCCATTCGGGTAAATTGCGGTTCATCGCTAAAGATGGCAGGAATAACGCCGCCAAAATCTTTTCCAAAGCGTTCTCCAAAAGCGTCGTGGGTAATGCGGATAAATTCCTGGATGCTGACCTTGTCCAAAGTATTCACGTAGGTTTGATTGTTAAACCAGGGCGAAGGAAGGGCTGTCTCCATATATGCGTAGAGCTTGAAACCCGATGCGTTATCTTTTTCTCCGATGAGGTGATAGCTTTCCAGACAGCCGTTTTTGTCCAGCTCAACATCGAAGCAGGCAATAAGCTCTCCGTTTTCGCATCTGCCTGAGTCCGCCCGGTGATGCTTATCAGGTTTATTCACCTCAAGCGAACCGTAGGGACTGCGGGTTAAAAGCAGGTGGCGAATCCTGTACCTGGGATCTTTGGTAACGATGCCTCCGGCGGCCCCGGAAGGCCAGCGGTCTTCGTCGTAAAGCCAGGCTAGCATTTTTTCTTCGCGGGCTTTTTCAACGCAGGCGGCGATGATGCCCATGTACTCATCGCTTAAGTATTCGGTGGCCATGCCGGTTCTGACATGCATGTGAAAACCGCCGAAGCCCAATTTTTTGAGCTGTTCTATCTGCCAGACCAGTTCGTCTTTGTCAAGTTTGTTGTTCCAGGCCCAAAAAGGCGCGGCCCTGTATTCGCTGGTTGGGTTTTTGAAATCCGCGGGGCTAAGCTTTTGTTCACGTTTCGGGTACAGCATTGTAAATGCTAACCCTTAATGCCGGTTGAAGCAATACCCTGTATGAAGTAACGCTGGAGTGACAGAAAGACTAATAGTACCGGAATAAGCGCCACCACGCTGCCTGCCATAATCAGGCCGTATTCGCTGGAATATTGGGAGATGAAACTTCGCAGTCCTATCTGAATGGTTTTTAGATCCGTCCTTGTAAGGTAGATCATTGGACCGAGGAAATCGTTCCAGGTATTTACAAACGTAATGATAATAAGGGTTGAGATTGCCGGCTTTGACAGGGGCAGCATTATCTTCCACCAGATGCCATACTCTGAAAGGCCGTCGATGCGGGCTGCTTCCCTGTACTCGTTGGGAACGCTTTCATAGAACTGCTTCATCATGAAAACCCCGAAAGCGGAGAATGCCTGCAAACAGATCATCGCCATGTGGGTGTTGTTAAGCCCCATAGCGCTCATCATGATAAACTGGGGAACCATGTAAGCCTGCCAGGGCACTGCGATAGTGGCGATATATCCTAGAAAGAGAGGCCGCCGAAGGGGAAAGTTCAGCTTGGCGAAAGCGTAAGCGGCAAAACTGGAACTGAAAAGCTGCAGAATGGTGATGATAATTGCAAGTTTAAAAGTGTTAAATACATATCTTCCGAGAGGAATCTTGGTCCAGATTATTGAATAATTTGCCCACCTTGGTTCTTTTGGAATCCATTGCATGGGAAAGGTAAAAACATCTTTATTAAATTTCAGCGAAGATGAGAACATCCACGCAAAAGGAATCAACATGGAGAAGGCGGTTACCGCAAGAAAAAAGTAGATCAAAATTCTAATTGTGCGGCCCTGGCCTTCTATGGCCGGACGGCCATGGTTTGTTTTTTCCATAACTCTGCCTATACGCCAAACCGTTTTTCAAAACGGAACTGAAGAAGGGTAATGCCGACAACGATAACAAAGAGAACCATTGCGATTGCGCTGGCATAGCCGAATTGCAGAAACCGGAAGGCCGTGTTGTATATCTGATACACCAGTACCCTGGTTGTATCGGTCAACTGGTTATCGCCTCCGGCAAAAATATTTAAAAAGATATCGTACACTTTAAACGACGATATAATGAGCATCATCATGATAAAAAAGGTGGTAGGTGCAAGCTGGGGAAGCGTTACGCGGAAGAACTTTTGGCGGCTGTTTGCGCCGTCAATACTCGCGGCTTCGTATAACTCCGCGTTGATACCCTGGAGGCCCGCCAGGTAAATCACCATGTAATACCCCATGTTCTTCCATACGCTGAAGAAAATTACCGTAGGAATTGCCCAATTCTTGTCCGCCGCCCACTGTGGAAGTTTTTCTACGGGCAGCCTGGTTAAAAATGAAAGCAGGTTATTCACCGGTCCGCGGGTGGGACTGAAGATAAAATTCCACACCACGGCAACAGCCACCAGGGATGCCACGTAGGGGAAGAAAGCTACTGTTCTGAAAAAATTTCGGGCTTTTATTTTCTGGTTCAACAGAATTGCCAGAAAAAGGGCCATGGCCATGGTCAGGGGTACAACGCCGGCAGTGTAAAGGAAGGTATTTCGCAGCGCCCGCCAAAAGGTCTCATCTCCGGCTAGGGATATAAAATTCTTAAAGCCGACGAAAGAAATTGGGTTTGCCCCGTCCCATTTAAGAAAAGAGAGAATCAGGGCAAACACCAGCGGAACCAATGTGAAAACGGCAAATCCGATAAAGTTAGGCGCGATGAAACTGTAGGCTACCATGAGCTCTTTGGTATGTTTCTTCATTACCGTTTTCTTCCTTTCAAAACAAATTCAATACTGCTTCTTAGCGGCCAAGAATCCTGCCAACCCTGTCATTCATCTGCTTGATGCCGTCGGTGACACTGATGTTCTTGTACATTATAGCATCGTGGGCTTCATTGAGGGCCACCTCAATATCGGCGCTTTTTTCATGAAGGGGCATCTCAAGGTAGGTCTTGTATACGCTTAATGCTGCTTTGCTGTTGGCGTCAGTGGGGAATCCAGGCATTGTGGAGATTGAGTTGATTACATCCTGACTCATGATGGCCGGAATGGTTCCCGTCTTTGCCAAAACTGCCGCTCCTTCGGGGCCTGTAGCAAATTTCATAAAGTCCAGAGCCGCTTCCTTGTTCTTGGAATTCCTGTTAACACCGATACCGGTGATGGTACCGAGCGTGGTTCCGGCGGGTACTCCGTCAGGATGAGGATATTTCACGAGGCCCCAGTTTTTGGAAGTTGCCTCACCATCCTTTACTTTTTGAATTTGAGTAGCGATGAACCAGGTTCCCATGTTCAACATGGCGGTCTGGCTGTTGAAGAATACGCCGGAATAATGGGTTCCGGAGGTCTTGAGAGTCGCAAAGGACATGACAACGCCGTCATCCTGTTCTTTGAGTACACGGTTGTAATATGGGGCCAGGAAGTCATAAGTGCCGTCTACGATGGTATTTTTCCCGTCCAGAATGCCGAAGAGCTGAACCGCGCTGCGCCAGGTGTGGTAATGGGCGCCGTAAATCTTGCTCGCTCCGCTGCCGCTTGTAAGGCGGCGCATCAAAGCGTCGTACTGATCCAGGGTCATGTCGTTGGTCGGATACGGAACTCCGGCTTTGTCAAAGAGGTCTTTGTTGTAGAAAATCAGCCAGAAGTCGCTGCGGAAAGGCAGGGCATAGACTTCGCCGTTCACCGAGATCTGCTCGGTGGTTCCGCCGTAGAGCTTGGTGTCGATATTGGCGGATTTGATGTAGGAATTGAGAGGCTCCAGACGGTTCTGCCTGACCAGGTTGGCGTAGCCGGGGATGTCTTTGATGGTAAGCACATCAAGATCTGCGCCGCCGGAAAGCTGGGTAGAAAGAACGGTCATGAAGTCGGCGCTTCCCAAATCAATCAATTCGATCGTCACATTGGGTTTCTTCGCCTTATATGCGTCGATAATGGGTTGGTAATAGACCGTGAGATCTTTGTCCCACATGGCCCACTTAAGGTTGACTTGACCGCTTGCCGCCGAGCCTGAACTCTGGCTGGCTCCTGTTGCGAACAGCGGAGCGCAGATGAGCGCAAGACAGGCGATCATTAGAATCGCAAGTACACTTTTCTTCATAATTTCCTCCAGTTAAAAATCTTTAGAAATAATCCCACCGGGATTAATCTCCAAAGTAAGCTCTGTTACAGGAAACGCGGAATGTAATTAATTAACAGGTATATTCAATTTTGTTGGCAGTTTTTTGTTCCATTTAGAATAGATGTATTTTTCTCTTAAAAACCTGTAATATTTTGCTGGGATATGAGCGATCAAATAAAAAATGTAAAAGGCAGAGTATTTTTTCTTCTGGTCATGTTCGCCCTGATTATAACCATCCTGGCCCTGCTCTTTAGCTTCAATATGATTAATTCGTTTCAGCGAAGAATCGCGGTGCGCTCCGCAGAAAACAACCTTCAGCTCATAGCAGGCATGATTGAGCAGGATCTGCGCGACCTTACCTCTCTGGGCCGCTGGTGCGGACACAACGAACAGATTTCGCTGTACTTCCTTTTAGAAGAGGAAGGCAATTTTCGGATCATAGAGGCATGGAACAAGCTTTCCGATGAGTTTATCAACAACCGGGCAGGACGTTATGTACGGCGTCTCATTGTCTGTAACAACCAGCTCACAAAATTTATACAGGTAGGCAATCTCACAAATACCTCTTACCCGGTGTCGATTTACAATTTGGAGAAAATTTTCGAAAGCGGCATTACAAGGTATACCCAGGATGCCTCATGGCAGGCACTTGTAGCAGATCCCTACGTCTTTCCGGGCGATGTTATGGTTCTTCCCTTCGTGTATCCGGTTTACAGTCCCTATGACGGCAGGGAACTCGGTACGGTCTTTCTGGCGGCCAATACGGCCGTCATTACCGATAAACTCAGGAACTACAATCTGGATAATGATTCAAAATTCTACCTCAGCATTGGGGATGAATTTTATCTAATAAAAAACGATCGTATCCAAAAGATTCCTGATAATACTGATATTGAAGGGCATCGCGGTACACTTGTTACTTATCCTATAAGGGAGAAGATGGCGCTGGCCCAGGTCTTATCCCCTGCTCATTACCTATCCTTTTCCGGGGAATCTCCGGCACTTGCGGCCGGTTTCGGCGTTCTCATCGTTCTGCTTATCGTTATGGCATACGGAATAAACCTAATGACCCGTCAGATAAGCGACCTTATGGATAGACGCCTTGAAGATGAGAAAAAAAAACGGGATCTGGAATACCGTATGCTTCAAAGCCAGATAAATCCCCATTTTCTCTACAATACGCTCAATTCAATTAAATGGATGGCAACCATTCAAAACGCCTCCGGAATCGTCGAAATGACAACGGCCCTCTCCCGATTTTTAAAGATCCTCTCAAAAGAAACCAGAGAGCTGGTGACTCTTAGGGACGAACTCCTTCTTTTGGAGGATTATCTTGTCATTCAGAAGTACCGTTACGGAGGCTCAGTAAACTTTGAAAAAAAGATAGAAGACGAGCTTCTTGATACACCCATCCCCTGCTTTATCCTTCAACCTCTGGTGGAAAACGCGATATTCCACGGCATTGAACCCAAGGGCTCGGGGAACATAGTCCTCCAGGCGAAGAAGCAGGACGCTGACGTGCTTATTTCCATCATCGATGACGGCGTGGGGATGGCTGCGCCTCAGTCATACACAGCCCAGGATGCCGCGAATCTTCCCAAAGCCGGTGAATCTCAGGGGCTTGGGATTCACAACGTAGACGAGCGGCTCCGTTACGCCTTTGGGGAAGGTTACGGCCTTTCCATTGAGAGCAAGCAGGGAAGCCATACCACAGTATTGATCCGTGTGCCAGGAAACAGGGAGGTCAGCAGATGATCCGGCTCCTCATCGCCGACGATGAACCCCTGGTCTGCGTGGGGCTCCAGTCCATGCTGAACTGGGGGGACTTCGGCATTGAAATCGCCGGAACTGCCCGAAACGGCCAGCAGGCCGCGGAGATGATCGAAGAACTGCGCCCGGAAATTGTGATCACCGATATAAAGATGCCCCTAAAAACCGGACTTGAACTGGCGGAGGAATGTAGTAAGAAATACGGAAAGATTCCCCTTTTCATTATCCTTACCAGTTACGAGGAATTTGATTTTGTCCGCAGAGCCCTGTCATTTCAGGCTGTGGATTATCTGGTAAAGCTGGAGCTCACCCAGGAAATCCTATCCGCCTCGGTTAAACGCGCGCTTTCCATGCTGGAAGAACTCAGAAAAACTGAAGTCCGAACCGCCGGGGAGAGCCACGTTCAAATACGGGAACTGCGTGACAAATTTTATTTCAGGCTTGTGAACAAGCTTTTTGAAAGCAGGGATCAGTTTGAAGCGTTAAAGGAAGAGCTGGGAATTGTTTTTTCCGGATCCGCCCTTACGGTACTGACGGCTGAAATCGAAACGGCTCAAAATACCGATGACGGCGAAAAAATCGCCGCCCTTTATGCCAGTACAGTCCAAATGGTTCGTGAAAAACTGGAGAAGCTTTTTTCCTGCCATACGGTGATCCTTGACAGCCGTCATTTTATCATCGTTTTTTGCCTGGAAGTCCCGGATCCTCTGATCCAAAGAAGATTACTCGAAAGAGATTTACGAAAGACTATAGAAATGGTTCACAATTATTTTAACGTCCGTATACGCATGGCTTTGGGCTGTCCGGTGGAGGATCCCTTGCGGCTGGATGAAAGTTACCTCGCCGCGCGGCAGGCCTTAGAAGAAACAAGCAGAGACGAACCCCTGCGGATTTTTGAACGCCAGGGTTTTCAGCAGCAGCTCGTAGCCGGAGTGCGGGATTATATAAAACAAAATATTGATATAAAGCTTACCCTTCCCGATGTGGCAGAGCATTTTAACCTTAGCCCGAATTACTTAAGCACGCTCTTTACAAAATACACAGGCGGAAGTTTTGTGGAATACGTCACCGCCGAAAAAATAGCCGCCGCAAAAAAAATGCTTATACGCGGCGAAGGGGCGATATACGAAATCGCCGAAAAACTAAAGTTTGAAAGCGCCTTTTACTTCAGCAAGGTTTTCAAAAAGGTGGAAGGCATTTCACCCAGAGAGTTTCTTCACCGCATCGAGGGGACTGTAAACAAGAACCAAACGAGTGCTGAAACTTAACTTGACAACCCAGCCAGTAGATGTAAAATGAAAATTGAACAAAATGAGCAAAGTAATAACATTCGGCGAAATTATGCTGCGCCTTGCGCCTGAAGGCCGCTATCGCTTTATTCAAACCGCAAGTTACGGAGCTACTTACGGCGGGGGCGAGGCGAACGTGGCTGTGTCCCTTGCCAACTTCGGCATTGACACTGCCTTTGTTACTAAACTCCCCAAGCACGAAATTGGTCAGGCCGCGGTTAATGTACTCAGGCAATTCGGCGTAGATACTTCCCGCATAGTCCGTGGCGGCAATCGGGTAGGAATTTACTTTCTTGAAAAGGGAGCGTCGCAGAGGCCCTCCAAAGTGATTTACGACCGCGCCCATTCTGCAATCGCGGAAGCGGAGCAAAAAGACTTTGACTGGAAGCGTATCTTTGAGGGGGCTTGCTGGTTCCACTTTACCGGCATAAGCCCGGCTATCTCTGACAACGCGGCTGCCATTACCGCGGACGCCTGCAAAGCCGCCAAAGAAGCCGGGCTCACTGTGTCCTGCGATCTTAACTACCGGAAAAACCTATGGTCGCGTGAAAAAGCGGGAACGGTGATGTCCGGCCTAATGCAGTATGTAGACCTCTGTATCGCTAACGAGGAAGACGCTTCGGATGTTTTTGGTATTCGCGCCGAGGATACGGATGTTTCTTCCGGAAAAATCAGTCACGCCGCCTACGAGAGTGTCGCCAGGGCATTAACGGAGAGATTCAAATTTAAGCAGGTTGCAATCACCCTGCGGGAGTCCATTTCCGCCGACGACAACAACTGGGCCGCAATGCTTTATTCAGACGGCAAAGCGTATTATTCAAAAAAATACGCCATTCACATCGTAGACCGCGTAGGGGGCGGTGACAGTTTTAGCGCCGGCCTTATTTACGGGATGTTACAAAAAATGCCTCCGCAAGAGGGCCTGGAATTTGCCGTGGCCGCCAGTTGTCTAAAACATTCCATTGAAGGGGACTTTAATCAGGTCTCGACAGACGAGGTTAAAAAGCTTGCCTCTGGCGATGCCTCCGGAAGAGTACAGCGCTAAATTACCGCGCTTAATTTTTTTGCTATAATTTTAATTGAGGAGAAAACCATGATTCTTGAAAGACGTTATTCGGAACATCCTGTCGATGTAAAATGCTACGAAACAAGAGAACTGCGGGAGCATTTTCTTTTTGACAAGGTTTTTATCAAAGATGAAATCAGCCTTTGCTACACCCACAGCGACCGTGTGGTTTTTGGCGGCGCTTTTCCAAATAAAAAGAAACTGCGCCTTGAAGGCGGCAAAGACTTTGGCAGCGATGTCTTTCTTGACAGGCGTGAAATTGGGATCATCTGCATTTCAGGCGAGGGCATCATTTCCGCCGACAAAACCGAATTCAAGATGAAAAAGGGGGACGGCCTTTACATTGGCAAAGGAACGAAGGA
>Ga0268262_10005156_pt1 | contig 13085 bp, 18 predicted proteins | sample TergutNc150P3_FD_190354 | JGI IMG/M metagenome (GOLD analysis project Ga0268262, IMG submission 190354) | Nasutitermes corniger P3 segment gut microbial community from laboratory colony in Florida, USA - Nc150 P3 (SPAdes) (version 2) | ecosystem: Host-associated > Arthropoda: Insects >... | reverse complement strand
GCCGCGAATATTGCCCAGGTTAAAGCTGAAACCGCGCTTGCCAAAGGTATTGCCGCCCAAAAACAGGGAACAGTCGTGGAAGCCCTGTCGTATTTTATTCAAGCCGCCAATTACGACTCAGGGTTAGTGGAAGCCGCAAACCGCATGAATACCCTTACCGCCAATATTTCCAGCGGGAATATTGGTGAAGATACCCGCAATGATATAGCGTGGCGCAAGGAATGGGTAAAGCGTTTGCAGGAAACCGAAACCTTTTTTGCGAATACTATCAAAGAACCTCAACCTTTTTATATTGTCTATTCAACTGATATTCAAAAAGGCAAAATCAACTATCAAAAAGAGACCATAGAATTAAACGTTCATATGGGTTTTTATCCTGACTTTACATGGTCAGATCATATAAACGGAGTATTAACCGCCGTAAATAACGGTTTGCAGGCAACCGGAAGGGCGCAAGTCTGGGAACTTGACTGGCCTTTGAAAGCCATAAGCACGCCTTCGCCGTTTGGTAATCAAACAAAGAATTCCACTTCTGCCGTTGTCGTGGAAATTCTCAATAACGAGGGAAAAAGTATCGGCAGACAAACGGTTAAAGCGCCTTATGGCTTTAAAATAAAATATACGAGGGTTACACCAGTATGGCAGTGGGAAGGAGACGTGTCTTTCCCGGCGGTGGATGCCAATTTAATAACCGATAAACTTATCATTCGTATAGTCAGTATTGACGGTATTGCGGCGGAAAATACTGCGAGGCAAAAAAAGATAAGCATAATGCCCGAATCTGAATGGGAGACTCTGCTTCGGACAAATCCGGTAGTTAAGCGGAACATAGAAGCCGCTCGGCTACGCCAAAAAGGGGATGAGTTTCTGGAACAAGCAAATAATAGTTATAACAAAAACGATTATTTTGCATACCAGGGAAAAGCCTTTGCCGCTTATACCGAAGCCCTCAGAGTTGACCCGAATAATGCCGATGCCCTAGTGGGAAGCGGTCGTGGGTATTATATATTCAAAGACGACACGGACAAGGCCATCGCGGATTTTAATGCCGCGCTCAGTATTAACCCGAACGATACTGACGCCCTAGAAGGGCGCAGTACTGCGTATACTTTAAACGGTGACATAGACAAGGCTATCGTGGACCATACCGTTGTGCTTAGAATTAACCCAAACGATGCTCATGCCCTACTTCTACGCGGTAATAGATATTCTTTAAAAGGTGACATGGACAAAGCCATTGTGGATTTTACTGCCGCGCTCAGGATTAACCCAAACGATACCGATTCCCTGACATTGCGTGGTTGGGCGTACGAAAATAAAGGAGATAAAAATCGGGCTATCGCGGATTTTGAAGCCGCATTAAAGATCGATTCAAATAATACTCTCGCTAGAAATAGTTTAAAGCGGGTACGGGGTTGGTAAAGGAAATATTCGGCCTCGTATGAGGGCGGAGAAAATAATGGTATTTATTGATAGGGGGAAAAATGAGTGATCCAAAAGTAATAGAGTTAAAGAAGATGTTTAATTTTTACAATTTTATGACAGACGACAACGTATCAAAATTATTAAACGAATGTAGGGGGTGGTAACGATGATGAAACCAAACAATCTTTTAAAATTTCATAAGGATTTTACATCAGAATTTTCAAAAGAATTAGAAGAACTTGATATCGGTGTTTTATCTGATTTCTGCAACAACAAAGAAGTTATGCTTGAGTTTTATCATCGATATATTGAGCCAAATGAACCAAAAATAGTTTTGTGTGGTATAAACCCGGGAAGACGCGGAGCCGGGCAAACAGGTGTTCCTTTCTTTGATTTTAATTCATTGTCAAAAATACTACCCAATATCGAAAGAAATGATACCGAAGAATCAGCTAAATTTATGTATTCCATTATTAAACATTTTGGTGTCGATGATTTCTTTAAGTATTTTTATCTTTCTAATATATCATGTATTGGATTTTATAACTTGAAAACAGGAAAAAATATCAATTATTATGAATTACCTTTAAGAATTCAGTTGTTCTTATTTGATAATTTTTCAAAAGAAATGAAGTCTATAAAACCGAAAATAATTATTCCTCTTGGCAAAGAGGTAGAAAAAAACCTCATAATGGATTTGAAACATGAACAAAAAATAACCGTTGAAATCGGGCCTCGCTTGTTTCATCCCTGTACAAAATATGCGAAAAAAGATGATTACATTGAAATACTAAAACAGTATTTGAATAAGGTTAGGTCTAATGTCTGATATTATGTGCGTATACAATATATAAGGAGTATCATTATGGAAGGATTCATATCGATTTTTCTAAATTCTTTTTTGATCTATTTTGGAATATGTATGGGAATATTTATTCCACTTGCTGGTTTTTCTATACTTATTTGGGTAATGTTTTTTCGTAATAAACAAAAAACGAAGTGATAAATATTTCTATTTTTCTCAGGGCAACACGGATTATTGGATGCCATATGTATATACATTATCTTGGGAGGTGAAATAATGAAAAAGCTTTTTAAGGGATATCGTGTTGCAAATAGTTTTTTAAAAAGTCAACTTAAATATATCTCAGTATTTTGGAGTAAATTGGCAGTAATTCAGAGAATTATTTTTATAGGTATAATCCTCGCGGTTATAGTCAGCTTTGTGGCGCTGCATACGCTCCCACAGATACCGTTATCACCTGTCATTGACGCTCCCATCAGGGACGAAGCTGCCCTTGATCGCATTGTACTGCGGATAAATCAGGAAGGGGTAAAAACCTTCGTTACTCCCGAGGGGCTGGTGCAGGTAGCCAATGAAACGACTGCCCGTCGAATGAGGGCTATATTGATCCGCGAAGACCTTATCCCCATGAATATAGACCCCTGGGCTATATTTGACCGGGAACGCTGGACCATTACCGACTTTGAACGGAATATCAACTTCCGCCGCGCCCAGACCCGGATGATAACCGACCACATCAAGGCTATTGACGATGTTGACGACGCCGATGTCGTCTTCGTAATTCCCACCGACCAGAATCCGGTAACGGCAAGCGTCATCATTACCCCCCAGTCGGGCAGTGACATTACAACTAACCGCAAAAAATAGAAGGTATTCAGAAAATACTTAAACTTGCTATTACTGGGCTGCGGGATGAAAATATCGTTATTATCGATCAGAGGGGAAATCTGCTTAATTATTTTGAATGAAATACGGTCATGCAGAACGCTAGACACCATGCGCGTATTCATATATATGGGAGGTATAATATGAAGAAGATAATTTTTTCTATGTTTTTTGTTCTTTTGGTTTCCGGTTATACGGTAAATGGGCAGGCTTTTTGGCAAGGTACAGAATACGGTATGACTGTTGCACAGGTAAAAAAATTATTCCCTGATGCTTTTACTTTTCGTGGACATTCAAATCTACATACACTACCTCCGTCAGATCAACCGCCTCCATTTAAAGATATGTCAAATTTGTATGGTCGTATGGATTATGAAGTATCCATACCGAATATTCCCGATAATTTAAGGTTAATACCGGATGATTGTGATTTCTATTTGCTTGATGATGTAGACATTGTGGGAGAAAGATTTGTTGTACGTTTTATCTTCAAAAATGGATTATTAGATAGAATTACATTAAGTTTAAGATATGGATGGGAAGGTAAGGATTATGGAGCATTATATCGGGATATTTTTCTTCCTATATCGAAAGAATTGTCGGCAAAATATGGTAAGAATATAGGAAGTAATAACGAAGAACAAGAATGGATTTTTGGTAAAACGACTGTACGATTAAGATTATTTGAAGAATTTCCTGAATGGGGTGTAGGTATTTTTTATACCTATAGTTCTTGAGATAATTTATGAAAGAATGAGACTGCCGGAGCGCCTGCCGCCACGATTATTCTTTGAGGTCACAATTTGTGACCTCAAAGAATCCTATTCACCATCAGTCCATTGAAACAGTAATCATATATGCCAATACAGGCCAGCCGGAAGGGTCGTGGCATAGCGATAATCCCACTTGAATATATTTGAAAATATCGAATATAATAATTGTATGGCAACTATTTCAATGTTTTATGGAATCCTCATAAGAATGTATATGGGGAAAAAAGAACATAACCTTCCGCATATTCATGCAATTTATCAAAACAAAAAAGCCATATTTGATATAAAAACCGGGGAAAAAACAGAAGGGAATTTACCTCATGATAAAGAGAAACTAGTTTCCGCCTGGATAATTTTGCACAAAGACGAATTATTGGCTGATTGGGAATTAGCCCAAAACGGCGAGCTTCCCTATAATATTGACCCGTTAAAATAAGGAAAAGAAAATGTACTTATCCGTAAAAAAAGTTAAACCATTAAATGATTATAATCTAGAACTTACTTTTGAAAATAACGAGATAAAAATATTTGATGTAAAACCATACCTGGATACAGGATTATTCAAAACATTAAAAGACGAGAATTTTTTTAGATTGGTTAAGGTATCATACGACACCATAGAATGGCCAAATAAAGTAGACTTAGACCCGGAAGTATTATATGAAAAAAGCACAATAAAAGCCGCGCTTGGTGTCTGATACTGAAATTGCGCATCACTTCGTGATTTATAAAGCAGCAGAACGCCTACTGCCACGGTTATTCTTTGAGATCACAATTTGTGACCTCAAAGAATCCCATTCATCATCGATCAGTTGAAACAGTAATCATGTATGCCAATACAGGCCAGCCGGAGAGGGCGGCAAAAAAATTCCGGTATATCATTGGACACTAATTCCCGCAATGTGTCAGCATATATTCCCGCAATACTGAGTTTATTCTTGTTTGATACCCTTTTCCAAAAGAACGAAACCACTCCAGTACATCAGCGTCATAATTTACCTTTACCGGTATTTTAACAGGCCGGTACAAGGAACGATTGAGCAATTTTGCAGGTACAAACCTGGCAAGTTGTTCCTGTGTCAGGGCAGGCATATCAGAAAAATCAATATCTTTATCCCGCATTTTTTTGAGTTTTTTAATTCGCTCCTCATCAAGAGGGGGCAAATCATCAATGGTTCTTACTACGGTTGGCATAATATACCTCTATAAATATACCCCAAAAAGTGAATTTGTCAATAATGTACTTTTTACTTGAGTACGCCGCAGGTGACAAGCGCGAACCAACAGCTTTGTAACACCGTCTTGCTATCCGTGGTATGTCATTTTCCATGCCGGGTGTCAGGCACCAAAATTCTCTGGTGTAGTTATGCGACATCCGGCGCTATAGGTAGCGTAGGGGTTAAAAACCGGTAGACCACAATTTTCATTCCTCCGTGAAACTCCGTGTACTCCGTGGTAAAAATTCTTCTTCCTCTCATAGCCCCAGCGCCCCCTCCGGCTGGATTATACGGTCATAAAATAAATGAGGAATAAAGATGATTTTCGTACCAAGTTTATACTCATAATATTTTGTCCCTAAAACCTATTGACAAAATAATTATATTATAATTATAATATAATTATGAAGATAATCTGGGATGAGAATAAAAACTTGGAAAACATAAAAAAACATCATGTTTCCTTCGAAGAAGCAGAAACTGTATTTTATGACCCTAATGGCAAATTAATAGATGATCCGGATCATTCTGATGATGAAGATAGATTTATTATATTGGGTTTGAGTAAAATGTTACGATTGTTGGTTGTATGCCATTGTTATAGGGAAAATGATGAGACTATAAGAATAATAACCGCAAGAAAAGCAACAAAAAAAGAAGTAAAATATTATGGAGGGAAATAAAGTGAGAAAAGAATATGATTTTACCAATGCAAAGCCCAATCCGTATGTAAAAAAACTACGGAAACAAATTTCGATACGATTAGATATTGATACAATAGGATATTTCAAAAAGAAAGCGGAAGAAACCGGAATAGCTTATCAGAATTTGATAAATCTGTATTTAGCAGACTGTGCAATACATTCAAGAAACATAAATATCGTATGGAAATAAATCAATTCTCTCAAAGCCATGCTGTCATGCCCGGTGTCAGGCACCAAAATTCTCTGGTGCAGTTATGCGACATCCGGCGCTATAGGTAGCGTAGGGGTTAAAAATCGGTAGACCGTAATTTTCATTCCTCCGTGAAACTCCGTGTACTCCGTGGTAGAAATTCTTCTTCCTCTCATAGCCCCGCGCCCCATCCGGTTGGATTATACGGTCATAGGCTATACAAAGCATGCACAGAATCCCAGACACCATGTACGTATACTTGAATTTAATAGGTTGAATTTATCCTATTTTTTGTTTATACTCGAATCAGGAGATTTACCATGAATATCAATACTGAAAGCCTGGTATCAATTACTGAAACGAACCAAAATTTTTCCCGTGTAGCCCGTTTAGTTGATAGAACCGGGGCGGCGGTTGTACTCAAAAATAATGTCCCCAGATATGTTATTTTTGATTTTAATCAACTCAAAGAAGAAGAGACCGCTTCAACAAGTGAGGCGCTTGTTTCCGCCCGGAAACTCCTCAAAAAACACCTTCCGGCTTTTAAGGAATTGGCAAAGTAGACGGCATGAAACGATTGTCTATTGAAACAGTAATCGCTATACATAGCGAGCTAATAACTGAAAGCGGCGGTCTTGACGGTATTCGAGACGCAACAATGCTTGATGCTTCAATCAATTCGCCTTTTCATACTTTTGACGAACAGTATCTCTATCCTACTATTCAGGCAATGGCAGCACACCTTGCTTTTTCATTGATTAAAAATCATCCTTTCCTTGACGGCAACAAACGTATCGGTATTTTGTCTATGCTGGTTTTTATGGATATTAACGGACTTCCGGTTGATTGTAGTGATGATGAACTTGTCACACTCGGACTGGGGCTTGCTGACAGCTCTATTGCGGAATCGGAATTAATAGAATGGATAATTTCGCACAGCTAAAGTAATAACACTGACAAAGTAATAAACACCCAGCGCCAGACACCATATGCGTACACTTCTCATAAAAGTATACGCACATTGTCATGCCGGGTGTCAGGCACCAAAATTCTCAGTGCAGTTATGCGACATCCAGCGCTATAGGTAGCGTAGGGGTTAAAAACCGGTAGACCACAATTTTCATTCCTCCGTGAAACTCCGTGTACTCCGTGGTAGAAATTCTTCTTCCTCTCATAGCCCCGCGCCCCCTCCGGCTGGATTATACGGTCATAGGCTATGCAAAGCAAAGTAAGCGCAAACACCAAACACCATACGCGTATACATTATTAATTCCCCGCATTAAAACCAATCTTTTTTGTTTTTGGCGGCTGTGCAATGAGATTGTTGAGAGCAATTATAATTTCATTTACCCGCTTATCATTCTTTTCAATGTAAAGCATGAGGAGTTTACGCAGTTCGGCAATTTGTTCGGTGGTATCACCTTTTGAAAGTACATATTGCCTTAACTTAACGAAAGTACGCATTATATTGATATTTACTTCGATTGCGCGTTCAGAATTTATAACGCTGGACAGCATTGAAACGCCTTGTTCTGTAAAAACATAAGGGACATAACGCCTGCCGCCACGATTGTTCTTTGAGGTCACAATTTGTGACCTCAAAGAATCCCATTCATCATTGGTTATTTGGAACATAAAATCAAACGGAAAACGCCCAATATTGCGTTTTACCGCCTGATTCATTACTTTTAATTCGACACCGTACAAACCCGCAAGGTCGCTGTCGAGCATGACTTTTTGTCCCCGAATTTCGTAAATCATATTTTGGATTTGCGATAATTTGTTCGCCATAAAAACGCCCCCTCCGGCTGAATTATATGGTCATAGGCTATGCAAAGCAAAGTAAACGCAAACGCCAGACACTATATGCGTACACTTCTCATAAAAGTATACGCACATGGCATCTGACACCGGATTCAATCCCTAGTAACAATAACACGTTGGAACATCACCATGAGCGCCGGTCAGTTTTAGGTTTACCGGATCCACCATCAGATCCATTCCTTCAAGCGGATAAACTCCCAAAAGAATTTCCTGCGCGTCGTCTACCAGCAAAGCGGGCATGGTGATGAAACGGTCTTCCCAATGGATTTCTATTGGTTCAGTCATTTTGCAAATTTGCGCTGTGCGCACAACAGTATCCGCGCCATTCACAAAACTGGCCCTGCGCTGGCTGACGGTATTAAGCCCCAGCTTGTGTAAAAGTTCCCGGTTAATAATCGGATAGGTGGCTTTGGTATCAACCATAGCTTTAACCGTTGTCTGGCGGATTTCAGGCTCGGTAATAACCCCGCGTTCGTGGAATCCCACATCATAGGCGTTTTTCAAAGTGATTTGCGCAAAAACATGACCCATAATTTCCTCCCCGAAATAAGGTCTTAAGTATACCCTCAAAAACCGGAAAAACCAATCCCAGCTATCACCGTCCGCTTGCGTTTATAGCGCGTGTTCGGGAACCTTGTGTAACGCTATATTATTGTCGAGCAGCAACTTTTCGACTCCTGCCGGGATGCGGTCATCGGTGAAAACCCCGGTGACATTTTCCAGACGAACCAGACCCAATACGCCCTGATGGGAAAATTTCTCGGAATCGGTCAGGACAAAAATGTCACGCGCGTTTTCCGCCAAGTCCATTACAGTCTGTGAACGCAGATGATCGTTGCCGGTAAATCCGTAATCCGGCATAAAACCGTCAGTCCCGACAAAGAATTTATCCGAGAAGAAAATTTCACCGCATTTCCGCGTCATTGGTCCCACCAGCACCTGGGTTTCGGGCTGGTAGCAGCCGCCCAAAAGTATAATTTTGGTATGGGCCGCGTGGCGGATGAAGTTGGCGATAAAAACCGAGTTGGTTATTATCGTTACATCTTTCTGTTGGTTGGCAAGTTCTTCCGCCAGCAAAGCGCAGCAGGAACCGGACTCAATCATCACCGTCTCCCCTTCCTCAACTGTTGCGGCGGCTGTCTTGGCGATTCGTTTCTTTATATCATAATTGAAGGCCAAACGCTTACCTGTGTCATCCGCATTGTTCAAGCAGGCGTATCCGTGTTCCCGGCGAACCAGTCCTCGTTCCTCAAGAATGTCCAAATCCTTGCGGATTGTTACCTGAGAGACGGCCAGCAATTCTGAGAGGGAAGCTACTTCAGAACGCTGATGTTTGGACAAAAGTTCAAGAATCTTTGTGTGTCTGTGACTCATCATCTTGGTTTCCTCCTGTCTTCGGCGCCGGGGAACGTATCATAATTCCCTGATACAAAGATAAATAAATTACTAAAATAGTCAAGAAAATTCGTTTCAAATGTTAGTTTTTTTTGCCCGGTATTGGTCTCTTGACAAAATCCGCAAATTTGTCTACTATAGAGAAAATATACTCGAAATGGGGGTTTTTATGAAAATCGCGATTAATGGTTTCGGACGCATTGGGCGTCTGGTGTTTCAGGCTCTGGTAGGGCAGGGATTGCTGGGAAAAGACAAAATTGACGTGGTAGCGGTGGTTGATCTTTCCACTGACGCAAAGTACTTTGCCTATCAGTTAAAATATGATTCAACACAGGGCCAGATGAAAGCCGAAATCGGCACCGATGGTGATGATGTTTTGGTGGTCAACGGCCACAAGATCAAATGTCTGTCCGGCAAGGGCCTGACGCCGGACCAGTTTCCCTGGAAGGATCTGGGGATCGACTATGTGGTAGAATCCACCGGTATTTATACCAACGAAAAGGCTTACGGCCACATTGCCGCCGGGGCGAAAAAGGTCATTATTTCCGCGCCGGGCAAATCGGGCGATGATTCCAAGCCGATTAAGACCATCGTCATGGGCGTCAACCAGGAAGAATACGACGCGTCCAAGCACCATGTTCTGTCCAACGCAAGCTGCACCACCAACTGCCTTGCGCCGGTGGTTCATGTAATTCTCAAAGAAGGCTTTGGGATTGAAACCGGTCTTATGACCACCATTCACTCCTATACCGCCACCCAGAAAACCGTAGACGGCGTTTCCCAGAAAGACTGGCGGGGCGGACGGGCTGCCGCTATCAACATTATTCCCTCCACCACCGGCGCGGCAAAAGCCGTCGGCGAAGTGCTTCCCTCCACCAAGGGCAAACTCACCGGCATGAGCTTCCGCGTTCCCACGCCGACCGGCTCAGTGGTAGACCTGACTTTCCGCGCGACAAAAGACACCTCTATTGAGGAAATTGACGCCGCCATGAAGAAGGCCGCGGAATCCTACATGAAGGGCGTTCTGGCCTACTGTCACGAGGAAATTGTTTCAACCGACATCGTTCACAATACCAACACCTCAATTTATGACAGCCTTGCCACCCTCCAGAACAACCTCAAGGGCGAAAAACGCTTCTTTAAGGTAGTTTCCTGGTATGACAACGAATGGGGCTATTCCAATAAGGTTGTTGATCTGTTGAAATATATCGACGGCAAGAAATAGGTTTTTAGAAACTGGAGATTGGGGACTAGGGTTATTGTTCATAATCTTAGTCCCTTTATATTTTTAAGGAGTAAACAATGATTAAGACAGTAAAATCAGTTGATCTGAAAGGCAAACGGGTAATTATGCGCGTTGACTTTAACGTGCCGATGAAAGACGGTGTGGTACAGGACGATACCCGCATTGTGGCGGCCTTGCCCACTATTCAGTACATTCTTGAACAGGGGATAAAGACCCTGACGCTGATGTCCCATTTAGGCGATCCTTCCAAAGACGCGAAAAAGGCCAAAGAAAAAGCCGAAAAAGACGGCAAGACTTTTGACGAAGCCGCTTACATCAAAGGCAAGCACCGCATGGCTCCGGTAGCCGCGTATCTTGAAAAGAAACTGGGAAAACCCGTTATCTTTGCCGGTGAGGACGGTTGCTACGGCAAAAAGGCGTTTATCGAAAGCCAGAAAGACGGCTCGGTTATCATGCTGGAAAATACCCGCTTCCATAAGGAAGAAACCGCCAAAGACGCGGCTGACCTTGACAAGCTGGCGAAAGAACTTGCCACTTACGGCGATGTATTTGTCAACGACGCCTTTGGTACCGCTCACCGCGACCATGCCTCTACCGCGTCAATCGCCAAGTTTGTGCCGGTAGCGGTGGCGGGCTTCCTCATGGAAAAAGAGGTCAATTACCTTGAACCGATTGTCACCAGCCCCCAAAAGCCGCTCGTGGCGATTATCGGCGGGGCGAAAGTTTCCTCAAAAATCGCCGTTCTGGAAAGCCTGTTGAAGAATGCCTGCGCCCTGGTTATCGGCGGCGGCATGGCCTATACCTTCCTGAAAGCGCAGGGCCACAAAGTGGGGAAATCTCTGGTTGAGGATGATCAGATTGACACCGCGAAGAAAATTCTTGAAACAGCCAAAAGCGTCGGAGCGGAAATTGTTCTGCCGGTGGATCATTTGGGCGCGACAAGTTTTGACGTAACGGCTGTTCCCGTTCCGGTTGACGGTCTTGATTTGCCCGACAACCTCATGGGCCTGGATGTTGGGCCGAAGACCCTGGCAAAGTATAAAGAAGTGCTTGCCAAAGCCAAGACCATTGTATGGAACGGCCCGGTCGGCGTTTTTGAATTTGACGCGTTTGCCAAAGGCACTGAGGCAGTGGCGAAACTGGTGGCGGAAGCAACCGGCAAGGGCGCTATTACCGTAGTCGGCGGCGGCGACTCTGTCGCGGCGGTCAACAAATTCGGCCTTGCTTCAAAAATGAGCCATGTAAGCACCGGCGGCGGCGCTTCGCTGGAACTGCTGGAAGGCAGAAAGCTGCCCGGTATTGAGGTTTGTAGAGGGTAAGAAGAATATAACCACGGAGTACACGGAGTTTCACGGAGGAAGAGGAATTAAGATACCAACATCATAAACTCCGTGTTACTCCGTGACCTCCGTGGTTTTTATTTTTCTTTATTAATTGTTTTCACCATTTCAAAATATTCAGCCTGTTGTTTTTTTAAGAGCGCGGGGGTATCCAACTCATACGGACAGTTATCTTTACAATGGCCGCAGCCGGTACAGTTGTCGATTTTTTTCATTTCTTGTTGAAAGCCCTCGGTTATAAAACCCGCGTTAACGGTTCTTTTCATTAAAAATGTGATGCGCGCCGCGGTCGGTATTTGAATATCCGCCGGACAGGGCAGGCAATAGCCGCAGCTCCGGCAAAAATTGCCGGATAACTCTTTCCTGTCGGCTTCGATGACCGCTTGAAGTTTGCTGTCGAGCAGGGGCGGATTTTCTTCGTAAGACAGAAATTCCTGTAACTCGGAGATTTTCTGCATTCCCCAAATGGGAATCACATTGTCATACTGCCGCAGGAAGGCAAACGCCGCCCGCGCGTTGGTCAGGATTCCCCCGCATAAACCCTTCATGGCAAGCAGGCCCACATTGTGTTTGCGGCAAAGATCAATCAGCGCCAATTCTTCATCTGTGGAAAGATAGGACAGCGGATACTGCAAGGTATCGTACAGGCCGGACAGCGCCGCTTCACGGGCGCGATCCTTGCTATGCTGCGTAATGCCTATGTGGCGGATTTTTCCCTGCGCCTTCGCTTTCAGCGCAAGATCGTACAGGCCGTCTTCACCGCCGGGGCGGGGCACAAAAGGCGGATTGTGAAACTGCAGCACGTCGATATAGTCAGTCCGCAGCATCCGCAGACTGTTTTCGATATTTGCCATCACTTTATCCGGCGCAAGCGGCGCTGATTTTGTGCAGATAATGATTTTATCGCGCACCGGCGCAAGCGCGGCGCCGATCCGGTCCTCGCTGGTCGTGTAGGCATTGGCGGTATCATACAGGGTAACGCCATGCTCATAAGCATAACGCAGCAAGGCCGTGCTTTCCTCATAAGGAATGCGCTGTATGGGGATACACCCGAAACCGGTGCGGCTGACCGAAAGGCCGGTTTTGCCGAAAGTTGTTTCCTGCATAATGGGATTATACAGTATTTACGAACGAAAACAAAACCTTTCAAATCGGTGCCTCCTATGATTATTGTCAAGGAGAAAATTATTTTTTCCCCTTTGACCGCTCCTGCTCCTTCTATGCGCTATTTTTAAGCTCTTTCAACTTGGCTAAATACTCCCGCCTTCCAGCCCAGATACG
>Ga0268262_10005155_pt1 | contig 13086 bp, 19 predicted proteins | sample TergutNc150P3_FD_190354 | JGI IMG/M metagenome (GOLD analysis project Ga0268262, IMG submission 190354) | Nasutitermes corniger P3 segment gut microbial community from laboratory colony in Florida, USA - Nc150 P3 (SPAdes) (version 2) | ecosystem: Host-associated > Arthropoda: Insects >... | reverse complement strand
GTCAAAAAAAACAAGCTTTGGCTCATCAAGGCGCTTGACCGTGGCACACGGCGAACCGTGGCCCGGGTGCTCGGCAATCGTGATACTGCGACCTTCAGGAGGCCCTGCAAAAAAGTGAGCCGCCTGAGGCGGTGCACGTTCTTCACCGACGCCTGGGGCGCCTTCGCGGAGGTGCTGCCCCCGAAGCGGCACGTCGTCGGCAAGGCGCACGCCGTCGCCATTGAGCGGGACAACAGCAACACGCGCCACAACCTGGCGAGGTTCACGCGGCGCACGAAGGTTGTCTCGCGGTCGGAGCGCATGGTCGAGCTGACCCTGCGGATATGGCACGCGGTCACCACGACCGACCTGTTCTCAAGGCTCCAGGAAACGGCGTTGAGTATATATTAGTCAACACTCTCGTCAATCAAGAACCTACTGAGCCACTTGCAAAACCGGCAGGTTTTGCAAGTTACCGGAGGTATAGGCTGCGGCCGGCCGTAGCAGGCTCTGGCGTAAGTTACTGCAATCAAGCATGATACCGAATTCAGCCAGAGACGGCGGATGGCCGGGAGCAGACGTAAATCCGAGTTTTGCAAGAGCCTCTATTGTCTCATAATCCTTTTTGCAACACTATCAGATTTGCCTTGACCAAACCAGCGGACTAGTGCAATCTGGTTTGTCTTGCCTTCGCCGGCATGGGTCCATAGCTCAGTCGGTAGAGCAGCGGCCTTTTAAGCCGTTGGTCGCGCGTTCAAGTCGCGCTGGACCCACCATCCACCCTTGGGGCTATCGTCTAGGGGTCAGGACACCGCCCTTTCACGGCGGCAACACGGGTTCAAATCCCGTTAGCCCTACCAGTCAAGACCCCTGAGAAATCAGGGGTTTTCGTTTGTACGGTGCCTGAAATAGCCGCCAGTGCCACGTTTTTAGCGGAGAATACCAATTTTTCAGCACTTTCGGACTGATTTGGTGCCTTCCGTGTCCTTTTGGTGTCCTTTTCACAGTCGTGGATACCCTTGGACACCCCTTACACAAAACCTTCAGGGGCGCGGTTTTTGCCAAAATTTAGGGGGCGGTGCTGGTCGGGTGCCCCTGTGAGAGAGAAGGTCAAAAACCGCGCTGTGAGCCTTCCTTGACCATTTTGGCAATGCATCCCATCCTGGACTGTTCCGCCGCCCCCGCGACAAAAACGCACCAAGGCTGCGCTGTGAGCCGTTTTTGACCCTTTTGGTTACACATCCCCCGCCCGTTCACAGACGTGAACATCCTTGAATACTCCTGCACAAAGACTTGGGTGCCGCGGCTCTTGCCAAAATCAGCAGGGCAGCACTGGCCAGTGCCCCTGCCACAAAAGCAACCAAAATCCGCGCCGTGAGCCGCATTCCATCGACTAGCACTCACCCAGGGGGAGAGGGTCACCCCTGCGAGGATCCGATTTGCCCGAACAGTTATACAGGCCCCTAGCGGTTCTCCGCCGCTATGCGTCTGAACTCGGCCTCCCTCTCGCCAAGCGTAAGTGACCCGTCAAGGCCAAAGAGGCTGCTGGCCAGCGCGATTCGCGTCAAACAGTCTCTGAACCACTCGCAGCCCTCATCCTTTGTGTTGAGGTGGCGCGCCACGTTGCGCGTGTCCTCGGCTGCCCTCTCTGCCAGGGATGCAACTATCCGGGGGGCGTGAATGGTCATGTCAACTCCGAATGCCGCAGCATCGAATTGTGGTACCAGCGCCGGACAACTCCATGCACCGTGGGCAACTCAACCAGCGACTGCCACACATTCGACTCGACAACCTTGCCGCAACCAAGGGCAATGGGGCCATTCGTGACTTTCACCATACATCCGACCTCGAATGGCTCCTTGGACGGCGTCTCGATTTGCCTCTTCAGGTCAAGCACAGCGCACAATGAGGTCATACCAGCCTCCTGCCGGACTTCCTGGGCTTCTGCGGGTCGCGTGCTTCCCAAAGGCACCAAACTGAGCCGTCGTGAGCCATTTGCAAGCCTCCCTGGTCAGTCTGGACATGGTAGAACGAACCGCACTTCGACAAGATTATTGACGTGACCCTGCGGCCCGTGCCAAACAGGAACCCCTTGATTGAGGCGACCACATGCACGTCCTCCGGCTCCCTGCTGTCCAAAAGATCGCCCTTCCTCAAATCCCCGATACCCACCAACACCCTACTCCTCCTCACTGAAATCGCAGCCGTATGCCTTCGCCAACTCCCTGGCGACCTTGGGATCAACCAAAGCGGCGCTCAGACCGCCGTCCGTTGTGAACGTGACACGGAAGTGGTTGTCGCCTGTCCAGGCAAAGAACTGCCTCTGATGCCTTGGGACATCCCTCTTTATCTCGACGTAATCCTCGACATCGAACTCGCAACCCATGTCGAGCGCTTCCCGGACATGGGCTATTGCCAACTTGATGCAAGCCAACTCATTTCTGTGGCTCATGCTGCCTTCTCCGGTTTCCTACTCCACTTCTTTCGATACGACCGGGACTGTGCGGGACCGATACCTGTCCAGAATCTCTTTGGCCTCCGATGGCTCATAGCCGTCGGTGCCGTTGAAAGCGCAATCCTCCAGCCTCCTGGCAACCACAATCGCCCTGTCCCCCTCGGTCATGCCGAGCGCTTCGTCTTCTTGTGACCACAGGCGACCGGCGGGCACGGAAGCGATGTGAGACGCCCAATCCCGCAACTTGTCTTCACGGGAAAGCCTCTCTTCGAGCGCGGCAATGTGGTGTATCTGGTCGGGGAACCTTTCAAAGTAGGAATTGACCGCAGGACTGGTCTTTATGATGCGCCGCAACTCCTCTGTTGTCAGACCAAGCCCGATTTCGACCAAACTCATCATGTACCAGCGCCACCTAGAAGACGCCAGCGCCTGTTCGAGGTCCGGGAACCATTTGGAATAGTCCTGAACGGCGTCGCCCTCTTTCTCGTCGCCCCTTGTTGCAATGCAGTCATAGTAGTGGAGCCTGTATTTGAATGCGCCCTTGGTCTTTTTCCGCTCCACCATTAGGGCGCCGCCATCGAATTCAAAGTGGAGGGCAAGTTCAATCAGAGGCTCTGCGCTTTTCGGATGATTCGGCATGTCCCTATCCTTTGCTCCTGCCCCGGCCAAACAGCCGTGACGCCGCCAAGCTGGTCTTGCTGACCGCATTTTTGACCGCCTGCAGATTGCCGATCTGAACCTTCGTTTTTTCGGTTTCCCCTGGGGACGGCTTGGCGTATTTGTCCAGGATGGCTTTGGCCGCGGGCGGCTCGTAGCCATCCGTGCCGTTATAGTCCCAATCCTCCTGCCTGGCATTCTCAACAATCTCCTGCTCCTCCTCGGTCATCCCTAGAGCATCATCATCCGCATCCCAGAGCTTACGGGCTGGCACGGGGTCAGAGGCTCTAATCCTGCGAATCTCCTCGATGGAGGGTCTTTCTTCTTGGACAGTCACTTCGCCAAATCCAATGGCTTCTTCTATCTCAGGCTCTGGTGTGCCTGATTCAACATCGGGTGCCTGGCTCTGTTCTGGTTTGGAGGTTCGTTTCTTGGTCTCAATGCCCTCCACTTTCTTTAGTGTCTCGCCGTCGGCGGTCCTCCAAGCGACATTGCCGCTTATGGCGTTGCCAGTGACGAAACATGCGGCCCCGCTTGGGCTGTTGAAGTGAATGTCCTCTTGCAGGATGCCATCGGGTGAGATTTTCGCGGCGTGGAGTTCGCGCTGCCTTATTGCATTCTTCGGACAAGTTTTTGCAATATTTGCTTTTACCATGCTGCCCTTGAACACGACAAAGCCGTCGCTGGTGCGTCTGCCATAGGCCGCGACATCGCCCTGCTTTATCTGAAAATCCTCCCGCCCCACATCCTCCTGCTCTGCGGCAGTGACAGCCAGCTTGTCCTCTTCGGTCATAGTCATACCATGACCATCTTCGGCTGTGTGTTTGTGTACCATTCCATTCTCCTATTTAATCAATAGGTCGAAATCAACCTATATTCATATACTACATCTGAATTGATGAAAAGTCAACAGTTTATTGGCATTTGTTGTTTCTTTTTTTGCAGTGACTATGCACTACCTAGCCATCGCTCGTTTCGAGTGATTGGTCTGCTATAGGTATTGAATACAAGGCTATTTGGGAAGTCGTATGGTCATTCTTCTCAATTCACTTCAATAGACCACAGGAATTACAGCCTATCTGGTGCCAAGACCTGGATTCGAACCAGGGAACCGCTTTCGCGGGGCAGATTTACAGTCTGCTGCCTTTAACCACTCAGCCATCTTGGCGTGTCAACAGTTACAGAAACGTAACTGACTTCTTTTCACTTGGTCCATCAATCGAACTCGACGGTAACTTAACTCCAGCTTGTTCCATCATGTAACCACCTCGATTTGTATCATGTCTCCGCTTGCACTCAGGGCACCTGAACGGGTCCTTCCCGTCAAGTTCTTTGCCACAATCAACACACAGTTTACCTTTCATGCTGCACCTCGCCAAACTGGGACATGCTCACTTGCCGAATACTCCTTCAACCAATTCTCGGCCTGTTCCTCAGTCGGAAACACTTCAAGTGTCTTTGAACCAAAAAGTGTATCCACCTCTACAACCTCAAACCAGTCATTCACTCTCTGAACACCTACATACACTTTCATCTCTCCCTCCTCTTCTGGCCAGAGTAGCCACACTAAATAATACGAATTGACCTATTCAATCCGCTACATAAATCATTCATTCAATTTGCCATACCTGCGGTCATACTGCTTCTTAAAATATTTGAACAGCACGGGATTATCGTGATACCTCTCTAAGTTTTCTAACAATAGCTCCTTGGAATTGACAACATTGTCTGCTATAGGGGGGTCATCAAGAGGGTCATAACCTGGGTCCTCCCCCTCTCCACTACGCTCTAGTTGCTCGGTCAGCATAATTGTCCTCCATTAGGACGTCTAATCCGTGCCATCGGTCTTCATAGGCGGATTGGACTTGACGTCCTCTGAATCCTCATCAACTTGCCTATACCAAGTTGGCTGGTTCATACCAGCACCTGGCGGCATCTTCTTGAACCCCTTGGGAAGTGCCCCAAATGTTACATAATTAGGGTCAGCTTCAACCTCTTCCCTTGTCCGCATGTCACTCCTCCTCAACCTCAACTACTAAATACGACTGAACAGTGGTATCATCAAAAACCTACATTTTTTCTGTATTTCTCAAAAATCGCTAATACCTCTGGTGGCTCTGGTGTGATTCCTGGCATCCGATAATCCCAGTCCTCATAACGTGCCCGAATTACTGCCGATCTATCTTCTGCCGACAAACCATAGGCATCATCACCTGCCGACCAAACAATCTTTGCATCAATCGTTGAAGTCTCTTCTTTCGACTTGAAAACCTGACCACTCCAATAATTGTTTGGTCCAAACATGTCAACCTCCAAACTTAGGGAACTGCATACTTGACCTCGTAGCCTAGCCCTTATTGCCATACCTGCGTTCATACTCCCTCTTAAGATGCCTAAACAGCGCAGAATCATCATGAAGTTTCTCCATTTGCTTCAACAACACATCCTTAGAGTAGACTGCATCTTCAGACATGGGTGGGTCATCAAATGGGTCATAGCCGGGGTCCTCCCCGGCTCCCTCACGTTCTGGTTGCTCGGTCAGCATACTTGTCCTCCATTTACATCAACTCTTCAGGTGGTTGTTGAATGGGCACGCGGAAACCTGTGCCCACTAGGACGGGTGTCTTTCTGTTTTCCATGGTGCCGTCGCCTAGCCTGCCAGCCCTGTTGTTTTCGCCCCAAGCCCAAAGGCTGCCATCGTTCTTTAGGGCGAGTGTGTAATAGTCGCCTGCCTCTGCAGCCGCCCAGTCGTTGTCGGTGCCAACGCGGGTGGGGTGGCAACATCTCAATTTTCTGGAGCCGCAGCCGAGCACGCCGCCCCTGTTTCCTCCCCACACCCAGAGGCTCCCGTCGGTCTTGAGGGCCAACGTGTGACCTTGGCCGGCGGAAATGCTCGCCCAGTCACTATCCGTGCCCACTTGGACGGGGGCCTTCCGGTGCGTCCTGGTGCCGTCGCCGACCTCGCCCAACCCATTCTGTCCCCAAGCCCACAGGGCTCCATCCGCTTTGAGAGCAACGGACTGATAGGTGCCAGCCGATACGGTAGTCCAGTCATTGTCAGTGCCCACGCGGGTGGGGTGGCGACATACCTCATCGTAGGTTAGGTTGGAAAACGTTATGTTGTTGACATCCCCCCAAACCCACAGGCTGCCGTCCAGTTTGATGCCAATTATGTGGAAGGTGCCTTGGAACACGGTCTTCCATCCGCACCCCGCTATCTCCCGCTGGGAGTCCGACCACTTCTTCAGATATTTCTTCCTGCCTTTGCTGCCCGCATATCCACCTGGCATCTGGACAGGACCGTCGTCGCACAGCCCCCACAGACTGCCGTCGGACTTCAAAAGTAGCGTCCCAACAAAATCGCTCGCGGCAGACACGGCCGCCCAGTCATTGTCTGTACCAATACGGACGGGCACACTTCGGTGTATTCTGGTTTCATCGCCTAGCTCGCCTTCGAAATTGCATCCCCACGCCCAGAGGCTGCCGTCGTTTTTGATTGCAACTGTCCAGTGGCTGCCCGCCGAAACGGTGGCCCAGTCGTTGTCGGAACCAACACGGACTGGTGCGCTTCGGTCTGTCGTTCTTGAATGTGAACTCAAACACCACCAATTAGGACACCTTGTGCCGTCGCCAAGTTGCCCGTATTCATTGCCCCCCCAAGCCCAAAGACTGCCGTCCGCCTTTATTGCCAGCGAGTGGTCGTGCCCAGGCGCGATTGTCACCAGGGCTGCTTTGCCATTGTCTTTTCGGTTAATTTTTGGTTTTGTCAAGAAAGGTATCTCCTTGTTTGTGCTTGTGCTGTTGTTTGCCCCACCGGAACCAGGATTGGGTGTGGTAACCCAGTTTGCTGGCCATTGCGAAGTCGGAGCTTGCGCTGGTCGCGTCGCCAATCTTTTGATACGCAAGGCCACGGTTACGATAGGCAATAGCGATTACACTGTTGCCGTTGTCGATGATGTTGCAACCAGTCCGTATTGCCTCGGTGTAGTCAGCAATGGCACTGCTGTAGTCGCCCATATCAAAATACACACAGCCCCTGCTGATTAGAGGCATGGCGACGGTCGTATCTGTGTCTAGCTTTATCGCCATGCTATAATCGGCAACGGCGCAGTCGAATTCACGCTTTTTGCAGTAGGCATCCGCCCTGCCAAAAAAGATGGTTGGGTCTTCGCTGTTACTATACTTTATCGCCATGTCGTAATCGGCTATGGCACGGTCAAGTTCGCCTATATCCTGAAGTGCGTGTCCCCTGCCCTTATATGCCTTGGGGTCTGTCGGGTTATTCTCGATGCATATTTTGTATTCCCATATGGCACAGTCAATATCCCCCTCTTGAAGTGCCTTCTTGGCTTGTTCGATGCAGTAATCGACATCAATTGGCCTATACCAAGTTGGCTGATTCATACCCGTGCCTGGTGGATTCTTCATGAACATTGGCAACCCGCTAAAGTCCCTAATAAAATAGCCACCTAAAAAACGCATGAACAATTTGCCAAGCACCAGTTTTGCAAATCCAACGAAGTTGGAAGGCTGCACACGCTTGAAGCAGCCTCCAGCGGCAGCTACCCCAAACAACCAATGTACAAAATCCCACCAGAAAAAGCGGATGGCCCTGAGCAAGCGTATGGCAACATTTCGGAAGAATCTTGCCTGTTTTGCAAGTGGCTTATTAGAGTTGAATCTCCTCCTCTTCCGCATTTTCTATTCCCCGCCTATCAACTTTGGTTGTGCCAAGAAAGGTATCTCCCTGTTTGTGTTTGAGTTTGTGCCAATGTTTGCCGCATCGGGGTCAGGATTGGGAGTAGTAACCCAGTTTGCTGGCCACTGCGAAGTCGGAACTCGCGCTGGCCGCGTCGCCAACTTTTTGATACGCAAGGCCCCGGTTGTGCCAAGCCATTCCAAGATTGGGGTCAAGCTCAATGGCCTTGCCGAAGCTCACGATGGCAAGGTCATGGTTGCCCATTTCTCTGTGCGCCATACCATGATGTAGATGGACATTCGCGTTATTCGGCATTAGCCTTATCGCCTCGTCAAAATCTGCAAATGCCTTGTCGAAATCGCCCATTTCGGCGTAAACGCATCCCCTGTTGTGAAAAGCCTTATGATGACTAGGGTCAAGCTGGATTGCATGGGTGTAGTCGCTGACTGCACGGTCGTAGTCGTCAATATCGAAATACGCATTGCCGCGGTCCAGAAATGAGCCAGGCACACTGGGGTCGAGCCAGATGGACTGCGTAAAGTCCTCTATGGCACTGTCGCTGTCCTCCAAAGTTCTGTACGCAAGCCCCCGGTTGTGGTGAGCCCTGGCAATGATAGTATTGCCATTGGGGGCGTTACATCCAAGCCTTATTGCCTCAGTGTAGTCTGCAATAGCACTGCTGTAGTCGCCCATGTCATCGTACACATTGCCCCTGTTAATCAGGGGCATGGCGGCCAAATCCGCGTCGAGCTTTATAGCCATGCTGTAGTCATCTATGGCACGGTCGAACTCGCCTTTTCGATGGTAGGCACCCGCCCTGCGGAAAAAAACGACAGAGTCTGCACCGTTACTATACTTTATCGCCAAGTCGTAATCGGCTATGGCGCGATCAAGTTCGCCTATATCTTGAAAGGCCGAGCCTCTGTCCTTATATGGTCCTGGGCTGTATGGTCGGTACCCAATGGCTCGCGTGTACTCGGATATGGCGCCCTCGATGTTCCCCTGTTGGATGTAGTTCTTGGCGAGTTTGACGCAGTCTTTGGCGACTTTCAATTTCCTACGTTGTATCCCACTTTGGATTCTATTACGAAATTCAGGAAAGGGTTCTGCGATGCGTTGCAGTTCATCCTCCAAGTCAAGCGCGACTTCAAAGGGGCTATACTCCCACCACTCGTAGCGCGAAGAATTCAGTGCTTGCTCAAGGCTAGGAAACCACTTGGAATGTTTTTCCGGCGTGTGTCCTGGTATATCTTCGTCCACCAGAAAATCTGCCGCGCAGTCACAAACATGAAAACGGTACTTGAACGCGCCACAATCTCCCATCCGCTGTACGCCCAGGCTTCCGCCTTCCACCCCAAGCACGATAACAGTTTCCACTTCGTTTTCAGGGTTTCGCGCTGTATGTTTCTTTGCGCCGCCATGCACATTAAGGTATTTGTCAATAATAGCCTGAGACTCCGGCGGCTCATGACCGGGATAATCCCAATCCGCCTGCCTCTTGGCAATCACAATCGCTTTCTCCTCTTCGGTCATGCCAAGCGCTTCATCCCTTTCTGACCACAGAAGCAGTGGCACAGGGTCAGGGGCCCAGGCCCAGCGAAGTTCCATAAGGTTACACTGGTTTAAGTACATCTCTTTATAGTTTGCGATATCCTCAATCATTCTTTCAAACCGCATGATTTCATACATGCTGTTAGGGTGGTTTTCCACATAGGATTTAACCGCAGGGCTGGTCTTTATGATGCGGCGCAACTCTTCCAACATATAGGGGCCGACTGGCATAACCGCTGGCATATATCCCTGCCACCATTTCCACATTGAAGATGCCAGTGCCTGTTCGAGGTCTGGAAACCATTTTGAATGTTTGGGACTGCCATTTTCGTTGCTATAAAGATAAGAAAGCCTGTATTGAAAGGCACCGTTGATTTTTCTAACTTCTACTTCAATGTCGCCCTTTGCCGGACATCTCAAATAGGTGACTCGCCAAGGTCCGTATATTTGGCTTTTCGGGCGTTCATTCATTCTTCCCTCCTTTTAAAAATAGTATCATAGAGTGCTGGTTTTGTCAAGAACAAATTCAGTTTAGAATCGCCAAACAATGATTCAGCCCCAAGACAATATTGTATGCCTGCACATTCACAATCCGAATTCACGTTTGAGGGTCTCCCATTTGATTCCCCTAACCCCTGCCAAATCGACTCCATCCAGAGAGCAGGTCAGCGTCGCTCTTGCCTATCGGGGCATTTAGGTTCAACCCGAGTATCCCGCAACCTATCAAGTAGTGGAATTGACGGATGTCTTCTGAATCGTCCGAGCAGCCGTACAACTCTGCATCACGCTCTACGGTCATTTCGGGAATGGTGTAGCCAGTGTTGCCCTTTTTGACTTCTGCCTCATAAATTCTGTAGCCAGTCCACGACCTGTGACAGCAAATACGACTGTTCTCAAAGTAAATGAACCACTTGTCTTCCATTTGTCTTGGCCAAAGGCCAAAGCGCACCCTTGCCAACTGGGTTTCGCTAATCTGAAAACCTGCCTTGATTTTGCGGGGCTTGGAGAACTCCTTGGGATGCCAGTGGTTGTAGTCAAGCTGGCCAGAGTTTTTGACCATGCGCCCACCTGTGGACAGGCCCCTGTCCAGCCAAGCATTTATCACGGCAGACAGATTGTCGTCCAAGTAGCGGATGCCCTCGGTCAGGGTGTCGTGCCGAATTCCATACTCAGCCTCGGCTATGCTGCCGGCAATGGCGGCAAGCGTGTCTGCATCGCCGCCAAGCGACACGGCGTTGCGGATGGCGTCCTCAAAGCCCTCACTTTCCAATAAGGCGGTTATTGCCTCCGGCACTGTCTCTTGGCAGGTTTCGTTGAACTGGTAATCGGGGCGAATTTCATCGAGTGACCGGCTCAGGTCGTATCCACACTTGCTCTGTATGTAGTCCTTGACACTCGCCCGCTTGCCAGTGCGGACAAGGTATATTGCGGCGGCGGTTGCCTTCGCGCCATTGATGCCCTCCGGGTGGTTGTGCGTGACGGAAGCCGACAACTCCGCCAGCCTCTCCGCCTCTTCAAGGGAATTGGCGAACCAAGCGCAGGGCGAGACCCGCATTGCAGAGCCGTTCCCGAAACTGTTGTAGGGGCTGCGGTCGTCAGAAAGCAGCCATTGACGAAAACGACCGCCGCAGTCGGCGTCGGGGTATAGCCTGCCAAACTTCTTCATCGAGTCTATGAAGTTGTCCGCCGTGCCGCCGTTCAGCAGCGCGTCTGCCACGGCGATTGTCATCACTGTGTCGTCCGTGAAGCGGCTGCGCTTCGTGAACAGCTTGAACTTCTTTGATTTCTTGCTCTTGTATTCGTGGACAGACCCAACGATGTCGCCGATTATCGCGCCTAGCATGAACAAACCGCCCTTTCACTTGAAACCTCGGTTAAATATTTGCTTACACCAAAGTCACTCAATGCTTTTGCCACTACAAAGTCGACTTTCTTTTGTGTGGTGGCTAGACTCGATTTGACCCTACCTAGCCGCTCTTTTTACACGCTCAATTTTGACACTCCTTATTTCATTAGGCCAAGTTTTTTCCTCTGGATTGCCGCGACCGACCGTCATTCCAAAACTGCTGCCCCCCCCTTGTATAAATTGTACTTGTAGTTGTACGTGTGCCGCAGAGCTACCTGGTACTATGTTTTCAAGTCTTAATGTACCAGTGCCACCCACATTTACAGCAACCACATGCACCCCATCAACTATGAAGTTGGAGACAATTTTCGATTCAAAATCATGAACTTGGCTTGGTTGTCTGGGAGTCTGCGTGGTTGTTCGGGAGGCATTGTTGCTTGTGCTTTGTGCTGGATTCGCTGTGCTATACACATTTCCTGAAACGAGCCGACAGTCGCCAATTTCAACTGTAGTAAACGCACCATCATCGTCTTCCTCGACTTCGCCCTTTTGCACTGTGCCCTCGAAAGTGATTTGGTAGTGGTTGTTCTGCTGCTTTGCAGATGCCTCACATTCTTTCAAAGCATTCTTTTCCGATGCGTTGAATGTAGCTGTTACTAGACCCAACACCAACTCGGAATCTGGGATTTCGCTGAGGTCTGCCACTCGCACTTGGACGTGACCTTTGGGGACACCTTTCTCTATTACAGCAATGACCCTCCCCGTTAGCCGCAGCCGCTTGCCTTTGAATTTTGTCTGTGCCTCGGCAGCATTCCCGCTATACGCATTCAGAACTTCCCCTAAGACCATCGGTTCTGCGGGAAGGACAGTTGCTTCTGCGGGAGCCTGTTTGTCACACTGGATTAGTGGCAGCATGACTATGAAAAGGAACAGCTTGACCACACTCTTCCTTGGCCTTTGGTCGTCTGCCTCGGTCTTTCCTTGCGGTTTCTCGTTCATGGATGCTCCCTAGAAAAATCGTGTGCTGTCGCTTGCTCTGCTTTAAACCGTGCAAGGAAAACCCATCATCTGAGGTAAAAAGTCAACAGGAAAGTTGAAAAAATTCATTCTTCTACAACCCTATCCTCTGGAAAAGTATCAATCACTGGACAACCACCCAACTCCCTATCCTCAAGTAAATTGACAGTCACAAAACCGTCACTCCTCTCAACAATCTCACCCCTCCCCCTAACATAATCAGATGGCTGCAAAGGAGTGCCCAAAATCTTCACCATTTTTCCCATCTTACCCTCCTACGCCAACTAAACCGTTAATGGAAATCCCATCATCTCCTCAAGTGATGCCCGCGTTTCTGGTGTGTCCCCAGTTACATCTAACATCTCTCTCTGAAAGTCCTCTGGCCAAGGCTGGTTAAACCCTGGATTGAGGTCAGGCGGATTTGCATCCCAGTTGTTTGGGTCGTTAAGGCGGTCAAACTCCTCTTGGGTCAGCCCACGCGATTGCCCAAGCCCTTCGTCAAATATCGTCGGTGTTTGGACGCGGTGTGAACTATTGACGGGGCAGGTGTCCTGAAACACTTGGGTTTTGCAGTCGCAGCAATAGCGTATCATGCATCCTCTCCAGTCAGTCCGGCCGTTTCGCTTGCCTCGATTTCTTTCAGCGTCTTGCCATCGGCGGTTTGCCAAGCAATATTGCCATTTGTGTTATAGCCGTTGACAAAAGAGGCGGCTCCACTCGGGCTGTTAAAGTGAATGTCCTCTAGCAGAATGCCGTCGGGTGAGATTTTTGCGGCGTGGAGTTCACGTTGCCTCATTGCGCCCTTGGGACAGGCTTGGGCAACTGTCGTCTTTACCCTGCTGTCCTTGAATACGACAAAACCATCGCTTGTGCGTCTGCCAT
>Ga0268262_10005154_pt1 | contig 13087 bp, 12 predicted proteins | sample TergutNc150P3_FD_190354 | JGI IMG/M metagenome (GOLD analysis project Ga0268262, IMG submission 190354) | Nasutitermes corniger P3 segment gut microbial community from laboratory colony in Florida, USA - Nc150 P3 (SPAdes) (version 2) | ecosystem: Host-associated > Arthropoda: Insects >... | reverse complement strand
CGCCGGCGAGGGACGTGTCCAGGAAATCTCCCTATTTTTGACCGCGGGTTTTTCCCCCGATACCAGAAACAAAACAGGAGTCCCCCTTCTCAACATTGCCGCCAGGGAAGGCAGCCTGGAAGCCGTCCGTTTCCTTATTACGGCGGGAGCGCAGCTTAACCTGCAGGCAGACGACAGGGGTACCAGCGCCCTTATCGACAGTATTATAGGCGGCCATTTTGAACTTGTGGACGAACTTATTACGGCCGGAACTGACATAAACATCAAAAGCAAGGATGGGCAAACGGCTCTGATCGTGGCGGTGGGGGCGGGTGACGAGCGGGCTGTGGAACTCCTCCTCTACGCCGGGGCTGATCCGGATATTTCCGACAGTTTGGGAGTAAGCGCGAGGAAATACGCCACCCTCTTTCATAAAGAGCCCATTACAAGCCTTTTCGACGAATACACCCTCAAAAAGGCAATGTAGCGCAAATTTTTGTACTATAATTTGCCGCCGGGACTGTCATCTGAGTTAACAAATACCGCCTTTCCGGTATCTGGATCGGCAAACTCAATGGAACAAGCCAGCAGGGCCAGAAAACCCCTCCCCGTTAAATCAACTGTTTCTTTTCCCGTGGCGGATACTGTACCTCCCTCAAAATTTCCATATAAGGAATCATTGAGTATGGGCCGGCCAATCCAGGCAAGGTGGCAGCGAATCTGGTGGCGGAAACCTTTGCATATGCGGAGACGGAAAAAACACTTTTCCCCCATTTCGGCGCAGGAAAGAATTTTTGTCCGGTAAAGGTCTTTTTTACAAAAGGTTTTTGTACCATAGCAGCTTTCCGCCGTAAGGGGGCGTATTGCCTTCCGCCCTTTGCCAAAGGGCCGGAAAGCGCTTTCGATTACGGCCAATGGGTTGCCGGAATGAAACCGTGTGTCCCGCGTTGGCGTACAATCCGTAACATGATTACGCACACAGTTTGGCGTTACCCGGCCGGCGGGCAAAGGCGGAAAACCGGGCGGCATGTCTGTACTCAAACAGGCTGAGGCGGCCTCGTATTCTTTTATCACTTCCCCCGCTTCCTGTTGATTCAACAGCGCTTTTATCGCCGCATCGGTTCTTGCGCAGAGTACAAGTCCCTGGGTGTCATAATCCAGCCGGTGTACAAGGCCCCCTTCAATTTCTTTGCGTCCTTTGATCTTCAGCACTTCAGGAAAACGCAAAGCGGCCCAGGCCAGAAGAGTATTTTCTTCACACGGGCGGAGGGGAGCGGTATGCATCCGCGGGGGTTTGTACAATACCAGCCAGGAAGAAGCCTCGGCAATTACGCGCGGTTCCATGGCCGGAGAAATCCAGAATTCCCCCGCCGGCGTTTTTTCCATTACCGGCATTTTAAGGCGGTCATGATTTTTTTAAAGTGTTCCGGCAGGGGCGCTTTAAAACAGAGACGTTCGCTTTTTCCCGGAAGGACAATGGCAAGGCTGGAAGCATGGAGCATCAGCGAAGCTCCGGCAATTCCCCGGCGGGTTCTGCCCGGTTCATACCGGGGATTATAAACCGGATCACCCAGGATAGGATGGCCCAGATATTTCAACTGTACCCGAAGCTGGTGGGTCCGCCCTGTCCTGGGTTTGAGTAACAGCAAAGTATAATCCCCCCAGGATTTCAGGAGGCGGTATTTTGTAAGGGCGGTTTTTCCCGGGCTTTTGGCGGCCTCTGTCGGTATGGCGGTAAAGCGCTTCCGGTCCCGTGGATCCCGGATTAACCGGCTAAGGATACGGCCCTCTGTTTCTGCTGGCGTTCCCTCCACAATGGCAAGGTACTGTTTCCTCACCGTGCCTGCCCTGAACTGGGCGGAAAGTTCTTCCAGCGCTTCATCGTCGTAGGCGGCGATAATCACCCCGGACGTGTCCTTGTCCAGCCTGTGAACAATGCCGTTGCGGTAATCCGTAAGATGATCCAACATGTCCGGCTGATCGAGCCGGTCTGTCTGCCCTTTTTCCTCGCGGTACAGCCGCCGCCAAAGCAGGGCGTTTGCCAGAGTGCCGGAATGGTTTCCCGCGCCGGGATGAACCACCATACCCTGGCTTTTGTTGATCACCACACAGCGTTGATCCTCGTAAATTATAGTGAGGGGAATAGGTTCCGGTTTAAGATAAAGCGGAGCTGCGGGAAGCCAGCAGAGTTCTACCCTGTCCCCGGTTTTTACCGGACGGGAAAACTTAACCGGCTTTCCGTTCAACTTTGCTTCCAGAAGCCGCGTTTTTATCTGAGAGCGGTGAAGCCCCAGAGTTTCCGCCGCGTAACGGTCAAGCCTGATCCTGCCGGAGAGATCTCCCACCGTTCCTGAAAAGCTGCGGCTTTCCATCAATAATTGTACTCCGATAAAGCGGCTTTCCGTTTGTTTCTTGCCAGAAAATAATCCACCACGGAAATCACCAGAGAAGCGGAAACCGCGATAGTAAACATCAATCCAAGTTCATTGTTGGTCATTGATACCGCTCCGGGTGATTTAAAAGGCCAGGGAGCGTAGCGCTGGTCCCAATTATGGGCCGCGAACCGGGATAGATCCATAATGGTTCTGGTAAAAAACACCGTAAACGGGAAGGAACCGAAGAAGACGATTTCTCCCCTCCGCAGATCTTTAACACCCTGTGAGGCGTTCGCGAAGATCGACTGGTTTTGTTTACCTTCCTGTTCCGCCGTCGTGGAAAGCGGGCGGAATGTCTCAAAGGCCGGGGAAAACGCAAGTGTTTCTGGAAAACCGGAGAACTCCGCTTCATGCTGGGCAAAGCAAACGGTTCCCGCGGTAAACAGCAGCAATAAACAACAATACTGTTTAAATCTCAATTTGGTTCTCCGCGCGGGGAACCGAAGATTGCCGTTCCTACCCTTACCATGGTGGAACCTTCTTCAACGGCAATCTCAAAATCCCCCGACATCCCCATGGAAAGGCAGGAAAAATCTTCTTCCGGAAAACGGCGCCGCAAAGAATCCCGGGCGGCGTAGAGTTTTCTGAAAGACCGGCGGATCAAGGATTCATCCTCAGTAAAAGGAGCCATGGTCATCAGTCCTGAAAGTTTAAGACACGGGAAGGAAGCAGCCATTTCCACGGCCCTGGAAAGGGAGTCTTCATCTGGGTAACCGGATTTTGACGCTTCCCCGGTATGCAGTTCCAGCAATACCTTAAGAACCGGTTTTTTTTCCGTACCGCCGTTCATGCCGGGATTTCTGGTTTCTCCGGTTTTGGCGGCAAGGGTTCCCAGTGTTGTGATCAGTTCGTCCCGGTCCAGGGACTGTATCCCGTCAAATACCGCCAGGGCGTTTTTAACCTTGTTCCGCTGAAGGCTTCCGATCAAATGAAGTTCCAGCGCCGGATACGTTTCCTTTAAGGCCGGGAATTTTTCAGCCGCCTCCTGAACCCTGCTCTCGCCGAACAGAAAAAGCCCGGCTTTTACCGCTTCTTCTATTTCTTTTGCGCCATGAAATTTGGAAACACCCATCAGGCTGATTTCTCCGCACTTTCTTCCCGAACGGAGGGCGGCTTTTTCTATTCGTTCCCTGATAGCGTCTATTCTGTCTTTAACGGTCATCCTCGTTCCTGACGGCATTTTTCCAATTCCATGGCAAGCGCGAAAAACGTTTCCGGCGGAAGCTGTTCCGCCCGTTCCCTGCCCGAAAGGCCGCATCCTTTCAAAACTTCCGCCGCCAGCCCGGCGGACTTGTTCCTTCCCTTTAGTGTACCGGTATCTCCCGCCAAGGCCAACGGCGCCGAAGACGAAAGTTCGCGCGGTTCCCCCCCGGTACGGCAAAGGAATGTCGTAAGATTGTTGGCCGTTGTTTTGCGCCGGGACGCGAAAAGGGCGCGGATCAGGGGATAAAAAAGGCGCGGCGGCGGAGGGGCGCCGGAACGCCTTTCAAAACGGACGGCCGCGGAATCCACATGGGGAACCGGATAAAAAGAAGAACCTTTGAGCGTCCTGATGATCTTCATCGTATAGGCGGAAGCGCAAAGCACGGAAATGGACGAATAATCCTTGGAGCCGGGCCGGGCCGCCATACGGAGGGCCACTTCTTTCTGAACCGTTACGACCATCCGGGCAAAGAAGCAGGATCCTTCAATGAGGTTTCCCATAAGGAGGGCCGCAATGGTATAGGGCAGATTTCCCAAAAGATAGGGCGCTCTTTTCGCGGTTTTCCAGGTCGTAAGCACATCCCCCGGGATCAGGGTAAAACGGCCGGAAGAAGCAAAGAACTCTTCAAGGATTCCGCAGAACCCCGGATCGATCTCAAAGGCTGTCACCGCCATCCCCCTGTTAAGGAGTTCCGCCGTCATGCACCCGGGGCCGCTTCCGATTTCCCAAACATCTCCCTCCGCTTCCAGAGAGTCAACCAAAGCCCGTCTGGCGGAGGGATTAACGAGAAAATTCTGCCCCCATTGTTTTCGTATGGAGAGTCCCTTTTCCGCCAGCAAGGCGCGAAGGGCAGCTGCGGAATTGTAGTTCGGAAGGGAGCCACTTACATCCGCGCTTGCGCCGCCGCCGCGCTGCTCGCCGTTATTAACCGGCAGTGAAGGGGGCAAGTTCATTCCTGTACCGTTTCTGAAGATTCGCCGCAACAAACAGGCAGACGATTAAAAGAGCTGCCGCGATACAAACCGCAGCGGCTTCCGCTTTAAAACCGGGGGCTCCGGCAAAAAGGGAAACGCACCACCGGAACAGCGTATACAGCCCCCAAAGCAAAAAATCAAGGATAGTCCCCAAAAAGGGGATATTTGCCGCACAAAGCCACAGAAGGGAAAGGGCCATAAAGATTCCCGAAAGGGGCGCCGCGGCAAGCCCCGCGGCAAGCCCCGCCGGACGAAGGGTTCCAAAAAAAGCCGCCACTACGGGAGCTGCGGCCAGGAAAGCGGCGGCGGACACCCCAAGGCCGCCGGCCAGCGGATCGGGAAGACGGCCTCGAAGAAGGCTTTCAAACCCGCCGCCCAATACCAGAATACCGCCCAGGGTCAGGTAAGAAAGGATAAAGGAAATACTGTAGGCCGATGAAGGATCCAGGAGGATCTGAATAAGGAAGGCCGCGCAAAGCAGTACAAGGGGCTGGCGGACAGTGCCGGAAAGAACAAGGCAGCTTCCCATAACGTACATGATCGCCGCCCGGACAAGGCTTGGCTGGGGGCCTACCAGAAATACATAGAGGATAATGAACACAAGGCCCGCCGTAACGGCCCCTTTTTTTCCTAAAGGTTTTTTCAGCGCCAGGGCCAGCAAAGCGGAAAGAAAGGCCAGGTGCATTCCGGAAAGGGCCAGGATGTGGGAAATGCCCGCGTCACGGAACGATTGGGCCAGACTGCCTTCCAGGTTTTCCCTGGTTCCAATAAGCAGGGCCGCGGCCAGCCCCCCCCAGGCTTTCGGTTTCAGCCTGGATAAGACGGCGGTTCGGACTGCGGTTCTTGCCTGTTCCAGCGCGGGGGCGGCTTTGACCACATGAACCGAGGATGCCTGAAACCGGGGGACGGGAGCCGCGCCGGCTGCCGGACGGTCCGGCAGAAAACGGCCTTCCACATACAGTTCCGCCCCTCTGCCAAAACCCCGGAGCCTTGGCATGGTTCCGGCGGGAAAATAAACAAGCGCCCTGCCACCGGCGGATGTACGAACGGCGTTACTTCCGGCGTTGCCTGATTCCGTCAGTTCCATCACGGCCATGCCCCGTTCTTCTTCCGGACTCCGGCCCCGGCTTAACGCGAAGGATCGGGGATCGTCCAGGAGCTTTCCCTTTACGGCGCGGATTGTTTCCGGCGGGAGGCCCGGGGCAAAACGGGGCAGGAGCGAAACGGAGCAAAGCGCGGCAAGAATGCCCAAAACGGCGGCTATGCACAGCCGGATATATCCGGGGCTTTGCCGGCGGAAAAAAACAACGCCCGGTTTTTGGCTGCCGCCCGGTTTCCGGCTGAATAAAAAGAAGCACACGCTTCCCGCGAGCAGGCAAAGGGCAAGGGCAAGAAGGGCGGGGCGAAGCGCCGGCAGGTACAGCGCCGGAACGGCGGAAAGAGCCGCCGCGATAACGGGGGATATTACCATCGCAGGTTTTCCAGCGCGCTCCGGGCGGCTTGCACGATTTCTTCCGGGTAGGGCAGGATGCTGGCGTAATTGAGAGCGTCAAAAGAGGCCTTGTACCCTAACTGTCCCAGGGCCTTTATCAACGCCAGGATCACTTCCATTTCCGCCCCCTGCGCGAAGCCGAATCTGGAGTTGTACAATCCCAGTTGAAGGGCCAGAGGCTGGGCCGCGTCGGCGCTTTTAAGCGAAGCAAGGCAGGAAATGGCTTTTAACAGAGGCTGTTTCCGGGAAGGATTGGCCCTGAACGCGGCAAGGCTTTGGTTGTAGTATTTAAGCACTTGAGGAAGAGCCCTGACCCTTTCCGTTCCCCTGATAATATCCATCGAGCGTTCCGCCAGTTCCCGGATTTCACTCCTGTCGCCGGGGACGGCCAAAGCCGCTTCCAGCGCCGCTTCCGCCAGTATTCCCTTTTCTTCCGCGGTACTTCTTTGATTGGCCGTGAACAGTTTAAATGCGTGCAATTTTTCCGCCGGGGGATTGCGGAGAATCACCCCCATGCAGAAAGTGAAAAAGTCTCCGGGAATATTGTTGATGGCCTGTATTGCCTCCATTTCAAGATCGCCGGAATAGATCATGCTTGAGGCGAAAAGAACCGGATAACTGGAATCATTCCCCACTTTTTTAAGCAGACCGAACAGGGCGGAAAGAATTTCATAGTCAACGTCCTGGGCGGAACTGTAACGCTGGTTTTGTTCCGCCAGAAAACTGTTGATCTTTCCCGCAAGGGCCGAAATATCCAGAAGCGGCAGGACGGCCAGAATCTCGTCGCGGATCACCTTATCCGGAAAACGCAGAAAAGCCTGCCACAGGGTATCCGCCGCGGGGCTGTAACGGTGCCTGCCGATGCCCCTTGCGGCAATGATCGTAATGCTGATCATGTCCGGGTCTTCCCGGAAGAACGGGGCGTTTTCCATGACAAAGCGCAGGGCCAACTCACAGAGGGGCCCGTAGAATTCAGCCGCCGCTTCGTCGTTGGCGGCGTCGGAAAGAACATTTACCTTGGTATTCAGGCTGGAACGGATAAAGATCCGCTCGTAGGATCGCAGGATGCTTTCTCCCGGCATCTGGGCGGCAAGGGGCCGGACAAACCCCGCAAGAAAAAGCGCCGCAAAGAACAGTGAATAAAAAGCCGTATGCCTTGAAAAAATCATGCTGCCCCCTGCTTCCTATAGGGTTTTATCCGGCGCGGCGCTTGCTCCGATTTCACCCATTTCCCCGATCTCACCCATTTCAGTGATTTCGGCTTCACCGGTTTCGGTTTCGGCAGCCCCCTCTTCGCCGCCCTCGCTTTCGCCCGCGAATTCCTCGTTCAGAATCTGGAAGGCAAGTTCATCATCCTCTTTCGGAAGCATTCCGAAGACTTCCCCAAGGATATGGTTGCGGGTTTCTACGGGCATGGGATCAGCCTCGACATGAAGAAGGGAGGTTTTTTCCTCATCCTTTAGTTCCAGGGATCGGACCATACCGGAAAAACAAACCGGTAAGCCGTTTAACATAAATTGTACCTTGATCCGCAGCCCCTCAACGGCTTTGCCGCCGATAAGCACCGCGCAGCCCGAATCGGAAAGGTCTTCCACAAAGCATTTATAGCCCGGACTCGTTTCGATGTGGTGTGAAATCTCGTCGCCGTGCAGAATGTAGAGGAACGCCGCCTTGTGGGTTTTTATCCTGATGGAACGGCGCTTCTGGGTTCTGACAAAGCTGTGCGCGTGGCTTACCCTGAGGGAAGGGACTCCCTTGGTAAACACTTCTTCCTGAACGGTGCTGTCGAATACATACCCCGCGTCGTCTTTCCGCCAGAAATAAACGGACATTTTTTGCCCGATCCAGGAAAAGTCCGGGGGCAGGTCGGGGCTGGTGGGCATGGTGATGATAAGGTTCTGGCCTGAGTTTTTGAGCAGTTTGGATTGAAAGGCCGTCCGGCCGTTCAGTTCCAGCAGTATCCGCAAAAACTGGCCTTCTTCTACCTGGCGGCTGCTGGTTAATCCGTGCTTGGTTTTGGGGTTTTCTATTTCTATCTTTTTCCGGTAATCATAGAGCTTGGAAAGAAAATCCCTGGTGGCCGGATCGGTTTTCACGGTAAGGCGGGAGGTGCGAACCATGTTTTTGATGCAGGAATCCAGTTGGTTTTGGGACCAGAAAAGGGAAGTGGGGTCGGCAAGGTCGTTTTTTATCGCGAGACGGCGGAGCAGTATTATTTCCTTTAAGCTGAAGCCAGCCTCCTTTCCCTTTGTAAAAAACTGAACCCAGGTCTTTATAGAACCGTTCTTTGACCGGAAAAGGAAAAACGTTACCCCACCCGTGGCAAGAACGGCTATTACCAGAACGGCGACAAACACTTATTAATTCCTTCCGTACCTGTATAGTTAATCGTACAGCATAAAAGTAAAAGGAGCAATTATTAAAGATCGCAGCAGAAGTTTTATTGAGGCCCCCGCGCTGTTTTTTGTCATCTTCTTCCCCCGAGGCGCCCCGGTTTTGCCCCCGGCGGGAGAAATTGTTTATTCGCTGTTGTGGCGCCTTCCCGCCCTGATCCTTGTCCTGCTGCTTCTGGAAAAAAAGCCGTCCCTCCGCCCCAAAACCGGCGTTCTTACTCTGGCCGTTACGCTCCCCGCCCTCTGTATTGCGGGCTTTCTTGTCTCCGCGCTTTCCGCCCTAACCGGCTTTTTTCCCCCCCAGGCCGTTCCCGCGCCCGCGGGGGCTGCCGGATGGGCCGCGGCGGTACTCCTTTCCCTTTGTACAGGCTGCCTGGAAGAAGCGTATTTCCGGGCCTACCTTCCAGAGCGGATACGCCTTGCGATGCACGGCGCGCGCGCCATGAAGCAGAGCGCGGAAAGGAACGCCTTCCTTATTTCCGCCCTTGTTTTTGCCCTCTGCCACGCCTACGAAGGCCCCTGGGGTTTCCTAAACGCCCTGCTGGCGGCCCTTGTCCTTTCCGTGGCCTACAGTAAAAGCGAGTCCCTCCCCGGAATAGCCCTGGCGCACGGGTTGTACAATATACTGGTTTATCTGAGTACGATGATAGGGAAGGCATAATAAGGACACATGCGGAGTTACACGCATATCAACCTTGTTTACCGGCGCGTACAAGCCTGCACCGCAATTGACAACCAGGCAGGAATACGTATCAATACCAGTAAGGAATAGTGTTTCACTTTAGCCTAAAGTGATAGTCCACTATAGGCTAAAGTTGTATTCCACTATAGGCTAAAGTGGTATTTCACTATAGACCAAAGTGAATATTCACTATAGCCTAAAGTGTATATTCACTTTAGCCTAAAATGATGTTCCACTATAGGCTAAAGTGGTAGTGCATTCTATACTGAACAGAGAATCAAAACAGCATTGGTTTATGATACCAAACAAGCCTTGCAGCGTATCCGCGATAAGGCTTATTCGCGGTGGGGTTTTTGGATGGTGGTGAATCCGGAACCATGTCAATTAAGGCTTTTCCGCAACATATAATCATAACTAATTCCTTGTTAATTTAGGTAGTGTCTCTCTTAATAAAGGTAACAGGCAATCTTATATGTGGATCCGAAAAAATAAGATTCCCGTCTGATTCCTTATTCAACATCAATGAAAGCAAAATATCTACCGTGGTTTGTGCAATTTTACGAATAGGCTGGACTATTGTAGAAAGGGATAGCTGGCCCATGAGCGACAGCTCGGTTCCGTCATAGCCTATTACCTTTAAGTGTTCCGGTATCCTGATACCCATAGAAGGGGCGATTTTACATGCCGCGCATGCAATATTATCAACCGCGAATAACCCGTCTATTCCAGGCTCATTGGCAAACACATCATGCACAAAATCAAGATATTCCATAAAACGGAACGTGTTCAGCGGCAATTCAAAGTCAAGGCATACAATATTTTTTGCTTCCATTGCTTTTCTGAAAGCAACATGGCGTTCATTTGAGGGAGTCTGTACCGCGCTGTACCCCTTGATTTGGGCTACTTTTTTACAGCCGCAGCGGATCAATTCTTCAGCGGCAAAACGCCCCCCTTGTTCATGATCTGATGAGACAGTAGGAATGTTACTGCCCAAAAATCTGTCCAGGCCTACGACAGGCAGGCTAATTTTGCTGTAATCATCTAAATGCAGGGTATGGCTGGCTATAATGATGCCGTCAACTTTGTGGCATTGGAGCATAAAAAGGTATTCTTTTTCCCGTTCCTTGCTTTCCCCAGCGTTACAAAGCATCAATTTATAGCCGACGTGATAAAGGCATTCTTCAATATATCTGATTTCCATGCTGTAAAACGGATGGCTGGCATCCGGTACAATTATACCTACCAGCATAGTACGCTTTTTGGACAGGTTCGCCGCGATTTGATTGGGGTAATAATTCAGTGTTTCCATAGCAGAATAAACCTTTTGTATGGTTTTTTCGGATAAACTGCCCCGGTTATTAAGAACCCGGGAAACCGTTGTTGCCGATACTTTTGCCAATTCCGCTACGTCTTTGATGGTCAGTGCCATAAGGTTACTTTACTACTTTCCTAAATAAATGTCAACTGGTTGACATAACATAAAATAAAAATGTCATATTTATCTGTTTTACTGTACATATGATAAGTAAAATAGCCAAAATGAGGAGATTTTTCTAAAATTATTAATGTCAACCGCTTGACAATTTTTTGATTATCCTGCACTATAAAAATATCTTACCGATGAAGGAGAAAATAAATGAACGTATTGAAACCAAAAGGCCCGCTTGGTGGCTTGCCGTTAGTTAAATCCGCCTGTTCCAAAAGAACATCCGGTTATGACGTAGCAGGAAAAAAGGTTTGGATAACTGTTATGATTATCTTAACACTGTTAGTTATGGGCTGTGGCCGCAAAAGTTCCCAGCAGAAACAGCTAACTGTAATGGTAGAAAGCGGCAGCCCAGGTGAACTTGTAGCACGATCTACCGCTCTCGCGTTCAAGGAGTTAACCGGCTACGAGGTAATTATTGACGCGGTGCCTTACACAGGCTTATTCGATAAAATGTCTACACAATTGCGGGCAGGTGCGTCAACCCATGATATAGCTACCCTTGATGTGTTGTGGCTGCCCGCATTCAAAGACGGATTGCTACCCTTAAATGATGTTGCCACAAGTGAAATGAAAGCCGATTTTCTCCCTACAATGCTGGACGGAGGCACTCTGGACGGTAACTTGTATGGGATGCCAATGTGGATCAACTGTAAAGTCCTTATCTACCGGTCTGATTTATTTAACAATGAAGCCAACAAAAATGAGTTCAAGACAATATACGGCTATGATTTAGCTCCTCCCCAAACATGGCTGCAATATAAAGATGCAGCGGCCTTCTTTAATAAAAACGGCATGTATGGAACCGCTGTATATGGCTCCAATTCCGGTGATACCGTCTGCAGTTGGCTTGATCATTGCTCTCAGGCCGGAGCAAGGCCGCTTGTCCTTGACAGAAACAATGTTCTCATTGATCAGAAACCCTATGTGGACGCGCTCCAGTTTATGTGCGATCAATTTTCAAGCGGTTTTGTTCCGGCGGAAACTCTTGCCATGGCCAGTACCGAAGTACAGGAAATGTTTAGAAACGGAAAACTCGCCATGCAGTTGAACTGGAGCCATCAATATCCGGCTGCTTATGCCGCATTACCCGACAAAGTTGGTGTGGCGCCGATGATTGGCGGCTCTGCCGGCGTGGCGGCAACAACCGGCCCATGGTATCAATGTATTTTAAGAAACTCCAAAAATCAGGATATAGCGAAACAATATCTTGTTTTCATGTATGAACGTAATTATGAATACATGGAATCATTCTTAAAAATAGCAGGCAGGATCTCGGTGTATGAAAAATACAGCGCCATTCTCGGTAATGAGCATTTGAAGGCTGTATTGGATACACTCGCACAGCCTCAATCCCAAAATCGACCGGCTACTCCTTTCTGGACCGAAATGGAAGAGATCATGGCTGCCGCAATCCAAAATGCCATGTCCGGCAAGGCTACGCCTCAGGCATCGTTAAGCGCGGCAAAAGCGGAAATCGAAAGGATAATTAAATAGTTTTTCCGGCTGTCCTCTTCAAGGGCTGCCGGATAGTATGAGGAGGTATTATGAGGCTGGTTTCAAAAAAAACCCTTCTGCTTTTTTCATTGCCTGGCTTGGTATTTATGGGATTTTTCCTTATTTTCCCCATAATAAAAATGATGATCGACAGTTTCTTTCAATTTGATATTACCGGTAATTCCACTTTTATTGGTTTTGGTAATTATGTACAGGCCATTTTGAATGACACGTTTACTGTTCCCCTCGGTAATACCATTAAATATGTTGTTATTGCCGTATCTGCGGAACTTATCCTTGGATTACTATTTGCCCTTGTTTTGGAAAACAGATTTGCGGGCAGCAGAACAATCCGTTCATTGCTGCTGACACCTTTAATGATAGCGCCGCTTGTAGCTGGTCTAATTTGGCGTTTAATGTTCAGCGCACAATTTGGTATTATTAACCAGGTATTGATAAACTTCCATGTCATTAGAACCAGCAGTGATATTCTGTGGCTGGCGGATGAACGGCTTGCGCTCATTGCTTGCTGTATTGCCGACATTTGGCTGACAACGCCTTTTATGATGCTGATGATTCTTGCGGGTCTGCAAACAGTTGACTCTGAAATACTGGAAGCTTCCAGAATAGATGGAGCAGGATTGTTTCGGCAGATTATATCAATAAAAATACCGGTAATTAAACCAATTTTACTTACCGCGCTTTCCATCAGGATAATAGACGCAGCAAGAACCTTTGACATTATTTGGACAATGACCCAGGGAGGGCCTAACAGATTTTCGGAAGTGCTTGGTACAGTCATATACAAAACCCTAACGCGCTTTAACAGGCCGGGCCACGCAAGCGCAATGGCAATAGTGTTTATCATTGTTTTAGTTGTTTTTACACTGGTTTTTATGCAAAGCCTTTGGAGAAAAAAGAAGACAGGAGTAACTAAATGAAAAC
>Ga0268262_10005153_pt1 | contig 13087 bp, 12 predicted proteins | sample TergutNc150P3_FD_190354 | JGI IMG/M metagenome (GOLD analysis project Ga0268262, IMG submission 190354) | Nasutitermes corniger P3 segment gut microbial community from laboratory colony in Florida, USA - Nc150 P3 (SPAdes) (version 2) | ecosystem: Host-associated > Arthropoda: Insects >... | reverse complement strand
AAAAGCTTCGCTTTTCTCCACACTGGCTATTAATAAAGGATATTAAGGTATAAAGAGTATGCTATTTACGCCGTTTGAAATAAAAGAAACAGTCGATATGTTCATGCGTTACAAGCTGGACATACGCGCTATAACGCTTGGTGTTTCCTTGATGGACTGTATTTGCTCGACAGGGGACGCCACGCGGAAAAAAATACGCGAAAAAATCATGCGTACCGCGGGTTCCCTTGTAAAGACAGGCTGTGATATAGAGACTGAATACGGCATTCCGATCATAAACAAGCGCATATCCGTAACCCCTGTCGCGCTAGTCGCCGCTTCCTGCGATGAAGAAGATTTTACGCCGTTCGCGAAGACTCTGGATTCCGCCGCGAAAGAGCTTGGAGTGGATTTTATCGGAGGGTTTTCCGCGCTGGTACAAAAAGGACTTACTTCAGGCGACAAGAGGCTGATTAACTCTTTGCCCTCAGCTCTTTCGCAGACAGACCGCGTTTGCGCTTCCGTTAATGCCGCCGCGAGCAAGAGCGGGATTAACATGGACGCGGTAAGGCTGATGGGGGAGATAATAAAAAAAACAGCCGAAGCCACCGCTGACAGGGACGGAATCGGCTGTGCAAAATTAGTAGTCTTTTGCAACGCGCCGGAAGATAACCCTTTTATGGCGGGCGCTTTTCACGGACCCGGGGAGGCGGAAAGCGTCCTTAACGTGGGAGTTTCGGGACCCGGCGTAATAAAAGCGGCGCTGGAAAACTGCCGCGAAATGAATTTTGACGAACTTGCCGACACAATAAAAAAGACGGCGTTTAAGATTACCCGCATGGGTCAGCTTGTGGGAATGGAAGCCGCAAAGAGGATAGGAGCGCCGTTTGGCATTTTGGATCTGTCTTTAGCGCCGACTCCGGCTGTAGGGGATTCCGTCGCGCGTATTCTGGAGGAGATGGGGCTTGAAGCCGCCGGAACCCACGGGACAACAGCGGCGCTTGCAATGTTAACCGACATGGTAAAGAAAGGCGGCATTATGGCGTCTACCCATGTAGGCGGTTTTTCAGGCGCGTTTATCCCCGTCTCAGAGGACGAAGGAATGGTAGCCGCCGTAAAAAACGGCTCAATCTCCCTTGACAAGCTGGAGGCGATGACCTGCGTTTGCTCGGTGGGGCTGGATATGATTCCCCTTCCCGGAGACACATCGGCGGCTACTATCGCCGCGATCATCGCCGACGAGATGGCTATCGGCATGGTGAACAACAAGACAACCGCCGTGCGCGTAATCCCCGTCCCCGGCAAGAAAGCGGGCGAATGGGCGGAATTCGGCGGTCTTTTAGGCGGCTCCCCGATAATGGCAGTCAACGCCGCAAAGAGCGACGCGTTTATTAACCGCGGCGGACGCATTCCCGCGCCGGTGCATAGTTTCAGGAATTAAATGTGAAGGCTGTTGTGCAACGAGTTTATGACGCGTCTGTCAGCGTTGACGGGGTTGTGAAGGGGAGCATTGGCAAGGGCTTGCTCGTTTACCTTGGCGTTGCGCATAATGATACCGAGTCTGACGCGGACTGGCTCTCCGAAAAAATTGCGTATCTTAGGATTTTTGACGACAAAGACGGAAAGATGAATCTGTCCCTTAAAGACATAGTTTCTCTTGACAATAAAGCGGGCGTACTGGCTGTTTCGCAGTTTACATTGTTAGCCGACGCGCGGAAGGGGAGGCGCCCATCGTGGAACGGCGCGGCTGAACCTGAAAAGGCAAGACAGCTTTATGAATATTTTATTGAGGCGGTAAAAAAGACAGGGCTTGCCTGTGAGTGCGGTGAATTTCAGGCGCACATGACGGTTAAGTACGTCAACGACGGACCTGTTACTATTATTTTGGATACACAAGAGCGTCAATCAATGCAGAGCGCCGTCTTGCGCCCCGCCGGTGACTGATACCCCTTTTTCAGCTTTCTTTTTCAATATATAATTGCTTGCAAGTTTGCCGGTAATGGGTTTTTTATTCATGTCCAACTGGATCACTTTGTTTTCAGCTACTTTATAATGAAAAGGCGCGTCGGTTAATTTCAGCGTAATAATGCTTCCGGTTTTATTCCATTTGAATTTTCCTGTCCTGACAAAAGGACTGTTGAACCTGTCCAGATATTTGTATGTCAATTCAAAAGTCTGATCCCTGTTTAGTCTCAGGCACACGTCAATGCCGGGTCCGTCCGCCGCGGGAATTATACCCGTATATACCCCGTCCCAATCATATATAATTTTTGCGTTGTGAAGATCAATAACCCCCCGGCCTGACGTGGAAAAGCCTAATCCTGATATTGCAATCACGGTCATAATCAGACAAATAATAAACGCTTTTACGCTCATAAATTCCTCCGAAATTTACATATAAAATATAAGAAAAACTTACCGGTAAAGCACGTAAAAATTTACAATGATGGTTTAATTTTTTTGATTTTTTATTAATAAATTTAAGTTTTTGCCGCTAAAACGACACTTGACAACCGTTAACCGCGGGTTTATCCTGAAAATACCGGAGGAAACATGCCCGATAAAATATCAGCGGCTGAGGCTTGGCATAGTTTGATAGGTCATAACATTCTTATTGTATGGGAGCCTACATACGATTTGGGAATACATATTGTCGATGAACAGCACCGTGGGATTGTTTCCACCATCAATTCACTCTGCTTCGCGATACAGAATAACCATGGCATTGAGATGCTTCGGCCTATTATCGGTATGGTTAACGATTACACCCGTATTCATTTTGAGATAGAAGAGGATTTTCTTAAAAAATGCGGCTATCCCGACTTGGAAAGACATCGTACTCTTCACAAAGAATTAACTCAGGCGCTGTCCCACACCAGCCAGGACAGTATGTGGAATAAAGATCCCCAGGAATTTCTTGAATTCCTAAAAAATTGGTGGATCAATCATATCTGTAAAGAAGACCGGGTATTCACCCAGTATTTGAAAAACAGCCATAAATAAAATTAATAAACGCGCCCGTTTTCCATAACCGCAATCCTGTCGCAAAGATACTCCACAGCGTCCTTGTTGTGTGAAATAAAAAGAACGCTTAAGCCCAGCCCTGAATGTAATTCCCTGAACAGGTTGAGTATCTGTGCGCCCGTCGATACGTCAAGGGCGCTGATTGCTTCGTCCGCGATTAAAAGGCGGGGAGACAGAATAAGGGCGCGGGCTATGCAGACGCGCTGTTTTTGTCCGCCCGATAATTCGTGAACACGGCGCGTTTTGTAGGACGGGTCAAGTCCGACGCGCTCAAGCATTTCGTTTGTTTTACGCCTGCGCTCCTGCGGCGTTCCTATCTTATGGATAATCAGGGGCTCTTCCATTAACCAGCCGATTTTTTTTACCGGGTTAAGAGACGCGCCAGGTTCCTGAAAAACCATCTGTGCCTGCATCGATTTGTTTTTTAAATCCTTGCCGTCAATTAAAATTTTCCCTTCGTATTCGATAATGCCCAGAATACATTTTGCTAGGGTTGTTTTCCCGCAGCCTGATTTTCCTGTAAGCCCTAAAATTTCACCTGTTTTCAGTTCCAGATTTATATGATCCAACACGGGCTTTATATGTTTTTTGCCGAACAGCGCGAAATTTCTGCTGACATAAAAACTTGAGACATCTTGTATAGAAAGCAAAACAGCGTTATCCATTGCGGCCTCCTGCGCCGGGAAAATGGCAATAAGCTTTTCCGTTTTCAGTAACAAAAGCCTCAGGAAAATGATTTTTGCAGATTTCCTGCGCTTTTTTACAGCGGGGCGCGAAAGGGCAGCCTTTAAAACGGTCTTCTATCGAGGGGACTTTTCCGGGTATATTGGCAAGTTCCCCGCCTTTTTTGTCCTTGCCCGGCAGAGCGCCGACAAGGGCTTGAGTGTAAGGGTGAAGGGGAGAGTAGAGCGCGTTTGCGTCTCCTTCTTCAACAATTTTTCCGGCGTACATAACAAGGAAGCGGCTGCAAAACGAGCGGATTACCGAAAGATCGTGCGAGATAATCAAAACGGCGGTTTTTTGTTCGCGGTTCATTTGAGCGAGCATGGATAATATACGCTCCTGCGCCTGCGCGTCAAGAGAACTGGAAGGCTCGTCGGCTAACAGCAGGCGCGGATTTGTAATTGCGGCGATGGCCGCCATTATAAGCTGGCACATTCCTCCGGAAAGCTGGTGCGGATACGCGTTGTATATTTTTTTGGGCTCGTTAAATCCAAGCCTGAAAAGCATCTCTATTGTGCGCCTTTTAAAATTCTTTCTTTCTGCGGGATTTACTTCGGCGCAGTTAATTTCAAGCGCTTCCCGGATCTGCCTGCCCGCCTTTATAAGCGGATTAAGAGACTGCCTTACTTCCTGAAAAATCATCGAGATTTCTTTTCCCCGGACAGCGCAATAATCCTTTTCATTTAATGACGTTAAACTCCTGTTGTTAAAAATAATTTCGCCGCCTGTGATTTTCGCTTTATGGGGCATTAATCCTAAAATAGAAAGGGCGGTCATCGTTTTGCCGCAGCCCGTCTCTCCCGCAAGGCCGGTAATTTCTCCCTCATCAACCGTAAAGCTGACATTGTTTACAGCGTTTATTTTTTTGCCGCTTTTTTTCAGGGCGATTTGAAGGTTTCGTACTTCAAGAAGATGCCCCATATCAGCCTCCAAACCTGCGCCTTAGGCCTTCGCCGAGCATGTGAAAAGCGATAACTGAAAGCATAATAAAAACGCCGGGAGCTATGGCGTACCAGGGGGCGTTGAAAAACCATGACTGCGATTCATAAAGCATCCTGCCCCAAGAAGGATTAGGCGGCTGAATGCCCATGCCAAGATAACTCATGGCGGATTCGGCTAAAATGGCGTTTGAAAGCCCGATAACGGATGCGCAAAGCAGGGACGGGATAACATTTGGCAGAATATGGATAAAAGTTATGCGGAAAAAACCGGCTCCCAGAAGGCGTTCCGCCTGAATGAAAGCGGCGTCTTTGTACTGCATGGCTATTGTTCGCATAACGCGGGTAAAGCTTGGAATAAAAAGTATCAATAACGCGATAAACAGCGTAAATTGGCCGTTGTCCATAACGGCGGTAAACATAAGGGCGATAACAATTCCGGGAAAGGAATTAATTGTGTCGATTATCCGCATGATTATTTCCCCCGTAATTCCGCCAAGGAAACCAGCTAACAAACCGAGGATACTGCCCGCCGCCGCGGCTCCCGCTACTGTACATACGGCGACAAGCAGGGAATTTCTGCCGCCTGCCATGATTCGCGAAAAAATATCCCTGCCGAAATTATCGGTTCCCAAAAGATGGCCTGCGGACGGAGATGATAAACGTTTTGTATTATCCATTAAATTGTAGTCATACGGCGACCAAAAGAGGCCTATAAGCGACATTACGACAATGAAAATTCCCAAAACGGCGCCGAATTTCAGTTCAAAATTTAATTTCATTGAATGTCCCTTTTCGCCATTCTTATCCTCGGATCGATTATCATTATTACAATGTCCGCTATAGTATTTGCGGCTACTACTATAAACGCTATGTAAACCATTAGCGCCTGAATTAAAGGGTAGTCCCTGGAAGAAATCGCCGTTATTAAAAGCCTGCCTGTTCCCGGTATGGAAAAAACCATTTCGATAACGATACTGCCCGATAATACTTCGGCGATAATCATGCCGAGGATTGTAATTGTGGGAATGACCGCGTTTTTTAGCACATGATGGTAAAGTATATAAATACGGCCGGCTCCTTTGCTTCTAGCCGTCCGCACATAATCGCTTTTAAGCTCCTGAAAAAGAGAACCGCGCAGGAACTTTGCCATGACCGCCGCGTTTGGAACGGCTATTGCCAATGCGGGAAAGAAAAGACAGCCCAAAAAACCTGAAAAATTTTCCCTGTAATCAATATACTGTCCCGGAATAAACAGTTTAAAAATAAAACCAAAGATAAATATAAACAAAAGGCCGAGAAAAAAACCGGGAGTACTGATTCCCGCGGCAGTCAGGAAGTTTACAAAACGGTCAGGAATGTCCGCCTCTTTCCTTACGGTAAAAAGCGAGAAAGGAATCGCGATTATTAAAATTAAAAAAAGCGACATAACGGCAAGCGAGAAACTGACGGGAAGGCGCTCCGTTATCATAACGGAAATCGCCTCTCCCCTGTAACGCAGTGATTTTCCGGGATTGCCGGAAAAGAAACTGAACAGCCAGTCAAAGTAACGTAAAAAAACATTGCGGTTAAGCCCCATCTCTTCGCGTAACTGTGACAGTTGTTCAGTCGATATTGACGTGCCGCCTATCACGCTTGCCGCGTCTCCGCGTATAACGCTGAACGCCATGAAGCAGAAAAAAGAAACAAGGAACATTGTAACCAGGGCGATTATGATTCTTCTGAATATAAAGTTCAATTCTTTTGTATCTCGTAAATAGAAGCAAAATCAACGGCGTATAATGGATATTCAAGCACGCCTTCAAAAGATTTGCTTAAGGCTTTAAAATAGAGAATATCCTGTATAAATACGCTTGCCGCGTTTTCTGTAATGGCGCGCTGCGCCTCCCTGTAAAGCCTGATACGTCTTGTTTCATTGGTTTCTGTAAGAATGGAATCATAAATCTTGTCAAAGCTTGAATTTGAAAAATTTATAAAATTACTGCCGTTGGTTGAGTAATAACGCGAAAGAAAACTTCTGGGAGAAACAATTGGGCTGTCCAAGGAAATAATGGTCGCCATGTAATTCCTGCCGAAATATACATCGGAAAGCCATGTCGCCCAATCAACCTGCTTGATTGTTACAATAACCCCTATCTTGGACAGTTGGTTTGCGATAACCTGCGCCGTATCAACATGCATTGTATAGTTTGAAGGCACGGTAATTTCAAGGTCAAAGCCTTTGGGCGGAAGAAGGGATCTGGCGGTATCAGGATCGTAAGGGTATTCAAGCGAATTTTCATAATACGCTGATAACCCCGGAATAATGGGGCTGCCGGATGGGAATCCTACGCCGAAAAAAGCCGTGTCAATTATATCCTGAATATTAATTCCGTAATTAATGGCGCGCCTTATGTTGAGATTATCAAGAGGCGGAACTTTGTTGTTAAGCGCAAGCAGTTGTACCGCGGCGGAATAGCTTTGAATAATGTTCATTTTTCTGTGATCAAGCTGAGCCGCCATTGGCCCTGTTATGCTCGCCCCGTTTATGCCGCCGCCCTTAAGGGCAACCATAAGCGCGTCATTATTTGCAAAGAAGACAATGGTAACTTTTTCAAGATGAGGCATATCCGGCTGCCAGTAATCGTTAAATTTCTTTAATACAAGAGTTTGCTGTATTGTATATTTTTCTATATAAAAAGGACCTGTGCCTATCACATTCTTTTCACGATCCGTATTTCCGGCTTTAACAATTCCGGTTGTAAGGTATGGCAGGAAATCAGGATCCGGTTTTTTCAGGGTTATCTTTATTTGATTGGAACCCAGGATTGACACGTCTTCTATTCTGTCAAGGCCGGTAAAACCCGCGGCAATGGCGGTATCAAGGCTGAACTTAACATCGGCAGGACTCAATAAAGAGCCGTCGTGAAAGCGCACCCCTTCCCTTAACGTTAAAATATAGATGCGGCCGTCTTGTTCAACCGTTAATGATTTGGCGATACACGGCTTCATTTTTCCCGTTGTATCAGGTTTTACAAGACCTTCAAAAACATTAAAAAGTATGCTTCTGCCGTCCGCCGTGTTTGCGGGGCTTAAAGGATCGAGGGTAGAAGGTTCGCTTGTAAACCCGTAACGAAGCTCAGATGATAAGGTTTTCTTGCCCGAGCAGGCGGATAACAAAGAGATAACTAACGCTAATAATACCAATAATTTCCTGTTCATAATCATAAAATACCCTAAAAAAGATTATTTTTCAATATCAAGCATCGCTATGCTTCGCTGTAAAATTCCGTTAATATGGGCGATTGCTATACCGTAATTTGTAAAAGGAATATTTTGCTCTTCTGAATGAATACGCCGGTACTGCATTTCGCGGTCGTTTAGCATACACGCCCCGCAGTGAATGACAATCTTGTAAGAAGACAGATCCCGCGGAAAGTCGCCGCCCGAGCAAAAACTGAATTCCGGCTCTTTTTTGGAGTGGTTTTTAATCCAGCGGGGTAATTTAACAGTGCCTATGTCGTCGCACTGCCTGTGGTGGGTACAGCCTTCGCAGATAAGGATTTTATCGCCGTCATTAAGGCTGTCAAGGACGGCGGCTCCCTTGACCGAAGTATTTAAAAAGCCCTTGTGTCGGGCGAATAAAATTGAGAATGAAGTAAGGGGAATGTCCTGCGGCACTATCGAGGAAACAAGCGCGAAAGCCTGGCTGTCCGTAATTACCAGAGACGGCTTTTTACCGACATCGGCAAGGGTCTGCTGTAGTTCGGTTTCCCTTACGGTGACGGCGTTTGCGCCCGCTTCCAGAATGTCGCGTATCATCTGCTGTTGGGGAAGTATCAGCCTTCCCTTGGGCGCGGCCTTGTCAATTGGAATTACAAGGATAATAAAATCATTCGGCTTGATAATGTCCGCTACAAGCCGTTTCTCCGGCTCCTTTTCAAGGGCAAGCGAGGCAATTTTTTCTTTTAAAAGGTTGACGTTAAAACCTGTTTTTGCGCTTACAGGCAGAATTTCGCTTGAAGACGCCATTCCCAGAGAGTCTGTATTGCAAAGATCGCACTTATTAAGCGCGATAATATAGGGGATTTTCTTTTCGTTAAAAACACCCATTAATTCCGCTTCAGCGGCGGACATGGCGGCATCCGGCGGAAGCTCCCCGTCAAGGACCAGAATCGCGACGTCTGTTTTGTTCAGTACCTGCCGCGCCTTGCCGACCCGTTTTTCCCCAAGCTCGCCCTCGTCGTCAATGCCGGGGGTGTCAATGATTACAACAGGGCCCAAGGGCAAAAGTTCCATAGCTTTGTGGACAGGATCGGTTGTTGTCCCCTTAATTTCGCTTACAACCGCCAAATTCTGCCCGGTTACTGCGTTTACAAGGCTGGATTTTCCGGCGTTTCTGCGGCCGAAAAAAGCGATATGGACGCGGTTTGAAGAAGGCGTTTCGTTCATGCTCATAAGCCATTATATACGGTTATTTCAATCAATATAAAGACAGATACGCCGTTAAAACGCCGCATATCTGAATATTTTATGCCGATAATATAATAATTATGATAAATCTGTTCTTTTTTCTCAAATTTAAGACCCAATTACGCCGCACCCAGCCCGATATTATACATAAAATTGATGAATCCTTAACCCGGTCAATTACAGATGCCGGAGGAAAAATCACAGGAAACAAGTCCTTAATATCGGCTGAAATAAATGAGGAAACAATCGGTATCTGGCTGGATCTTTATATTTTGATAGAGACCCTTAAAAAAAATATTGAGGCTTCTCCCGAGCTTTTTGGCTATTCGCTTGTTATCTGCTCTGACGCGCCGAATACTCCTGAAGCCCTGTGCCGTTTTCTCGCGAACGGAACAGGCGGCTTTTTTATGGATACAAAGACAATTCAAAAATTTATCCCCTACGCCAGCTTTGAAAAACCTTCGCAGTGGAACGGCGGGAAAAAGAATTATAAATACGGTTCGGACGGTTTTTGCAGAATTAAGGAATTAAGGGTATTTAAGCCGTCATTTAATATTGATAATGAACTGCAAAATGATGTCGCCTTGTTGTTTGAACAGTATCAGGATAAAAAAGTTTTAATTACAGGTAAAATATTATCTCAAATCAGAAGCGGACTTTACGCGTATAATAAAAAGATTAACGGAGATTTCCCGGTTCTTTCCATTTGTTTCGGCAGTATCGGGCTTGGTTCTCTTGTTGACTCATGGTCGTTGAATATCCGCTCGTTATCCGCCGAACATTCAACAGAAGAATTGGACAGCCTTTGGGAATTGCTGTTCCGCGAGCGTATCAGAGATGAAATTTCAGATTTTATTGTCCGTAACGTAAAGCGTTTTTTAATACTGCTTATAAATTATTATATTAACGCGGCGCAGAAGAAAAAACGCGTTCCGGTATTGGCTCTGGAAAATATACATTTGGCTGGTAAAAAAGTTGTGAATTTACTACTTGAAGCCATAAAAGAGATAGACGATGAAAAAAAAGAAAACCTTTTAATTCTTGGAACAGCAGATGATGAAATATTATCGGAAAAGGTACGGCACTGGGAAGGCGTTTTTGACAAGATAGAAATAATAGACGGTAAAAAATATAAACCTGTTTATATTCCGCGCCTTACAACGGAACTTTGGGAAATAATTTACGCGATTTCGCTCTTTGGCCGTTATTTCTCTCCGGAGCTGTTTCAGCGTCTTTTTGAAGAAGAAGAAAAAAATCCCATAATGATATCAAAATCCTTTTCAATTTTAAACACATTAGGTGTAATTGATAACCCCCGCGAACCGTGGCCTATAAACAAGTTTTATGAAGACCATTCCCGCAGGGTTTTGGGAGAAAAAACCAATTTTATAAAATCTATGGTCAGCAGGAGATTGTTAAACTGGGCAAGCAAACGGAATATAACCCCTTGTTTCAGGCTTTTAACGATTATTTACGGGCTTGAAGGCTCAAATCAAATTGACGATCTGTTGTTATTAAAGTCGATTACATCGGATATTGTAAGCGAAACCACGTCCGGGCTGGAATTGGCTTTGAAAAACGGGCATATGGAAGAACTTGTTTCCGAGCAAAGGGCGGCGGCGATACGCTATATTTTTAAAACATCAAAAGCGTTGTACACGGGAAAAGAACATGATATTGATAAAGTTTTTATGGAGCAGACAGTGGACAGAAAGGGCAGCGATTTTGATGATTTCCCGGTATTAAAAGCGCAGATAATTGTAAACTTTTGCGGTTATTATCTTGGCAGGCGCGATATCGCCATGGCGGTTGAAAAAGCAAAAGAAGCGATCATTTTAGGGCAGAGTAAAAATAATTTTTGCCTTCCGCAGGCATACCGGCTTTTTTCATTGGCGTGCCTTTCCAAACAGCAGACAACCGAAACTATCGAATATCTTAACTTCGCGCTGTCTAACGCGGAGAAGACCGGAAACTATCATGAAATGGGAATAACATCTTACTACGCGGCGGCGTCCCTGTTTTTATACGGCGATGTTTTTAAGGCGTTACAGCTTACGAAAAAATCAGTTGAACAGGCAATTGCCGCCGGACGCCCCGATTGGGCTGACCGTTCCCGTTTTCTTGAAGGGCGCATAAATTTTGAGCTTGGTTATTATAAGGAAGCGCTTGATACTTTTGAAAAACTGCGAAGTAACCCTTACGGCAGTAATACCGAAGAGAAGGACAGCCTTTTTGCGGCATGGATTTACCGCGCAAAAATTTATTTACAGGATTCAAGCGTTCAAAAACCGAAACCCGCAAGCCACGATGCGGATTTATTTGAAATTGAAGCCGCCTATTTGGAAGGCAACTATCAAAAAGCTGTCGAGTTATCCGGCGCGTTAAACAATCCGTTTTCAAAAGACAATTTTCTTTACACGGAACAGCCCAATTGGAGCAGCGGTTTTGCGCAGTGCGAGCATTTGTATTTTACACACGGGGAAATTCAGGACAGAATGATCTGCCTGTTTAACTCGCTTTCGCTCAGTTTCCTGTCCGGTGACACTGATGCCGTACAAAAATTGCAGAGGATACTGCGGGACGAGCGGCTTTGCGAAATGGATCCGTGGGACGCTTTTTATTTTTACGCCAAATACCTCATTCTTAGACAGACAGATTCAAGCCTTGTAGACAAGAGTACCGCCGTCAGCATGGCGTTCAAGCGCCTCCAGCGCCGCGCCAGCAGAATTGAGGACATAGAAACCCGCCGTCAGTACCTGAAAGGCCCCCGCTGGAACCGCGAGTTGTACCTTACCGCCAAGGAATTCAAGCTGATATAGGTATAAATAGTACATATTGACATTTATTTTTATTTTTTTTATTCTTTTTACCAGATGTGTTACATAAGTATCACAGGAAATTGTTAAGCTTTTTGGCGGCTTAGCTCAGTTGGTAGAGCAAACGGCTCATATCCGTTGTGTCATAGGTCCGAGTCCTATAGCCGCTAATTTAAAAAGCCGGGTGTTTTCTCCATACGGAGGGTAGGATAGTGGCTATTCCGCCTGGTTTGGGACCAGGATGTCGGGGGTTCAAATCCCCCCTCTCCGACAAAATTGTTATATAATAAATTCTATGAATTTTTACAAAATAAAACAGATATATCCTTGGCTGTACAGCATATATGATCCGCAAGATGTATTTTGCTATTTGCTTGTCGGAAAAGAAAAAGCCCTGCTCTTTGACACGGCCTACGGTATCGGCGACCTTACTTCGGTAGTCGATGAAATAACGGATAAGCCCGTATACGTTGTGCTTGGTCACGGTCATCTTGATCACGCCAACGGCGCTTATCAATTTGAGGAAGCGTGGATACATGAGGCTGATTATGAATTATGCGGTCTTCATACGTCGGAAGAATACCGCAAGACCGCCATTGCTCAAATAAAAGAATACGGCATCACGCCGCCTGATGATTTTAACCATGATGAATATCTTAAAGCCGGAACAGGCAATTTGAAAAAATTGAAAGACGGGAAAATATTCGATCTTGGAGGCTTGCATTTAGAAGTAATCGGTATGGGAGGGCATACCGCCGGTTCCATAGGGCTGCTTGCCCAGGAACACAGGTTACTGCTCACAAGCGATTCTGCGACGCCGCAGGTTTGGATGTTCAAGGAAGAATCACTGTCCGTAAAAGAATATATAGCCATGCTTGAGCGGGTTAATCAGCTTGATTTTGCTAATTTTATAACGGGGCATACGGACGCTTTATTTCCAAAATCAGAATTTGCCAAATACATTAAAGCCGCTCGCAACATTTCCGTTGAGAAATCCGTGCCTTTTAAGTATCACCCCGAATTAAAAGGGCTTTTATACAGTGAAGACGGCGTGGAAATTGTGTTCAGTGAGGCGAAATTATAAAAATTACGGCGCTTACCGCCATTTCTTCACGCTGTTCAAATATTCTATAACGCGAAGCCCGTCCCGGGCGC
>Ga0268262_10005152_pt1 | contig 13087 bp, 9 predicted proteins | sample TergutNc150P3_FD_190354 | JGI IMG/M metagenome (GOLD analysis project Ga0268262, IMG submission 190354) | Nasutitermes corniger P3 segment gut microbial community from laboratory colony in Florida, USA - Nc150 P3 (SPAdes) (version 2) | ecosystem: Host-associated > Arthropoda: Insects > Digestive... | reverse complement strand
GGGGGGGGGGGGGCTGTCGGTCGGCGGTCGGCCGCTGGCGTACCCGTGCCCGTGCGTCGCGTCGGCGGCGTAGTCGGCGGGCAAAGCGGTCGCCGTAGCGGTCAGCGTGTAAAGCGTCCCAAACGCCATAAGTCCCCCGTTCCCAAGAGCGGTTTCACAAGAGCAGCCGCCGTAAACGGTCGGTGCGGTGATGGTCATCATTACCTATCAATATAATATAATGGCGGTCGGGAGTCAAATTTTACGTAAAAAACATCCAAATCCCTGCGTCTGGGGGGTATTTGGGTCAAAATCTTTTGACTTTGCCTTTGACTGAAAATGCGGGGCTTGGCCCCGCATTTATCTATGAAAGGCGCGTAGCGCCTTTCGTCTAAATATGAATTTGAATTTGATTTTAAATAATTTGACTTCACGGCGATCTCCTGAACCCCATCGTAACATTGACCGCCACTCCCCCGTTCGGCGTCATGGATAAATCCGTTCCCAAGTCTATTTTGGCGTTGAAATCGCTCAGGTGGGCGTCTACCACGGCGTCGAATATGGTGTATATGTAGGCGGCTAAGGAGAGCCATAGGTATGTGTTGCGGCTGGAGAACGCTTTGTCGTAGCGGGACTTCCAATAGTTCAGGTGATCGGCGCGGTAGGGGTACTGCGCCGACGCGGAGTCGCGCATTTGGTTGTATTTGTCGGAGGCTATGCTCATCAATACGTGTTGGTTGTAGGCGGTGAGCGCCAGCCCGGCTTGAGTCATCGCGAGCATTCCGGCTTTGGAGGGGCGCTCGTTGTAGAGTTGGCCGAGGCCTAAGAACGGGACGGCGGCTAAGAGCCCGGCGGTCGCGGGGCTTTTCTCTAAGCCGCGCGTCGTAAGCCCGCCGGACTCAAGGGCGTCGAGAACGTTGTACAGGTGCAGCCCAACAGCCCAAGCGAGCGCGTTGTAGACCGTGTGCCTCGACGCCCTCGCCTCGAAATCCGCCTCGTCGGCGAGAACCGAGTAGCGCCCGGACTGGTAAAGAAGCGCGGCGCGCGCGGCGGTGTCGTTGTTAATAGATAGGCCAAGCGTGCTCATGGTGTCCGAGATGTCCCGGAGCCTTTGCGCGTTGGCATACCGCCTGTCGGTTGATCCGGTCCAGTAAACTACAAAGCTGACGGCGGAGACCTCGGCGGCGAAGAACAATCCGCCCATCACATAACGGGACTGGTAAACCTGACCGGAGCCGGGAACGAACGCGGAGAGGGTAACGCCCGTGTAGTTGATTTCACGTCTCAACTTATGTTGCGTTAATCCCGTATCTACAACAGGTTGCGTTGATATATCTTGCAAAGTTGACGTATCAACGGCGGAAGGTATCAACTGAGACTGCGTTAACGCCGTATCTACAACATGATATGCCTCTTTATCTAACGAAGCGGATGTATCTTCGGTAGAATTTATCGCTTCCGCCCGTGTCGATACGGACACCGCCGCCGCCAACATGGCCGCGTATTTAGCGATAGTAATTAAGCCTCTGTTTTTCACGGTTACGCCACTACCCTGTTCTCAACCGGTTCGTCACTGACAATCTCCCCGTCTTTCATCTTTATCAGCCGCTTGGCATACATTGCTATATCCGGTTCGTGCGTGACCAAGACGATTGTTTTGCCGTTGTTGTTCAGGTCTACGAATAGGCGCATGACCTCTATGGAAGTCTGGGTGTCGAGCGCGCCCGTGGGTTCGTCGGCCAAGACGAGCGGCGGGTCGTTTACTATCGCCCTCGCTATGGCCACGCGCTGCTGCTGGCCGCCGGAGAGCTGGTTGGGCATGTGCCCGACGCGTCCGCCGAGCCCCACCTTTTCCAAGGCGTTGCGGGCGGCTTCGCGGTAGTTTTGTTTTGGGCCGTGGCGGTAGTGCATCGGCAGTTCCACGTTTTCGAGCGCGGTGGTGCGCGCCAAAAGGCTGAAATTCTGGAAGACGAAGCCGAGTTTGCGGTTGCGCAGGTCGGCCAACTCGCGGCGGCTCATGCCGCGTACCTCCGCGCCGTCGAGGAGGTAGGAACCGGCGTCGGGCACGTCGAGGCAGCCGATCACGTTCATCATGGTGGACTTGCCGGATCCTGAGGCGCCCATCACGGCCACAAACTCGCCCTCGCAAACGGAGACGCTCACGCCGCGCAGCGCGTTCACCGCCACGTCGCCCATGGTGTAGGTTTTAACTATCGACGTTAGTTTTATTAGGGCTTCCATACCGTTGTCAGTACCTAAATATTATGGCTCCCATCGCCCTATGGTTCGAGAACGTTTGCCGTAACTCGCGGCGTTCGTCTTTGTGCCGCACGCCCCAAGTCTGGTAGCCGTAAGAGAGTTCAAATCCAACTCCGGACGTGAAGATCGCCGCTCCGAGCGACAGCGCTTGCTTACTCCCGACCGATAGGTACTCCGTCCCGGTTTCCCAATCAATTTCATCATACTCATACTTATTAACTATCGGATAGAAGTCGCATTCGTCAATCGAATACCCGGCGCGCAAGACTATGGGGGCGGATATGGGCAACGGGACTTCCACGCCTACGCCGGCCCCTGTTTTGAAGTTGCGCGCTTGCGAATTCCCGGGCATGTTTATGTCCTCTCCTGGCATGATGAACGTGTACGGCATAACCAAGCGCAGGTCAAGCGCGGCGATCATCCACGGTAACGTCAGCGCCGCGCCGAGCGCCCCGTAGGGCGCCCTGTACGCCTTGCCCTTAATTTTGGGGAGCGACGCCGGACGATTGCCGGTGCGCTTGTCGTCGCCCTCCGACCACCTTACCGCCCCGGTTTCGCTCACGCCCAAGTTCATCATAACGTTGAAGTTCAGCCCCAACTTCAAGTAATCGGCGGGCAGATAGATAAAGCCGCCTGTCATTGAGTATCCCAAGTAACTGCTTTTCAGTTCAAGATCGTTGTACTTTTCGCCGTCCAACTTTTGGTCAAACACTATCCGATCCTCGCCCGTAATGATCGACAAAGTAAGTCCGGCCGCTATCTTCGGGGCGACTTGCACGCCAAAGGCAAAACTCCAGCGGTTTAGGTCGCCGTACCGCACGGCGTTTTCGACGAAAGAGGTATCGTTGGATATATAGCCGCATGGGGAGAAGTCGTCAAACGCGAACGGGCTCTCGTAAGCCGCGGCCAGCGTCAGCCCGCCCTGAACGGTCGGGATGGCGGTCATCGCGCCGACCCCGCGCAGGCGCAGCCTGTCTAAGTAATTGTCCATCTTCGCGCCCGGAAGCGCCGACACGCCGCCGCCGGAGACATACGACTCCCCGACCGTGCGCGTGATGTCAAACGACGCCTGGAACTCGCGGACGGGCAGAAACGCCAACGCCGCCGGATTCCAATACACGGCGGACAGGTCGTTCACCGCGGCCGTATGGTTGCCCGCAAAGGCGAAAGCGCGGGCGCCGATCCCGATATCCCTGCCCGTCCCCCCCTGAGCAAAGGCGGAGGCGCAGAGCGCGGCGACCAAAAACATGGCGTCAATACATTTTTTTCTCATCTACATACCCCGCATAGAGGGGCGCGGCCTCTCATTCGGTTTCTTCTCCGGCTGCTTCTTCTCCTCCGGCTTTTGCTCCGCCGGAGGGTTGGACGGCTGCCCGTCGCCGCCATGCGGCTTAGACATCCCCGCGTCGGAACCGGCAGCCGGTTTGGAAGAGGATGGGACCGACGCGGACGGCGTTATAGGCGTGCCGACCGGGCTCAACTGCTTGTTGGCGCCGCCGGAGAACATAGGCGCAAGCCCGCCGCCCTCAGCCGGCGGTTCCGGGGAAACGGTGCCCGTCCTAACGCCGCGCATCTGCGGTCTGGGCCTGTCGGAACCGACAACCGCGCCGCCTCCCCCGCCCCCGCCGCCGCCTGTCCCCGTATTAGGCCTTGAATACTCACCCCCGTAATAGCGGCAAATATCGGCAATCCTGTCGTAGTAATAGTGCGGCGGGCACCCCCGCGTATCGCGCCAACCGAAACTGCTCCTGTACCACCAAGGCGTATTGTGGAAGTACAGCCAACTGCTGGCGTAACTCGTGTAATAACACCTAAGCTCGGGATACCCGAAAAAATCGCGCTCCCAAACGCAAACCTGCCGGTTACCGGTAAACGGAACCTCGTCCCGGCAGTCCCCGCAAACGCCGCCGCCGCTCCCCGACTCGGTCACCTCGCCCTGATACGAGGCCAAACGGGTGTAGCAACCGCCTAAAGAGAGGAGGCAGACGGCAACCAGTGTCAGAAATATCAATGATTTTTTTGAATATTTCACGATACCACCCCTAAATAATAATTGTACGGACCGGACAGCCGTAACCCATGTAACGCGGGACGACATAACATATTATGGAATATAATACTATACAATATACTATAATCCCGCCGCAAAAACAATTTTTTTACTCCGGCCCATTAATTATATTTAGTATGTAATCAGTCACCCAAGCACAAAAACTTAAGGAGGCATTTCATGGCATTCACATGGAGCCCGGCTCTGGAAACCGGCAACCTGGTCATTGACTCGCAGCATAAGGAGCTTATCAAGGCGATAAACAACCTGCTTGACGCCTGCCAGCAAGGCCAAGCCAAAGATAAGGTCGGCCCCACGCTCGACTTTCTGATTTCATACACAAAGAAACACTTCGCCGAAGAAGAGTCGCTGCAAATTAGAGCGAATTATCCCGACTTTCAGAATCACCGCAAACTCCACGAGTCGCTGTTGAAGACGGTAAACGATCTGTCGGCGGAGATGAAGAAGAACGGGCCCACGCCGGTCTTTGTGAACAATTTGATCCGAAACGTGGGAGATTGGCTGGTAAGCCACATAAAAAAAGAGGATGCGAAGGTGGCGGCGCATATTAAAAATAATGGTTGATCTTTAAAATCTTTTAAAATCAAAGTCTTTAAAATCTTTAAATCAAATTCATATTTAGACGAAAGGCGCTACGCGCCTTTCATAGATAAATCGGGGGGCTAAACCCCCCGATTTTCAGTCAACGTCAACGTCAACTGCAAAGTCAAAAGATTTTGACTTTGCCTTTGACTGAAAATGCGGGGCATAGCCCCGCATTTATCTATGAAGCCGAAGGCTTCGTCTAAAAAAGATTTAAAGGATTTTAAAAGATTTTTATTTTGTATTTTCACCCAGCCAATCCAAATATTCCTTGTTACCGCCGACTATCGGGATCGACACAACGCACGGGCAAGCATACGTATGAAGCTCTTTGACACGCTCCGTAAGCGCCTCGAACTTATCGGCGGATGTCTTGGCAATCAATACAACCTCGCTGTCTTCGTTGATCTCGCCCTCCCACCTGTAGATTGAGGTCATATTATCAATAACATTGACGCAAGCGGCAAGCCGCTCCTCCACAAGGGCGCGGCCTATTGATAGCGCTTGGGATTTGTCTTTCGCGGTGATGTAGGCTAGTACGAAGTTTTTCATGGGAATCAATCCGTCAAACCAAAAGTCAAGAACGTCATAGGTTGTCCCCTAATTTTATTTAAAGTGTTAATGCCGCTGTACTTTCCTCTGCTTTTCAACGTCGTGGTGTCCGACTTCGAGCATAACTATTATTTTATCGTCGTCATCATCGTCGAAGTACCAAATCAGGCGGATCTCTCTATTGACGCGGCTTTCATATAGATACCTTTGGTACTTTCGCCGCCCTTTCATTTTTTTCGTGCGCAACGATTGATAATACGGATCGTTTTTCATAACTTCTACGGTTTCCAATACCTGTTTTCTATTTTGGGTTGATAACTTTGCAAATTCTTTTTCAAAAATATTTGAAAATTGTATTGTATATCTTCTCATTTTTTTAAATCGACTCCGTATTTTAATACAAGATCCTCAAACGATATCAATTCACCCCTTTTAAGTTGCATAGACGCGATTTCTGCCTCGGCTTGCAATCTATCAATATATTCGTCCGGATATATCACCGTCTCGATATCCGGCGGGCAAATGCTCTTACGTCTCGTTTTCGTGGGCATATCCCCTCCTTTTAATGGATGTCTGCAACGCTATGCTATAAACCTGCCGTCATTTATCAATATACTATATGCGGATTACGGTGGTCAAGAGATATTTTATATATTTTTCAGCCCCATCCCCGTCAATACCATAAATTATATTATCCCCATGAACCAAATCGACAAGACAGCCCGGAATCTACCTATTTACGAGAAACGGGCTGAGATTATAAACGCGCTTCGGGGCAACCAAGTGATCGTCGTGGCGGGGCAGACGGGGTCGGGCAAGACCACGCAGCTGCCGTTTTTCTGCTTGGACGCGGGGCTCGGGCGGCGGGGGCGGATAGGGTGCACGCAGCCGAGGCGCATAGCGGCCACGTCCATCGCGGCGCGGGTGGCGGCGCAGTTCGGGTGTCAGCTTGGGGGTCGGGTCGGGTACAAGATACGCTTCGCGGCCAAGGAGTCGGCCGATACGGTTATAAAATTTATGACCGACGGGATCCTCCTCGCCGAAGCCGAGACCGACCGCCTTTTCCGGCAGTACGACACCATCATAATAGACGAGGCGCACGAGCGGAGTTTGAATATCGACTTTCTGCTCGGATATCTGCGGAAGATACTGCGCAACCGCCCCGATTTGAAAGTTATAATCTCCTCCGCCACCATAGACGCGGAGAGTTTTTCCGCCTGCTTCAACAACGCGCCGATAATCGAGGTGTCGGGGCGCCTCTTCCCCATCGAGGTGCTGTACCGGAATCCCGAAAACGACGAGGGCGACGACGCGGCGGGGTCGGGCTACGTGGAAAACGCCGTCACCGCCGCCACCGATTTGCTTGACTACTACGGGCCGGGAGATATGCTCGTTTTCATGCCCACGGAGCGCGACATCCGAGAGACGTGCGAAAAGCTGGGCGGGGCGCTTTTACGGCGCGACGTGCAGATACTTCCGCTCTTTTCGCGTTTGACAAGGGCGGATCAGGAGGCGATATTCAATCCGTCGGACAGGGTTCGGATTATCGTTTGCACGAACATCGCGGAGACCTCCGTCACCGTCCCGAACATCAGTTACGTCGTGGACACGGGGCTTGCCCGTATATCACGGTACGCGCCGAGGCTGCGCACGAACCGTTTGCCGATAGAACCGATAAGCCGCGCAAGCGCGGATCAGCGCAAGGGGCGCTGCGGGCGCGTTCAGGACGGGGTCTGCATACGCTTGTATTCGGAAGAGGATTACAACTCGCGCGAAGCGTTTACGCTGCCGGAGATAAAGCGTTCCAACCTCGCCGGGGTCATACTTACAATGACGGCGCATAGGCTTGGGGCGATCGAGGATTTTCCGTTCATCGCTCCCCCGTCGAAACAAGCGATATCGGAAGGGTACGCGCAGTTGAAAGAGTTGGGGGCGATTGACAACGGAAAGAAGCTCACGCGGATGGGCGCGGAGATGGCGCAGCTGCCGTTTGATCCGCATATATCAAGGATGATTATAGCCGCAAGACGGGAGAACGCATTGCGGGAGGTGAAGATAATCGCGGCGGCGCTTTCCATTGTCGACCCAAGAGAAAGACCGCTTGAGAAACAGGCCGAAGCGGACGCGGCGCACGTTAAATTTGTCGATAAAGGATCGGACTTTTTGACGTATGTAAACTTGTGGGACGCTTACAGGAACGAGTGGGACACGCTCAAAACGCAGGGCGGCCTGCGGCGTTTTTGCAAGGGGCATTTCTTATCGTTCACGCGGATGCGGGAGTGGCACGACGTCTATTGGCAGCTTGACGAAACGCTCTCGCGGATGAAAGGATATGAGCAGAATCCCGCACCCGCCTCTTACGACGCGGTGCATAGATCGCTGTTGACAGGGCTGTTGGCCAACTGCGCCTATCTTGACAAGAACGGAAAATACAAGGCCGCCGGGGGTAAAGAGGTGCTGATATTCCCCGGCTCGGCGCTTGTCAAAAAGAAATGCGACTGGGTGGTGTGTCACGAGATAGTGGAGACAAGCCGCGTGTTCGCCAGAACCGTTGCGGCGATTAAACCGGAGTGGCTTGAGGAGTTGGCCGCCGATTTTTGCAAGCGGACGTTCGAGACGCCGTTCTTCGACGCGGAGAGCGGGTGCGTGAGGGCTGTGGAGCGCGTTATGCTCTTCGGCCTTCCGCTCGCCGTAAAGAAAAACGCCTTGTACAGCAAAGCTGAGCCGGAGGCGGCCGCGGAAATCTTTATCAGGGACGGGTTGGTCGAAGAGAATCTTGTATGCCATCACAAATTTTACGACCATAACAAGAAGCTCAAACAAAAAATCCTCTCATACGAGGCGAAATTAAGATCGAGGGGTTATTACAAGGGCGACGGGGCGATATTTGATTTTTACAAGAAGCGGCTGTCGGTTGTTGCATCAATACACGATTTAAATAAAGCGATAAGGGCCGCCGGGAATGATAAATTTCTGTATATGAGTGAGGAGGATATAATTGAGGAGTCAATCCCGGCGGAGGCTCACGCTTACCCAGACCATGTCAACATAGGCAATCAAAACTTCGCGTTGAAATACGCTTTCGATCCGGGAAATGAAGACGACGGAGTGACGCTGGCGTTGCCGCAAAAGGTGCTGCCGTTTATAGCTAAGGAGACGATAGGCTGGCTTCTTCCGGCGTTGTGGCCGGCGCAGATAAAGAGCCTTCTGCAACAGCTGCCGCGAAGTCAACGAAAGGTATTCGTACCTGTGGGCGAAGCGGCGCAAAAACTTGCGGATAACATCGTGTCGCCGCCGGCTACTCATGACTCGTTCGCGGCGGAGTTGTCGGCGGCTATAAAAAGGATTTACGGCATTGATGTTGATCCCGCGTTGTTAGACTCCGATAAGACTGATCCGCACTTGGATTTGAAGATTGAGGTGCGCGATGAGAAGAACGACGTTGTGGCCAAGGGTAGGAGCGGCGAACTGTTCAAGCGGATGAACGATACGGAGACGGCCGGCGGTACGGATGTCAACGCGGGTATAAACGATATAACAGGCGCATCCATTAATACGGCGGCAGGCTCGCCTTGGGACGGCGCTTTCGCGTCATACCGCAAAACGGGTCTTGCGGAGTGGCCGCAGGAAGATTTAAATAAACCGCTTGACATCGGGTCGAACAAAGGCGGGTTCGCCGTGCGCGGGTATCCGGCGTTGGTGCCTAGCGGTATTAATAATGATATTAATGACGGGGTTAACAACGCGGCGGCTTCGACTTCGCTCAGCCGTCTTTGCGTAGACCTGGTGCTCTTCCCGTCAAAAATCAAGAGCGACATCGCCCACCGCTACGGGGTTCGCAAGTTGTTGGAGATAACGTTGATGAAAGATTTGGCCTGGACCGAACGCGACCTCTCATCCTTCCCCAAAGAGGCAAAGGTGATGTGCGCCCCTTTCGCCTCCGCGGACGAGTTCGCGGCGAGGCTGTACGATATGATATGCGAATCTATTCTTGATTTCGACGACGCGCCGAGGAGCAAAGAGGGGTTCGAGCGGTTAATCGCTACGGTCAAGGAATCGCTACGGGGTATAGGTTTCCGCGTGCTCTCCGTGTTTGAGGAGTCGCTACGCGTATTTACGGACAACGCCTCCCGCCTGTCGTCGGCGAAAAAGAAACTGCCGGCGGATATACACAAGGAACTGGCGAACGGGCTCAACGGATTCTTCAGGGATATTTTGGACGGGCGCACGACGCTTGAAATTCTTTTCCAATACCCGCGCTACCTAAAGGTTTTCGCGGCAATCATAGAAAAGGCCTCTTTCGAGCCGTTCAAGTACCGTCAAAAACGCGCCGAGGTCAATTTGTACGTATCGATTTATAACGAATTGCGCAATAAAACCGTCAAGCCTGAAAACGCCCACCGCCGCAACCGTTTGTTGAAAGAGTTGGCGTTAACGATACGGGAGTTTGAGATCAACCAGTTCGCGCAGCATATCAAGACGCTGTTCCCGGTGTCGGAGCAGCGGCTCGACAAGAAGGTCGGCGAGGTAAAAAAACTTGATTAATTCCTGAATTTAGTACTAAATTTGGGATTACACTCCTATATTTTGTATTAATTTTAGTAGTATATTCATGGATTTAGCATTAATTATAGGATTACGTTCCCAGATTTAGTATTAATTTTAGGAATTTGTTCCTATGTTTTTGATTAAATATGGGATTATGTTCCTAAATATTGTACTAATTATGGGATTTTATTCCTAAATTTAAATCTAAATTTAGGATTTTATTCCCAAAAAAACGCCTAAATTTGGGGATTACGTTCCCAAATATAGCGCCATTTTTGGGATTACGTTCCTTGATTTAGTATTAATTCCGGGATTATATTCCCAAATATTGTACTAAATATGGGATTACATTCCCATATTTAATGTTGATTTTAGTATTATACTCCCGGATTTAGTATTAATTTTGGGATTACACTCTACGGGCACAGCCAATCAAGCACGCTGTCCATATTGACGACTTGAACCGCCTTGGACTTGTAGGCCTCGACGAACGAATAAGCGCCCCGCGATACTTTGTTTGCGTTGTACTTGAACTCGAACGGCGCAAGTTCGCCGTTCATCTCCTCTACTAGGTCGATCTCGCACCCGGAGTGGGTTCGCCAGAAGTAGGAATTGGGGCCGCGTCCGTGCAGATCGTTGAATTTTCTGCGCTCCGACATCATGTAGTTCTCCCAGAGCGCCCCGGTATCGTTCCTATTCTCTATGGGCAGAAAATTGTTGACGACGGCGTTTAGCAGACCGTTGTCGTAGAAGTAATACTTGTTCATCAGCTTAATCTCATTCCGGCGATTTTTGACGAAAGGGGGCAGTTTGAAGACCACGAACGCCTGCTCAAGCAAAGAAAGGTAGCTCAGAACGGTCTTCCTGTCCATTTGGAGGGTGGTGGCAATCTCGTTGGGCGATACCTCGCCGCCGACCTGCAGGGCGAGGGCTTTCAGGATTTTCATCAACAAGTCGTGTTTTTTTATCCTGTTGTAACTAAGCACGTCCCTATAAAGATAACTCGTGGCGAGCAGACGCAGATTCTCGATCTTCTCCTCATTTGACGCGGAAGTCGCTATCTCCGGGTACGAGCCGTATATCAGAGCGTCTTTGACGCCGTTGACGGCGGCGGCGTTTCCGAAGCCGCGCTTTATCTCCTCTAAGGAGATAGGCGGCAGGAAGAACTCGTACTTTCTGCCGGTCAACGACTCGCTGACCACATTGGCAAGCTCGAAGGAGGAGGAACCGGTGGCTATTATGTTGAGTTCCGGGTGCGAGTCGACCAAAATCTTTATGGCCCTGCCGACATTGGGAAGGGACTGCGCCTCGTCGAGGACTATGACCTCGCTCCCGGAGAAGTAGCCGAACATCCGGGCGGAGTCCATGCTGAGGAGCGCCTCGCGGACAATGGCCTCCTCACAGTTGAAGTACCCGCGGCCGGAACAGCGTTTCCTCAAGATCTCCCTCACGAGGGTGGTCTTGCCGACCTGCCGCGGTCCGTAGAGGACAAGGGCCTTGCCCTTGTTCAGCTTGGCCTCGATTTTAGCCTGTAGAAGGCGATTTATCTTTTTCATAGTAATATAAATATAACATATTTACAACAAAAACGCAAGGCAATTCCCAAATTTTTTACTAAAAATAGGAGTACAGTCTTATATTTTGACTTAAATTTGGTATTTTAGTCGCGGAATTTTATCTAAATTTGGGATTATATTCCCGAATTTTGTATTAATCTTGGGAATATGCTCATAAATCTTAACCTATATTCGGGATTGCACACCAGGATTTTGTACCGATTTAAGGAATTTAAGGGGTTATATTATATGCTTGGGGCTAAATATATGCGAGACGTTAAATTTTTGTAAGAAAATAAAGGGGATGCGGAAACGAATCCGACGTGCCGGATGCAAGGGGGGCGCACCGTCAGCGCCGAATCGTCCCGCAATCCCCCGATCTTAACTTTCTTAATAATACCCTCACACTTCTATAATATGCATTATGGGAAGAGTGAGAATCAAGTATTTTTTTAAAAAAAAATAATTTTTATTATCGGCCCACGCCTTTGACCCGTTTTACCCCACGTTCAACTCCGTCTGAGCGTCCACCACGTCCCTGTTCACCAGCTCTAAGGCGTTGTGCATCTTGTCGCTTATCTCCGGGTCGGCTATCCTGTCCCGCAGCGTCCGGAGCAGCTGGATCGTCATCCTAAGTATACGTATAAGGTCGCCCTCCGGCACCCCGAACCCGGCCAATTGCTTCAAATCGCAGCCGCTCGCCCACGCGAAGACCGGGGCGGCCATGGAGAAGTCCATCTCCCGGATCGGGTTCGCTATGTTGTACTTGATCTCCTTTTGGCGCAGTTTGTGGATCGTCTTCTGGGCGTCGAACTTGAGCGCCACGTTGGTTACGGGCGGGACCTTGCGGTTGCGCGCCTCCTCGGTGATCAGCGCCGCCAGCAGCACCGGCAGCTGCGCCGCGGAGACGTCCTCGAAGTCGCGGCTGTAGTAGAGCTCCGCGGTCTGTATCTCGTAACCGCTCACCGCCGCCGCCAATTGGCCCTTGGGCGTCAGCTTCGTACCGTCCAAAAAGCCGCTCGATTGCAGGAACTTGATCCGGTTCCTTATCTGCGCCTCCTCCTTTTGATAGATCTTCGACATCGAAAAGACGCCTTTGCGGAAGTTGTGGAGGCTTTTGCGGAAGATGTCGAACGCCCCGTCGCCGAACTGGCTGTAGAGGGAGAGGATGGTCGAGTACGAAGCGTAAAAGCGGCTGTTGATCCGCTCGTTCGTGCCGTAGAGTATGCGCTCCAGATGGTCGGGGTCGGTGGCCTCCGGGATCACCTGCGAGTAGACGTAGCCCACCTCGTCCATACCGCGACGCCCGGCGCGTCCCGCCATTTGGTTGTACTCGCGGGTCATCAAGTAGTTGAACTGCACGCCGTCGAACTTCTCCAGCTCGTCGAAGATCACCGAACTCGCCGGCATGTTGACGCCCAGCGCGAAGGTCTCCGTGCAGAAGAGCAGCTTTATCAGCCCCATCGTGAAGAGCCGCTCCACTATCTCCTTAGCCGCCGGCAGGATCCCCGCGTGGTGGTAGGCGCAGCCCGACTCCCAA
>Ga0268262_10005151_pt1 | contig 13089 bp, 9 predicted proteins | sample TergutNc150P3_FD_190354 | JGI IMG/M metagenome (GOLD analysis project Ga0268262, IMG submission 190354) | Nasutitermes corniger P3 segment gut microbial community from laboratory colony in Florida, USA - Nc150 P3 (SPAdes) (version 2) | ecosystem: Host-associated > Arthropoda: Insects > Digestive... | reverse complement strand
GAGGAAAATGTCCACGCGAACTTTTGTCCCATAACGCAGAGTTTGCCGTATTATATCGAAAAGGCGTTCCCCGACATTGACAAGAAACGCTGGCTGCCGCTGGTGGTGAGTTTTAAATTCGGCGACGGCAAGGCGCTGGAACTGTTTTGTGAAATGACGAAACGGCTGGGTATCGGCGAGGCGGAGACGAAAGCCGCTTTTACTGTTGCCATGTCCAAACAGCAGGCGTATTTTGACGCGGTGCATAAGATGGGGCAGGAGGCGCTGGAGGATGCCCGCAAATCCGACCGTCCGGTTATCGCTACTTTGGGCCGGCCCTACAACGCCTTTACGCCGGAGGCGAATATGGGCATTCCCCGCAAGTTTACCACGCGGGGTTATTCCATCGTTCCTTTTGATATTCTGCCCTTCCACGATGAGGAAATTTTTCCCAATATGTACTGGTATTACGGTCAACAGGATGTGAAGGCGGCGAACCTCCTCAAAAAAGAAGACAATATTTATCTTACCTTTATTAGCAATTTTTCCTGCGCGCCGGATTCGTTTATTTTGCATTACGTCAAATGGGTGATGGGGCAGAAGCCTTTCCTCGTGCTGGAATTGGATTCTCATTCAGCCGACGCGGGGGTGGATACGCGGGTTGAGGCGTTTCTCGACATCATTGACGGTTACCGCGCGAAAAAAAATGAGCTGGAGGCGGAGCGTTACGATAACGGTTGGCGCTTTATCAGCGAGAAGAAGGATTCGGGCGGATTTGATTTACGGATAGACAATGTAAAAACCGGCGAGAGGGTTCCCATCGCGGGTAACAAGCGGGTGAAGGTTTTACTTTCCAACATGGGGGCGATTTCCACCGAGTACATGGGTGCGGCGGTGCGGAGTTTGGGGATCAGCGCGGAAGCCATGCCGGTGGCGACTGCCAAAACAATTCAAATTGCCCGCGCCCACGCGTCGGGGAAAGAGTGCGTTCCCAGCCATTTGGTATTGGGCAGCGCGCTGGAATTCTTTTTCAGCGAAAAATACCGCAAGGATGAATTGTACCTGCTCTTTGTGCCGATTACGACCGGCCCCTGCCGTACCGGTCAGTATTATGTGTTTTATGAAAACCTGTTCCGTGATTTGCAGCTTGAGAATGTGGTGGTCTTTATTCTGTCCGCGGACAATTCCTACAATGAACTGGGTTCCAGTTTTGCCCAGGAGATGTGGAAGGGCCTGGTGCTGTCCGATTACCTCAAAGATATTCAATGCAGCCTGAAAGCATGCGCCGCCGATCCGGTCAAGGCTCAGGCGGATTTTGAACATTCATGGCGCAGGGTTATGCACGCGGTGGAGCATAATCCCCAATATTTGTGGAAGGAACTCAAGCACGTTGCGCAAGATGTGAAGAAAATTCCCTTAAAGCGAAAAGTTGCCGACTGCCCGCGGGTGCTGATTGTCGGCGAGATTTATGTGCGCCGCGATGATTTTGCCGTGGGCGAGTTAACGGATTTGATGAGCGAACGGGGCATTGTGGTCAAAGTGGCGGGCATTTCCGAATGGATTCATTATCTTGATTTTGTGCGGGAATACGCTTTGAACAAATTGATTAAACTGCGTAAACCCGGCACACGGCTTTTTTCCCAACCCTGGAAAGACCTGAAAAAACTGAAGCTTGAGGAATGGTGGAAACACCATATCGAGAAAAAAGTCCTTTCGATTCTGCTGCCCACGGGCCTTATCCCCGAAACGCCCCACGATATGCACGACATTATGGAGTACACTCAGGAACATTTTGTGAATCTGGAGTTGAATTCTGAAATTGCCGTGTCTTCCGGCTCTGCGGCGGCGGCGATGGAAGCGGGTTATTCGGGCATCGTGAACATCAGCCCCTTTGCCTGCCTTATCGGGCGGGTTATTGAGGGCCTGTTTACCCCCTGGGCGCGGGAACGCAACTACCCGATTCTGTCGGTGGAAGTGGACGGCAATTTACTGCCGCCGAATATTGTCAATAAACTTAACATTTTTATGGTAAACGTGCTAAGGTTTAAGGGCGGGAATGATCTTTCTTCGCTGGTGGACGCGCCGGCGGGCGAAAAACAGGGCGGTGGGGCGAAGGACTAGGGAAGAGTAATATGGATGTACAAGAGAAATTTGAATATTGGCAGGATATTGCTCACTATGATCTTGAAACTGCTCAGGCTATGTTTTCAGCCGGGCGTTGGCTTTATGTTGTCTTTATGTGTCAACAGGCTATTGAAAAATTGTGTAAAGGTTTGTATCTGTTTTTCATTGATGATAATGTTCCATGGATACATGATATTAATTCATTAATAACAAAATTTGCAGATAAATTGGCGGAACCCATAGATGACAGTAAACGGTTATTGTTTGCAAAACTGAGCGCGTTTTATCTTAATAACCGGTATCCGGAATATAAAGAACGGTTAAGTATGTCTGTGAACAGGGAAGAAGCCCAGAATATCTTAAAAGAAACAAAGGAGGCATTTGCATGGCTCAAGACATTGAAACCGTAACAGCAATTGTTCAGCAATACATAGCCGATGTACAAAAAGTAATGCCCATTGACAAGGTGTATTTATATGGTTCGTATGCCCAGGGAACACAGCGGGAAAACAGTGATGTTGACCTTTGCTTTTTTTCACAAGCCTTTGAGCGCAGGCGTACTTTGGATATTCTTACTGAGCTTTTTTATCTTAAAATAAAGTATGACAAGGATTTACTCATAGAACCCAATGCCTTTCCTCTGTCGGAATTGGGCAATGATAATCCCTTTGTAAAGGAAATTCTGCGTACCGGTACGGAGATTTATTCACAGTGACAAAGGTATCCTGTTTGAGCTTATGCATATAGCATTGCAGACCCTTTGTCGGTTATTATACCGTTATGAAAATCCTCGTAACGCCGGCTTCCTTTAAGCCTGATACCGTCGGTCCCGCGATGGATCGTCTGCGTTCCTTTGCCGGTACTTTGGTGTTTAACCCGCAGAAGCGGCCTCTGACCGAAGATGAGCTTATCCCCCTGCTGGACGGCTGCGACGGCTGTGTCGCGGGGCTTGACGCGTTTACCGGAAAGGTTATTGAAAGCGCAAGAACGTTAAAGGTCATTTCCCGTTACGGAACCGGCGTGGATAATGTTGATGTGGCGGCGGCGCGGGAAAAAAAAATCGTGGTATGCAACACTCCCGGCGTTAACGCCCAGGCGGTCGCCGATCTGACCTTTGGCTTTATGCTTTCCCTTGTCCGCAGACTGCCGCTTTTGGACCGTACCACCCGCGAGGGTAAATGGGACCGTTCTATCGGCGCTGAATTGTACCAAAAAAACATCGGTATTTTGGGGCTTGGTTATGTCGGCAAGGCGGTAGCGCGGCGGGCGGCGGGTTTTTCCATGCGGATTCTCGCCTGCAGCCCCGACATTGATCAGGAATACGCCGGAGCGAACGGTATTATTCCGGTGAGTTTTAATGAACTGGTCAGCGAATCTGATTTTCTCAGCCTCCATCTGCCCCTCAAGGCGGAAACGCGGCATATTATTTCCCTTGACGTTATGCGCAGGATGAAAAAAGGCGCGCTGCTGATCAATACGGCGCGGGGCGGGCTGCTTGATGAAGCCGCCGCTTACGATATGCTCAAGTCCGGCCATTTGGGCGGGCTTGCCCTTGACGTGTACGAAACCGAACCGCCCCGCAATTCGCCGCTTTTCACCCTGGACAATGTTATCTTTACCCCCCACACGGCGGCCCACACCGCCGAAGCCACCGCCGCCATGGCGTCGCTGTCGGTGCAAAACCTGATCGACGTGCTGTCCGGCAAGGACTGCGCCTATACAGTTGCCCCTTGACTGATTCGCGCATACAGCTATAGACTCAACCTGAATGGAGGATAGCGTAACTATAGTACTTGACTCAGGCGAGTTGCTGTCGGGAATCTGCGGAGCCAATGACGGAAACCTAAAAGTCATGGAGGATTCTCTGGGGGGACGTATCGCCGCCCGCGGCAATGAAATACGGCTGGAAGGAGCCGATGAAACCGGAGTCAGGCGCTTCAAAACCATGATGGATAACCTTATTTCGGTTGTCCGGGAGGGGGAAACCCCTTCGCTTGAGTATGTTGAGGCGCTTGCGGGGACGGTTGTTCCCGCGGAAAGCGACGCTATTCACGACGCGGTCATCCAAATTCCCCACGGGTTCCGCCGTATTTACCCGCGGAGCAATGGGCAGGCGGCCTATATTCAGGGAATGAGGGCCTGTGACATTGCTTTTTGCGTCGGGCCTGCCGGAACCGGCAAGACTTATCTGGCCGTAGCCGAGGCGCTCAGGCTGGTATTGTCCAAGAACCTGCGAAAACTGGTGCTGACCCGCCCGGTAGTGGAGGCGGGCGAAAGCCTGGGTTTCCTCCCCGGCGACCTTGCCCAGAAGATAAACCCCTATCTGCGGCCCCTCTACGACGCGATGGAATCCATGGTTCCCTATGAGATCATCCGCAGAATGGAAGAAAACAGAACGATTGAAATTGCCCCCCTTGCCTATATGCGGGGGCGCAGCCTCAATGACTGCGCGGTAATTCTTGACGAGGCGCAGAACACGACCAAAGAACAGATGAAAATGTTCCTCACCCGAATCGGCTCCGGGGCGCGGGCGGTGATTACCGGGGACGCGACTCAAATTGACCTTCCCCGGCGCGGCGAATCCGGACTGCTCCACGCGGTAGAAATCCTTCGTTCTGTCGAAGGGCTTCATTTTTCCTTTCTCCATACCGCCGATGTGGTGCGTAACCCGCTCATAAAAAAGATAATACAGGCCTATGATGAAAAAGACTCCTAATTCCTTTGCCGGAAATCTTCTGAAATTCCTGCTCAATGAGCTTAAGAAATTCGATTTTCTCCGTTTGAGGTTTGCCCCCGGCATGGTATGTTTGGGCTCCTTTATCATTGCCGTTTTCTTTATCGTTACCAACATCAATGTGGATTCTGATAAGCCGGGAGATTTCGGCGATTTTGAAGTGGGCAAGGTTGCGGACCGGGACCTTGTCGCCGAACATCCGTTTTCATACATTGATAAAGAGACGACGCGCCTGCGTATGGAAGCGCAGGAATCTCTGGTTCCCGCGGTGTTCCGGTATTCATCCGTTACCACCGATGAAATACTTGCGTCATGGAATGGATTTTGCGATTTTACCGACACATTGGTAACGCGGGAATCATCCGCGGCTTCGTTGCGCCTGGCGGTTCAGGCCGAGTATCCCGCTTATTTTTCCGTTGAGACGCTGAACGCCTATTTTGCCAACCCGCAGCGCGCCGAGTTCAGGGACTATGGGCTTGAACTGCTGAACACTGTTCTTAAAAAAGGGGTGTTTGCGCTGAAAGCCGTAGATATGGGACGGCATAACCCTGACAGGGTAGAGTTGCTGGTTTCTTTGGGAGACCGCACCGAACGGGAACAGGTCGGCTTTAACAATATTGTTTCCCGGGACAACGTAAAGGACGCGGTTCTTGCGGCGGCGGAAAACGCGCGGATGCCGTCCGGTATCAGGGACGTTGTCCCGTCCCTGCTGTATCCTTTTATTCAGGAGAATGTGTTTTTTTCCCGTGAAGACACTGACCTGCGGATTGCGGAGGCGCTGGAACATGTTGCCGCGGTAGTAAAACATATTGAAAAAGGCAAGCGCGTAGTCAGAAAAGGTTTTATTGTAACCGAAGATGAAATGCAGGATATCCAGGCGCTCGGCGCGGCGCTTCCCCAAAAAGACCCCCGCGGCATTATTGGGTTAATTTTATTGCTGGCCCTGCTGTATATACTGTTTATACTGTTGCAGAGCAGGCTGGTCATGAACCGGGAACTTTCCGTCAGTGAACGCTGTCTTTTGTTTATTCTGGTCTGTCTGTATCTGGCCGGCGCGGGGCTTGCAAAAAATCTTGTCCCCACCCAGAGTATTTTTCCCGTTTCCCTGTTTTTCCCCACCGCCCTTATGGTGATGATCCCCGCGGTGTTTATGGGCCCCCTGCTGGCGCTGGTGATGGCGCTGGCTTTTCCCCTCGGCGCCTGTTTTGCCGGTTTTTTTGATATTCCATCCTATATTTTTGCCCTTATTTCCGGCATAGCCGCTTCCACGATACTGAGGGGCGCCGAGAAGCGCATGGATCTGATCAAGGCGGGGCTCGTAATCGCCGGGGTTAACGCTCTGGCGGTTATTGTGATTCTGCTGATGCGGGCGGCTTCCATTGCCGAATATCCCCCCATGCTGCTCTGGGCCGCTCTCAACGGCATTGTGTCGGGGATGTTGATTTTGGGCATATTGCCGCCTTTGGAACACGCCTTAAACGCCGCCACGACTTTCAGGCTGATTGAACTTTCCGACCTCAACGCGCCGGTGCTGCGCAAACTGTTTACCACGGCGCCCGGCACCTACAGTCATTCCATTATGGTGGCAAACCTCGCCGAGCAGGCCTGTCAGGACATTGGGGCAAACACTCTGCTTGCGCGGGTGGGAGCCTATTACCATGACATTGGCAAAATGGATAACCCGGATTATTTTGTGGAAAACCAGACCGATTATAACCGGCATGACAATATTAACCCCCGGCTTTCCGCCACGGTGATACGCAGCCATGTAAAGCTGGGCGTTGAAAAGGCGCGCAGCCTCGGCCTGCCCGCCGATGTTATCAATATCATTGCCGAGCATCACGGCAATTCGCTTATTATGTGGTTTTATAAAAAGGCGACCGAACAGGAAGACCAGGTCAACTCCGAGGATTTCTGCTACCCCGGCACTCCCCCCCGTTCCAAGGAATCGGCGGTGGTTATGCTTGCCGATGTCGCCGAAGCCGCGGTACGGACTCTGGCAAAGCCCACCGTGGCAAAAATGGAAAAATTTATTCAGCAGCTTATTGACAATAAAGTTGAGTTCGGGCAGCTTGCCCAGTCGGATCTGACCTTTCACGACCTTGAATTGATCAAAAACGCCTTTGTCAAAGCGCTGGCCGGCTATTATCATTCCCGAATCGAGTACCCGAAAATCGGCGCCGAGACGAAGGAGGAGGCCGGGTGAACCGGGTTCAGATAAGCGCCGCCGACGCGCCGCTGCCTGAATGGAGCAAGTCTCTGCGAAAATTTGCCCTTAAAGTGCTTGACCGGCTGGGCAGGGACAAATGGGACCTTTCGGTCCTGCTCTGCAGCGATAAAACCATCGGCGGCCTGAATTCCCGTTACCGGGGCAAGGCGGAGACAACCGATGTTCTTTCGTTTTCCCTCAATGACGGGGACGCTTTTCCTTCCCCCCGGCGCAAGACTCAGGAACGCCTTATGCCGGGCGATATAGTGATTTCACTGGACGCGCTGAGGGACAACGCGGGCCGGTTCAAGGTCAGCGAGGATGAGGAGTTACGCCGTCTGCTGATTCATGGTATCCTGCATTTAGACGGCATGGATCACCGGACTAACGGAACAGCCGAGCCGATGTTACAGCTTCAGGAGCATATTTTGGCGGAATTCGCGGGGGAGCGTATTCTGGGGAGGAATGTATGAAAAGTCCCTTTTCAGGCCTTTTCAGCAGTAAAACCATCAAAGACCTTGAACAAGACCAGCAGGAGATGATCCGGGGCGTGGTGGAACTTTCCGGCACAACGGTCAAGGAAGTAATGGTTCCCCGGACGGACACCGTTTTTCTTTCCGTTAACGCTTCCCGTGACGAGTTGTTTTCCCTCATAGTCGCCAGCGGCCATTCGCGTTTTCCCGTTTACGAGGAAACCATCGATAAAGTAATAGGGATTCTCCATATCAAGGACGTGTTAAAAGTTTTGGTGAACAACGCCCCGTTCGATGTCAGGGCATTGGTCCGCAAACCGTACTTTGTGCCGGTTTCAAAACATATTGACGATTTACTCAAGGAGTTCCGCCGCAAAAAGGTGCATATTGCCGTGGTGGTGGATGAATACGGCGGCGTTTCGGGTATCGCGTGCATGGAGGACATATTAGAAGAAATTGTCGGCGACATTCAGGATGAATTTGACCATGAGCCGGAAGACATTCTGGCGGTAGGGGAGGGGGCATGGCTGTGCGACGCCCGCGTCAATCTGAAAGACCTTGCCGAAGAAACCGGCCTGGGTTTCCCCGCCGATGATTTTGACACCCTGGGCGGTTTTGTATTTGACCTTTTGGGCAAAATTCCGGTTAAATATGAGAAGGCCGTTTACCGGGGAATCGATCTTACCGTTCAGGAAATGGACGGTCACAAGATCATGTCGGTGAAGGTTGTTCAACATCCTGAAGGGAGGGAATAATTGAAATCGCGCTATGTGCTCTGCGTACTATTTATCCTGTCCGGATTGGGGATTCTTGAAGCCCAAAACGCCGCCGGCAGCAATGCCGCCGGCAGTAACGCCGCCGGCAGTAACGCCGCCGGCGCCGCCGCGCTGTACGAGAAGGGCAGGGCTTTCATGGCGGATGAGAATTGGTACTCCGCCTCGGAAGCCTTCCTTGACTGTCTGCGGCTTAACCCGGCCCATGCCGAGGGAACCGCCGCCCTTGCGGAATGTTACTATGAGTTAGGCGAATTTGACGAGGCTTTGAACTGGGCGCGCAAGGCGCGGCTTTTGGCGCGGAACAATACTTCCGTTGCCAACCTGGAAGCGGTGACCCTCATTGCGCTGGGCAGGCTTGACGCGGCGGCGGCGGTTATCTCGGAAGTGCTTGCCCGCGAGCCGTATAACCGCGAGGCGCTGTTTGCCGCCGGAGAGCTTGATATCGCGCGGGGCAGGTCGGCCGACGCGCTGCTCCGTTACCGTGACGCGGTGCGCCGTTATCCGGACGACCGGCGGCTGTTACTGTCGCTTGCTTTGGTTTCCGGTTCGCTGGGCGACAATACGTCGGCGCTCTCATTTATTGACAAGGCGCTTTCACAACATCCCGATGATTACCGCGTGTTTTACTATGCCGCCTATATCAACGCTCAGGCGGATCGGCTGCCCCAGGCCATTTCCTGGTCGGAGCAGGCCCTTAACATCAGGCCCGGCTACGGCCCCGCCCGCTCCCTTTTGGCAAACCTCCGTTACCGTAACGGGCAGTACGCGGAAGCGGCCCGGCTTGCCGATGAATCCATCGCGGCAAACCGCAATGACATGGGGGCCTGGTATCTTAAAGGGCTTTCCTATATCCGCATGGGCCGCGGCGCCGAAGCGTTGACCGTGCTGGGCAACGCCATTGCCATTGACGCCAACGATGAATTTATCCGCGCTTCCCTTGAAGATATCCTCATCACCGTTACCACTCTTGAGGATCAGCGCCGGGGCCGCTGGGCTGTATGGCATTTTGACCGCGCGCGGGATTACCGTTCCCGCAACCTTGTCGATCAGGCGCTGTTTGAATACCGGCGGGGCCTGCGTTTGAATCCCTATGCCCGCGACCGCCGCGAATACGCCGAGTTGCTGCGGGTACAGGGTTACCCCGCCCGGTATCTTGAAGAATTGCGTTTTTTGCAGGATTTGGGCATTGCCGACGGCAGCCTCAATGACGCGGTGGAAGCCTACAACTCGCTGCTTTCCGGCGCTCTGTTCCAGCGCTGGCAGGTTAATCCGCTGGAGCTTGACGGGCGGCACTGGAACATAGCCGTCTTTTCCCTTGCCGGACAGTCCAGCCATTACCATGCCGACGCGGGAGCTGTCGCTTCCGCCTACATAAAGGAAATTTTAATTCATGACCGTTCCATTATCCCGATGAATCTGGAATTGCGGCAGCCCTCGTTTTCCCAGGCATTCCGGACGGCGCGGGAAGCCAACGCGGATTATTTTCTGGTGATTTCGGCAATGGAAAACGAGCGTGACATTTCCCTTAAGGGGGAATTTTTTGTGGGGAGAACCGGCGCGCCGGCGGGAAGTTTTTACACCTACCGCACCGGCGTAGACCGCCTCCGCAACTCGTCGCGCGGCATTGCCGATCAACTGGGAGCGGCGCTTCCTTTGCGGGGCAGGCTGGTGCTCAGGAAGCAGGCCCAGGGTTTGATTGACAAAGGAAAAGTGGACGGGGTGAAAAAAGACGCGGTCTATGATGTGGTGAAAAAGGGCCGCCCCCAGCTTGCCCATGAAGGTATTGGCTTAATCTACGCCAATGGAGATATTGTGGGAAGAGTAACCATTGAAACCGTTGATGAAGAAGTGGCATCCGGTACTTTGGCGCGTAACGGCTTTTTTGACCGCATTGAGGCGGGTGACGAGGTTATCCTCAAGGCCTCAGGCGATACAAAACCCCCGCCGGAAATGGCGGCAAACCCGGAATTAAGGGCGCTCTTGCGGACGCTCAGATAATAGCCGAGATTCACAGTATAAAACACGCGTGACAAGAACGGAAAAAAAACCTATAATTATAAAATAAGTACTATTTTTTCCCCAAAAGGCGGGTTTTTTCAATATGAATAAAGAAAAGATGATTAAAAAAGGGCGCGGCGGCTTAAAAGTACGGTTTTCTATCGGGGCAAAGCTGATAACCATTATTTCGATAATCGTATTGGTTTCTCTGGGTTCGATAACCGCGCTGGTGTCGTGGCTGATCCGGGAAGACCTTAAATTATCCGCCGAGGAAAACAACTTTGAGCTGAACCGGCGGGCGGCGGCGGAAGCGGAACAAACCCTGGATAAAACGCGGCTGCTTTCCCTGGCCTTTTCGCGCGCGGCGGCGCTCGCCGAAGGCGGCGCGCTCCAGGAAGAAGCCGACTATTTCTTCGCGCAGAACCCGCAAATCGCGGCGCTGTTCTATACTTCAGGAGCAGCCGCCGCGTGGACGAACCGGGTGTTCGTCAACGAGCGCTTTTTCCTTGCGCGGGGAATCGACACAACGCTCGCGGACAGTTACCGCGCCGACAACGTAACGGCGCTGGAAAACGCCGCGCTGGGGCAGACGGCGCTCCTGAACGCCTCGCCCTGGTTTAACAAAGAGCAAACCTCAACGTCTATCGCGGCGATGTTTTTCCCCATACATGGGGGGGGGGGGGGGGGGGGGGCATGTACCCTCTTTTCAACTGAGAGTCTAAACGAAAGTTTCGGCCTGGGCGTTAACGCGTCATACCTTATCAACGCCGACGGCGCCGTTATAGCGGACGCCGAACCGGAAAGGGTAAAGGATGCCGTTAATCTGGCGGGACAGGACATTATCCGGCAGATTATTAACAGCCCCGACCGGAACAAGCAGATGTTAGCCGATCTTGACGTTCCGCCGGAGCGGCGCGGTACGGCGGTTTCCGCTTTTATCACCCGCTTAACCAATAAACGGCAGGACGGCGGAACAACGCGCTATTACCTTGCCTACACCAAACTGAACGCCGCCGGCTGTGTTGTAATCACCACCATCGAATACGACAAAGTCTTTGAAGGCATAGCCGCCACCACGCGGCGCAACCTCTACCTGACCGCCGCGGTTTTGTGCCTCTCCATAATGTGCGTCTGGTTTTTCGCCAAAAGCATTTCAATACCGCTGAAAGCGCTGGCGGCCGCGGCGCGCGCCGTCGAAGGCGGCGTCTTTAATATTGAACTAACGTCAAACAGCCGCGACGAAATCGGCGTGTTAACGGACAGCTTCGGCAAGATGTGCGCCGCCCTGAGCATCTTCGGCAAGTTTACCAACCGCGACATCGCCGTCCAGGCCATGCGCGGACAGATTAAGCCGGGCGGCCTGTCCAAACACGCGACCATTTTCTTTTCGGACATCCGCGGCTTTACCGAAAAGTCGGAAAACTTTGTCAAAGCCTTCGGGGACGACGCCTCCGACCGCATCGTTTTTTGGCTGAACGAATATTTAACCCGCATGGTCGAGTGTGTGGAAAAGACCGGCGGCACTATTGACAAATTCATCGGGGACGCGGTCATGGCCCATTGGGGCACGGCCAGCACGGCGGGAAGCCCGCAGGAAGACGCGCTGAACTGCGTCAAAACGGCGCTGCTGATGAGGGTGGCGCTGCATACCATAAACAAAAACCGGAAACAGGAAAACTGGGGGAACCCGCCCATCAGCATCGGCTGCGGCATCAACACCGGCATCGTGACCGCCGGGCAGATCGGCTCCGACCTGCGCATGGAGTACACCGTCATCGGCGACCCGGTGAATCTCGCCTCCCGCGTCGAGGCGCTGAACAAGCCCCTGGGCACGGACATCCTGATCACCGAGGATACCTGGAACATGGTCAAAGACCATATCATCGCCGAAGAAATGCCGCCGGTGACGGTCAAGGGCAAAGAAAAACCGGTGCGGCTGTTTGCCGTGGTAAACCTGACCGCCGTTCATTCAGGCCCCCGGACTTTGGCGCAGGTGCGCAGGGTATTGGGCATCAGGCCGCCGGATATCGCGAAAGCGGATGTCAACGCGGAAGAACACAAGTACCAAATCGGCGGCAAATGAACATGGAAAGCGGAAAAAAATCAGGCGGTCAATTCCGGTTAATAGATTTTCTGGTAGTGCTGCTCTGCCTTTCCGGGGCGGTTTACAGCGTCAACCTGTTCCGGCTCGACCTGTATCAAACCCTCAACGGGCAGAATAAAACCGCTATCGGGACGGTTTCCATCAAGAGGAACACCGTCCAGCGCCGCATGGCGGACCGGATCCTCTGGGACAGGCTGGTAAAAGAATCGCCGGTGTACGCGGATGACATCATCCGCGTGGCGGATAATTCGGAAGCCGACCTGCACGTCGGCGGCCATGACATCGCGTTAGATGAAAACACGCTGGTACGCCTGCGCTACGATAAAGAAACCGGCGAATTGCAAATTGAACTTACATCGGGAAACATAGGGCTGGTTACGGCCGGGGAAGGCGGCAGCGTCGTTTTGAATATCATGGGCCGCAAGGTGGAAGCGAAGCCGGGAACGACGCTGAACGCCGCCGCCGGCGATAAGGGCATGACCCTGCGCGTCAGCGAGGGCGCGGCGGCAATCAGGGAAGAAGGGCGGAACCGCGAGTTAGCCGCCGGCGCGGCGGCCGTGATGGATGTTGAAGGTTCCATACGCTCCGATCCGGCGGCGCTGGTTACTCAGCCCCGCCCCAACGCCCTATACCGCAAAAGCGGCAGCGAGCCGCTTAACATCGCTTTTTCATGGAACAGAATCAACTTTCAG
>Ga0268262_10005150_pt1 | contig 13095 bp, 7 predicted proteins | sample TergutNc150P3_FD_190354 | JGI IMG/M metagenome (GOLD analysis project Ga0268262, IMG submission 190354) | Nasutitermes corniger P3 segment gut microbial community from laboratory colony in Florida, USA - Nc150 P3 (SPAdes) (version 2) | ecosystem: Host-associated > Arthropoda: Insects > Digestive... | reverse complement strand
GAGCAGGTAGAGGAATATCTGGCGGAGCTGCAAAAGCTTTCCGGCCGCCCCATCGTCTATGTGGACGAGACTGGCATAGACACCTGCCTCTGCCGCGAGTATGGGAGGTCGGAGCGCGGCGAGGCGGTGATCGGCAAGACAAGCGGCCACAAGTTCAAGAGGGTCGGCGTAGTTGCGGGCCAGGCGGGGAAGTCCATCGTGGCCCCTATGCAGTATGACGGGCCAATGGACTCGGAGCGTTTCGAGTCGTGGTTCGATGGCTGGCTGCTGCCGTCCCTGCCGGACGGGTCGGTCGTCGTGATGGACAACGCCTCGTTCCACCGCAAGGGCCGCCTGCATGCGCTTGCGGAGGGGGCGGGACACGGCCTGCTTTTTCTGCCGCCGTACTCCCCCGAGCTCAACCCGACAGAGCATTTCTGGGCCTGGCTCAAAGGGCACCTGCGGAATACCCTTCACCTGTTCGCTTCTTTCGATGAGGCACTCCATGAAGCTTTCCAAGTTAATTGACTATACCATACTCAGCCTCCCCGTTTCCGCCGTGCCCAGGCGGAAACGAGGTGGCGAATTGTTCAGCGCAAATAGTCATGTGGCCTCTTTAAGGATCACATAATGTTTACATGCCCAAGAACTTTTTTCCACATTTTTTCCAAGATTTTTTTGAAAAAGATGAGATTTTCCCTAGACCACTTAAATAGCTGATTAATAAATATGTTGTGAGTAACGCTCTAGATTGGTCCGATTCCTATGCCTAGGGGTGCCGACGCTGGTGACGCAGTGTCCACGGCTGTCCACTGGTGGCCGGCACATCGCCCGTAGAGTGGTGGCCGTATCATTCAATGTTTTCAATGCCTCGCGTTTTGTGGTGGCATGGCGTTTCCGCCTGGGCACGGCGGAAACGCGATGGCGTCATCCATTTTTGCCGCACAAGTGCTGCTGGCGCGGGGTTCGCGTCCTGTGAACTTGGTTCGTCTTGGGCCGGGGCATGGAGTCCTTCCAGATGCTCACTGGGGAACTCCCTTCCAGCGTCGTTCGCAAGTTCTCGGTATCCTGCGCTGCGCTTGGATACGCGAGACATCCTCCGTTGGTCTCTGGAGGCACGTTGACCGGCAATGCTGCCATGTGCGTTTTTCCTTTGTTGGACGCCATTTTCACGCCGCCTCCCGGTCGTTTCCCCAGACCCCTGCCGCGCTTCGCGCGGCCCATCCGATGAGCGCGCGGATGCCCGGAGATGACTTCGACGTGCGGGCGGATGTTTGGGGGCTGGCTCCGAGGGAGGCTTTTCAGGCGGCAACAACGCCTCATTCATTGCTCAATATGACTATCCAATTAGCTCATGATAGTGCAAAATATAGAATGCCCAGGCCGCGCATAAATATCATTGCGGCGCAGCCGCCTCAACTCTTACCCTAAACCCTAATCCCTAACCACTGATCACTGATCACTTTTTTTTATAGGATTCCACAAATGAGAAAGACCTTCCTCTCACTCACAGCCGCCCTGTTGGCGCTGCTCATCGGTTCCGTCTCCTGCGGAGGCGGCAAGAAGGCCGACACCCCGCCCCCGCCGCCGCCCATCCCCACGCAGCAGGCGCCGGTGAACCCCGAATTTGAGGCATACCTGGCCAACCCGAGTGCCTATACCTATGAGCTGCCCGAATCCCCCGGCAGGAGGACCGGCGATATCCCGTCGCCATTCAAGGCCCCCGAGGCCGCAGCGGCCAGCGCGCCACTGACGCAGGCCGAGGCCCTGGTCAAGGCCGACCTGGCCTCGTACCCCGCCCGCTACGACATGAGGGAGCTTGGACTGCTCAGCCCGGTCCGCGACCAGGGCGGCTATGGCACCTGCTGGGCCCACGCGTCCCTGGCCGCCATGGAGTCCAGCGCCAGGAAGGCGGGCCTTGGGGGCATGGACCTCTCCGAATGGCACCTGTCCTGGTACGCCGGCAACCCCCTGAACGCCCTTCCCCCGTTTGCCGGCTCCGGCACGGCTTCCTTAAACTCCGGCGGCAGCCCCGACAGGGCGCTGGGGATAATGTCCCGGGGCCCCCTGGCCGGCGCGCCGGTGGCAGAAGCCAGCGCAGCCTACGGCTCTTCCACCCCTCCCAACCCGCAGGCCCCAAGCCTGCTTGCCGTGAAGCGCGCCGGTGAGCCAGGGCTCATATACAAGGACCTGGACATGGTGAAGGGCCTAGTCCAAACCTTTGGCGCGCTTTATGTAAGCACCGACGCGAATTTTGCCCCATCGAACTACAGAAGCGACACCTTTGCTTACAGGTCATCCAACACCCCAGCTGGCCACGCCGTCAACATAGTCGGCTGGGACGACAACTTCCCCAGGGCCAATTTCCCCTCCGGCAACCAGCCGAGCGGCAACGGCGCCTGGATAGTCCGCAACAGCTGGGGGATGACGCAGTTTGGCGACAATGGCTACTACTACATTTCCTATGACACGCCCCTCAACAGGTTCGCATTTTTTGAGGCCGACGCGGAAACAGGCAAAAAAGTGTACCAGTACGACATGCACGGCCAAGTCAATGTCACAGGCTATGGCAGAAGCACCGCATGGTTCTCCAACATCTTTGCAGTGGCCGGCAGCGAAAGCGTCACGGACGTGGCGTTTTACACAATCACCAGCAATGCCTCATACGAAATAACAATCAGAACAGGCGTCGGCGCGACTCCAGCCACGGGCACGGTGGCGGGAAGCCCCCAGACGGGCACGGCCGAGTTGCCGGGCTACCACAGGATCAAGCTGAACGCGCCCGCCAATGTCAGCTCTGGCCAAAAGTTTGCCGTGATAGTCAAGCTGACCGAGAAGGGCTGCAACTATCCGATCAGCTACTCCTACGCAGTAAGGGGCTATTCCGACGGAGCCACCGCAACAAAGGGCGTCGGCTTTATTTCGCCGGATGGAAGCACCCAATGGGACGACGTCACGGCGGCGCTGCATAGCACCGCCAGCGTCTGCCTAAAGGCATTCACCCAGCCAGCAGCGGTGGCCGTCACTGGCGTCGCGCTCAACAAGACCACCTTGGCCCTCACCGTGGGCGCATCTGAGGCCCTCACGGCAACAGTGGCCCCCAGCAGCGCCACCAACAAGGCAGTCACTTGGTCAACCAGCAACGCGGCCATAGCAACTGTGAACAATGGCACGGTCACTGGCGTGGCCGCCGGCACGGCCACCATAACCGCCACCACACAGGACGGCAACAGGACGGCCACCTGCGCTGTCACGGTGACTCCGGTCGCCGTGACGGGCGTGAGCCTCAACAAGACCGCCACCACCATAGCCGTGGGCGGCACTGAGACCCTTGTGGCCACTGTGGCCCCCAGCAACGCCGGGAACAAGGGCGTCACATGGACAACCAGCAACGCCGCCATAGCAACTGTGAACAATGGCACGGTCACCGGCGTGGCCGCAGGCACGGCCACCATAACCGCCACCACACAGGACGGCAACAAGACCGCCACCTGCGCCGTCACCGTCACCCCTGCCAACGTGCCCGTCACTGGCGTCACCCTGGACAAAGCATCATTGGCCCTCAACGTGGGCGCGTCTGAAACCCTCACGGCCACCGTTGAACCCAGCAACGCCACCAACAAGGCAATCAATTGGTCAACCAGCAATGCTTCTGTGGCCACGGTCAGCAATGGCACAGTCACCGCCATAGCCGCCGGGACGGCGACCATCACAGTCACCACGCAGGACGGCAACAAGACCGCCACATGCGTAGTCACCGTCAGCGTCAGACCGGAAGACTTGGGCTGGAGGACAAATACATGGTCAGGGTCGTCAACCTTCACCGTTGAAAGAAATATCTTTACTATCAACAGCAATAACCGCGAGGATGATGCGAATTTTTCCAGAGTGTTTCAAGTCAAGCCAAACACACGATATGTATTTTCGGCAGATGTCACATCAACCGCAGGCCGAAGCAACGAAACACAGAATTCTACAGGCGCCAATATTTGTGTTCCGTCCGGTTATCATAATACGGCTTATGACCATAATCAGGGCGGTTGGCAGACTTTGGAATTACTGGTTGACAGCGAAAATAACACCGAAATAACTCTTGCCTTAAGGCAAGGGTACTTTGGCAGCACAGTTAATGGCATAACACAGTTCAAAAATATTAAACTTCAAGAAAGAGTAGTTGCATCTCGGGATAGCAACTGGAACTTTCTTTGCTTGGTTTTAAGAAATTGTGATGTAAATATTACGGTTGACGGCAGTCCGCGCAATGTCAAGATAACAATGGACAATGCCTATGTGGATGCGGCAAAATTGCAGCTCAACCGTTTCAAAACGGCGATTGAAACAATGACGAACAGACAAATGACGGCCAATTTGGATATTTATGTTGTAGATACGCCTGTGACAAGCTTAAGTGACGCCGGTATTGGTTTTTGGGCAGGACCACAGGACATAAAGCAGATTCTTAAACCATATCTTGAGAGTAAGAGCTATGACCATGTAATAACAATGACCCAGTTCGACCTACTAACAATGGGTCAACAGATAGGTGCCCCAAGGGGTTGGGGTGGCTTAAATTTGGGGGGTCCTATAGGTAATCTTGGCTATGGCAAAGCCTATGATATTGGTTATTTACAAATTCCTATGAGTACTTGGTCTGGCTTGGAATGGTATTATGACCCCAATGTTCCGGCCCAGTTTTACGTATCAGGGCTGGTACACGAATTTGCACATACGGCGGAATGGATATCAAACAGAAAAGGAATCGAAGTACCGAACCTTCATGATGGGTCAAACGGATACACAGAGAATGAAGATGGCCTTGGAGAATGGTATAAATATCTACGCGATTATTTGACTTGTAATATAAACAGTCATGATACACCGCCGCGCAAAATAGGTTGTACGCAAGAAACCTACATGCTTGACAGATACACAAATGTAACAATATATGAACTAAATGAACTGGTCGCCTGACAAACCCAAACTGTTGCAATAGACTATGCGGGTACTTATACCAAGTTGCGTTCATCTGAACGCAACTTGGTGTAATTCCAATTCTAAATAGAATCAGCCATGATTCTATTTAGAATTGGAATGCGCGACAGGATGTCGCGCTCGAAATGCGTAGCATTTCGTGAGGCAGAACGAAGCTGAAAAATGCAGTCGGACGATAAGTTGGGGGAAGCCGACACTCGACTAATTCAAAATTGTATGGACGCAATTTTGAATTAGAAATGGAATTACAAGTGGCTCTGTCGTTTCGCAACGGTCTCACCCTAATCCCTCTTGAAGTGTTCCAGTTCCAAGGGTATCTCTATGGAGATTTCCACCAGGCCGCCTATTTGACCATCTTTTTCCCACCTTGCTTGGTGGATTATTTTCTTTTTTCCGCCCTTCTCGATGGTGTATGTATGCGGATAGCCCGTCTCCATGATTTTTTTCATGAGTTCTCTTGATCGCTCGTTATGGCACTCCATGAGGTTTTTGCCCAGCAAGGCACTCCCGCCGTAACTCTGAAATGTGGCCGTCGCTTTTGGGTTCATGTAGGCAATCATGTAGTCCCTGTCAGCCACGGTGATGGCCACGTCCAGCCCTTCCATCCAATCTGGCATATCTACCTCGCTATGCAAATTGTACCGCAATTGCCGCTGTCTTCATCTATGCCCTCTCTGCCGTGGCAAAGCGTAGGGATGGACAACCCAATAGGAACCGAGGGTTTCCATCTTTACGCCTTTGTATGGGCCGGTTATCACGATTCCTGCGCCGACGTCTTTGCACCTATTGAGTACTTCTTCCCTTGGGAAATTAAAGCGGTTTGGATATTCGGACGTGAATAGGACTACGTCTGGGCGCAGCGCATCAATCCATTCTTTGCCCGTGGCCGTGGCCCCGCCGTGGTGTCCGGCCTTTAGTAGGCGCGTGCCATGCCACAGCCCTGGGTCGCCGAGGTCAATCATGTCCCTCTCTTGTATGGCAAGCGCATCGCCCATGAACCATATCTCGTGGCTTCGCCACCTCAGGCGCAGCACCGCCGAAACCATGTTGGGATCGGGCAGGCTGAAAGGCTTTGGAGGCCAATGGACAGAAAAATGGGCATCGCCTCTTTGCCATGAGTCACCGCGCCTTGTTTGAAAGGCTCCTTGCATTGACCCTTTTGGAGCGAGTCCCCGCCACGCATTTTCTGGAGAAGCAACCACTGGAACCGTTAGAGAATCGAAGGGCCACAGTCGCGCCAAGGTGGGCCATCCTCCTGCATGGTCTGCGTGGGGGTGCGTGATCAGCAAGTGGACTGGCTCCCGCACTCCGCGCCTGCTCATTACCTTGGCCACCCGCCTGGCCGACCAAGGAGTAGGCCCGGTATCTATCAACGTCGCGTCCGCGCCTGGCACTCTGATCAGCAGTGCGTCCCCCTGCCCCACGTCGGGAACTTCCAGTGTCAAGTCGCGCACTCTGCGCCCCGTGCCTTTCGTCATTGTCAGGCACAATGTCGCAGCCATCAGGCAAGCTGCGGGAGCTCTACTTTTTATCATTGCGGCGCGGAAATGGGCTAGCAGCAGCCAGCCTACCACCAAGGCCAGCCAGGGCCACAAAATGCCAGTCGCCATTGGGATTATCTTGGCGAATAGGGGGATCAAGCGAGTTGCCAAAAAATCCAGCACCATAACAGTAGGTGCGACTATCGCCGGAATCGGCAGAATGGTCAGCACTAGACAGAGCGGGAGCAATATCCAAACAAACGGCAGTACGGCAAGGTTTGTGATGATCCCATACGCCGGAACGCCGCCATTCATAATGGCCAAAAGAGGCATCGTGGTCGCCCAAGGGGCCGCAACCCCTGCAAGCCATTTCGAGGTTTTCCCCAACAACGGCGAGACAAGGCCCTGCAATGGCTCGACAATCCACACTAGGCCCAGCATGGCCCACCAGCCTATTAGGAAGCCTGGCGTACAGCCCGAGGCAGGGTGGGTAGCCATCCAAAATAGTAGTGCTAAATGCAAACTCAGCGCAGGGGGAACCCTCCAGCCTTGGGTTCTGCCGAACACCCACGCTACCCCCATCAGCAACCCACGCCAGATAGGTGCGGAAAAACCCACCAAGGCGGCGAAGGCCAAGCCGCACATTATTGCGCCAAGGCCGCTGCCCCTTTTGAGGATTCTTCTAAAGAGCGCCTCTGCTGTGGCCATTATCAGGGTTATCTGAAGGCCAGACACTACGAGTAAATGCAGAGTTCCGCTTTCGGAGAACGCGCTTGACACCTCATTGTTGACAGGGAAGATGCCCAGCGCTAACGCTCCCCAAACGTCCCTTGCAGCACTCGACTCAATGGGCAGCGACTGGAACCTTTCAAACATCCAGCACCTGAACCTCAACCAGACTCCGGGCCTTGGTGGGCCCAACTGCTCCATGATTAGGGAGGACGACAGGGCAACTTGCCGCTGCCTGCCTTCGTTTCTGACCCTCCAAAGAGGCCGCTCCGCTAGAAAGGGCGGGCCAGGCTGTACAGTGCGAAGCTCTGCCCTAAAGCGGACGGGAGTCCCAGGCTCTGGGGGCATTTCCCCGCTTGCCGACACGCTGATTGGCATGGACATACCCTTCATTTCTGGGGGCGAATCCAGTGAGAGAGAGCTATTTAGCCTGAAGCCCCTCTTTTGCCAAGGCTCGCAAATGACCCCGGCCACTTCCTGATAGCCAGTCGGCAGCTTTGCGTCCAACTTGGCCAGCCTTGAGAGGCCCAAAAAAATTGCCCACACCACAATAACGCCCAGCCCAACATAGCGAATAGCCTTCACGCGCAGCAGCCAGAATGAGCCTAGGGCCGCCATCCACCCAAGGAGCAAAAAAAACCAAGGCACATCGCCAGACCAAGATTCTGGCAGCAGCCACGGGAGGATTGAAGCCGCCAGCAGTGCCCACGCCACCCCCCAGCCGGACTCACCGGCTATCCGCGTCCAAAGCGCTTCCCTGTTCATCTTATTCCAAATTTTAATTCAAAATTGCCTCCATGCAATTTTGAATTAGTCGGCTGCGCCCGTGATGATTTTTTGTGTTGCGGGTTTCGGTACCCAGCACTGAACGAAGCATTGTTCCCACCTAGGTGACCTACACCGGAGCCATTCTCCATACATCAGCCAGTGTATAGAGCAGTGAACGAGGCGAGTACCCGGGGTCTGGGGAGTAGCGAGGGGGGCCGCTCGCAAGCGAGTGGGACCCGAGCGAATCCCCAGTTAACATCCGGGAGGCTTTTCCAAGCCCCGGAGTCAGGCGAAGCGGACCGCAGTATGCTTGGCCCGAGGTCAAGCAGCGCATGACCGCGCTGCGTGTCCAGTCGGCCATAATCAACGCGGGCCAGCCCGCCTCAATACCGCCGCGTAGCGGCTGACACCGACCCATGCCCACTGACTCCGTTCAGCACTTGCCGCTAAGACTATTTCTAGCCTCTGTTCCTATCTTTCGCGCTCGGGTTCGCGGCCCGGTAAGTAATTTGGTTCGTTCATTGCCGGAACATGGAGCCGCCCGAATGCTAAACTGGGGAGTTCCCTACCAGCGTCGCTCGCGGGTTCTCGGTATCCTGCGCTGCGCTTGGATACACGAGATGTCCTCCGTTGTGGACGAGACGGGCATAGACACCGCCTCTGCCGGAAAGGTCGGTTGTCGTGATGGACAATGCCTCGTTCCATCGCAAGTCCAGGTTGCCTGGTCTTGCTGAGAAGGTGGGACACAGGGTGCTTTTCCTACCGCCGTGTTCCCCTGATCAAAAACTTTGGCGTATGGCGTTCAACGTCAGTTGAACGCAAATTGGTATCAGGCCAAACTTGCTTGCGAATTGCTACCAGAAGCTCTCCGCGCTAGGGAATCTCGCAGCCCAAAAATGGCCTAGTTTTGCAAGTGGCTCAAGTTGGTATTATTAAAGTTTAGGAGGCCACCATGCAGACGCTAAAATCTTCCAGCTTGCCCGTAGGAAAGGTCCGCAGGGGAAAGGTCAGGGATGTATATGACCTTGGGGACAGTCTGCTCCTCGTGGCCACCGACAGGGTGAGCGCATTCGACGTGGTCATGGAAGAGCCTATCCCAGGGAAGGGTCGCATTTTGACCCAGGTAGCCAACTTTTGGTTCGAGGCCACCAAGGACATTCTGCCCAACCACCTAATCTCCACAAATGTGGCCGACTTTCCGCCTGAACTGCGCGAATACGCAGACCAGTTGGAGGGCAGGTCGGTTCTGGCCAAAAAGGCCAAAGTTATTCCCATCGAGTGCATTGTGCGTGGGTACTTGGCCGGGAGCGGACTGAAGGAATATCAAAAGCATGGCACAGTCTGCGGCATCCCACTGCCGGGCGGCTTGGGCATGGCGCACAAACTGCCAGAGCCTATTTTCACCCCCTCTACCAAAGCGGAAGAGGGGCACGACGAGAACATCAATTTCGAACAAATGGCAAAAACCGTGGGCCTTGGCCTCGCGGAGAGGCTAAAAGAGTTGAGCTTGGCCATCTACGCGCGAGGGAGCCAGCTTGCGGCCGAGAGAAACATCATTCTGGCCGACACCAAGTTTGAATTCGGTCAATTGGAAGATGGCAGCCTGATACTGATTGACGAGGTGCTGACCCCGGATTCCAGCAGGTACTGGCCCAAGGAGCGGTACGAGCCAGGCAAAAACCCGCCCAGCCTTGACAAGCAGTACCTGCGCGACTATTTGGAAGCATTGAAAGATTGGGACAAGCAGCCACCGTCCCCCCCTTTGCCGCCTGAAATAATAGAAAACATAAGTGCGCTGTACAAAGACTTGGCGGGCCGATTTGGTGTGCGGGCCTGATTCTGATGGCAGGGAATTGTTTTGTTGCCAAAAAAAATGGAACTTGGCTAAAATGATCAAGTGTAGTTGTCGTAACAAACCAAAACCAGTTGGGGGTAGGCATCATGGATGCTCATGGCAAAAAAGAGTTGCTCAAGAAACTTAGAGACGAAAGCCGCATGGGCGGGGGGCAGGAGCGCATAGATGCCCAGCACGCCAAGGGGAAGATGACCGCTAGGGAGCGCATAGAAACGCTTTTGGACAAGGGAAGCTTTGTTGAGATAGACGCCTTTGTCACGCATAGGTCGTCAGACCTTGGCTCAGACAAAAAAGCGAACCTCGGCGACAGCGTGGTGACGGGCTGGGGGACCATAGATGGCCGAACAGTCTGCGTATTCAGCCAAGATTTCACAGTCCTCGGCGGCTCGCTGGGCGAGGCCCACGCAGGAAAAATCTGCAAGGTCCTTGACCTCGCCATGAAAAATGGGCATCCCGTGATCGGCCTAAACGACAGCGGCGGCGCGAGGATACAGGAAGGCGTTGTTGCCCTTGGGGCTTACGCCAACATCTTCTTGCGAAATTCGCTCTCGTCCGGCGTCGTCCCGCAGATAAGCGCGATCTTGGGGCCATGCGCTGGAGGTGCTGTTTATAGCCCCGCCCTCACCGACTTCATCTTCATGGTCAAAAAGACTTCCCACATGTTCATCACCGGGCCGGAAGTAGTAAAGTCCGTCACCCACGAGGAAGTTAGCATGGACACCCTTGGCGGCGCGGACATCCACGCCTCCAAGTCAGGCGTCGCCCACTTTGCATGCGAAGATGAGGCGGAGTGCCTGGAGGCCGTGCGCGAGCTAATCTCTTACTTGCCCTCCAACAACATGGAAGACCCCCCGGCCGTCGAGACAGGCGATGATCCCGACCGCCGTGACGAAAGCCTGAACACGCTGGTGCCAGACGACCCGCGCAAGGCATACGACATGCGCGAAGTCATCAACAAGGTGGTGGACGGCGGCGACTTCTTTGAAGTCCACAGCGGGTACGCTCAAAACATCCTAGTTGGGTTCGCGCGCCTTGGCGGGCAGTCCATCGGCATCGTTGCCAACCAACCGATGATCTTGGCGGGCGTGCTTGATATAAATTCCAGCGTCAAGGGGGCGCGCTTTGTCCGCTTCTGCGACGCATTCAACATACCGATCATCACATTCGAAGACGTACCCGGCTTCCTGCCCGGCGTGAACCAAGAGCATGGGGGCATAATCCTCCATGGGGCCAAGCTGCTGTACGCATTCTGCGAAGCCACCGTACCCAAGCTCACCGTCATCACCCGCAAGGCATACGGCGGAGCCTACGACGTGATGAGTTCCAAGCATATCCGCGGCGACTATAACGTTGCATGGCCGACGGCGGAAGTCGCTGTGATGGGGCCCGATGGTGCCGTCAATATCATCTATAAAAAAGAAATCCACGCCGCCGCAGACCCAGCCGCCAAGAGAGAGGAACTGATCCAAAATTATAAAGAGACGTTTGCCAACCCGTACGTTGCCGCTTCGCACGGCTATGTGGATGACGTTATTGAACCGGCCGACACTAGGCGCATACTGATCGCCGCGCTAAAGACCGTTAAGACCAAGCGCGACAACAACCCTCCGCGCAAGCATTGCACCATGCCCCTTTAACCAACAGTCAAGAAAGGGAAAATCATGTCCGACAAACACAGCATCTCTGAGTTGGCATCGCTGATCACTTCCCCATTCGTTTTTTTGGACTTGGGAAGCGTCAACGACCATGTTGTGAGCGTGATGCGCATTGAAGGTCGCTACCCCATCCACAGCCACACTAAAGATGAGATGTACATCGTCCTCGAGGGCGAGATCACCATTCAATACAAAAGCAAGCCAGCATTAACGCTGCAAAAGGGCGAAAGCGCGGTGGTCGAGGCCTATACGGCGCATTCGTCCGGCTCAGAGACGGGCGCCTTGGTCTTGATATTCAAGTCCAAAGAATATGCAGTGAACCCATCGGATTAGGAGCCAAGGGATGCCTCATAAAGTTCAAATCACTGAAACTGTCCTCAGGGACGCGCACCAGTCACTTCTAGCGACCCGCATGCGCGTTGAAGACATGCTGCCGCTTTGTCCAGACCTTGATTCCATAGGCTTCTGGAGCCTAGAGGTCTGGGGGGGTGCCACCTTTGATACCGCTATGCGATTTTTGGGGGAGGACCCCTGGGAGCGCCTCCGCAAGCTGCGAAAGGCCCTGCCCAACACACCATTACAGATGCTGCTGCGTGGGCAAAATTTGGTGGGCTACAAGCACTATCCCGATGACATCGTTGACTACTTCGTGACAGCCTCCAGAAAAAATGGCATGGACGTGTTCCGCGTCTTTGATGCGCTAAACGACACCCGCAACATGGAAGTGCCAATGCGCATTGTGAAAAGGGAAGGGGGCCACGCCCAGGCAACGATCTGCTACACCATCAGCCCTGTCCACACAAACGACCTCTTTGTGGAAATGGCCATCAAGTTGGCCAACATGGGGGCCGACTCCATTGCCATCAAGGACATGGCAGGGCTTATATCGCCATACGTGGCCTACGAATTGGTGAAGGCGGTCAAGGCAAAGGTCAATTTGCCGATAAGCCTGCACACCCACTACACGTCGGGCTTCGGTACCGCAGCATACCTTAAAGCCATAGAAGCTGGTGTTGATGTGGTGGACTGCGCAAACTCGTCGCTCTCGATGAGTACCAGCCAGCCGCCCACAGAGACAATAGTCGCGTCCTTGGCCAACACGCCGTACGCGACGGGGTACGACTTGACAAAACTGGCTTCCATAGCTAGGCGCGTGGCCGAGGTAAGGAAAAAATACGCCAGCTTCGAGGCGGGGATCAGTGCCGTGGACATCAACGTCCTTGAGTACCAAGTGCCGGGCGGGATGCTATCCAACTTGGTCAGCCAGCTCCGCCAGCAAAACGCCATGGACAAATACTATGATGTTTTGAACGAAGTGCCAAAGGTCAGGGCCGAGATGGGCTATCCTCCATTGGTGACGCCGTCCAGCCAGATAGTTGGCACCATGGCCACTCTCAACGTGGTGCTGGGTGAGCGATATAAAATCATACCCGACGAAGTGAAGCAGTACTACCGCGGCTACTATGGCCAGCCGCCGGCCCCAATGGATACCAAGATACAAAAAAAGGCCATCGGAAATGAACCGCCGATCACGTGCCGCCCAGCGGACATGCTGAGTGCCGGCTGGGAGGCGGCGAAAAAGGGGATCGGCAGTTTGGCAAAGACAGACGAGGACGTTTTGAGCTATGCGCTATTC
>Ga0268262_10005149_pt1 | contig 13095 bp, 15 predicted proteins | sample TergutNc150P3_FD_190354 | JGI IMG/M metagenome (GOLD analysis project Ga0268262, IMG submission 190354) | Nasutitermes corniger P3 segment gut microbial community from laboratory colony in Florida, USA - Nc150 P3 (SPAdes) (version 2) | ecosystem: Host-associated > Arthropoda: Insects >... | reverse complement strand
AAGATGAAAGGCCTCCTATTTTATATGACGTTACTCCAGATAAAAAATTTCTTAATCCGGAAGATGGGGTCATCCGGCGGCTCCCGCTTAATGAATTTATAAATGAATTTAAAGACGAATTGGGAGATAAACTTAATCCATTTTTGGAATGGATTCAAAGATATTTTGAAAAATATCCATTAGCGTTACATTATGACTCTGATGAAAATTCAAATGCAACTAAATATCCAATAAATCAATTGTTCGAAAATTTTTGTTCTCTTACAGACCTACAAATGCATGAGGGAATAAGGAAACAGTATTTAGTTATGTTTAAAAGGGCTATTAATAATATCAAACGAAGTGTAAAGGATTGAGGGAGCGAAATATGGATAAGCATATACACATTGATTCCATTCGAAAAAATTTAGGCATAACTCTTGTGGCAGTTTCTAATTATAACAGCGCAAATAGAGATGAAATTGAAAATATCGAAACTATATTCAGTTTACAGGGTACCAATAAAGAAAAAGTGCTGGCTTTACTGTATTTACTCGCTTCTGGTGAAAACAACGATGTAATCCAAAGTTACCGCAATCAGACTGGTTTACAGGAAACTCTTTACGATTCCTCAAGCTCTTCTATTACAAAATACAATCTAATGCTGGTTACCGCTTTCATTTATGTTCCGACTTTTTACACAACAGCGATTAATTATTACGGTGCTATTAGCATCGGACTCCCTGTCGGAGTGGGTGAAGATAAATCTATTGAGAAAAATATAAAAAAGAATGACCTATTAACTTTTCCCAAGGCGGTGGTCAAAATTGCAATTCCAGCCGCTGTAGCTGCTATAGCTTTGTTAGTTTTATTTATTAATTTTCAATTACCAAAATCGGGTGGATTAACGTTTCATTCTGACCCGGGTATCCCAATAGCAATGTCCACCTTAACACCAGAAACTATTCAAGATGTAGATGATCTTTTTTCGGGGAGCAAACTACGGGGCGAAAATAGCAAAACGACCGATGAGCTTAACAAAAAGATAGTTGAATATACCAATGAGTTTACTGCTAACCCCAAAGATTACGATATGTGCAAGAATCTGATCTTTTTGTACATACAGAAGGGTTCATGGGCGGATGTAGTTGAATTTAGTACTAAAGCACTGGATATCAGCAAGGGCGATCCGTTAGCATTATTAGTCCGTGGTCTTTCCTATTACGAAATGGGGCCGAAGTACTACCAAAACGCCATGGAGGACCTTCAGGCAGTAATAAAAATGAGTATCCAAAGCAAAAGGGCATATTTTGACATGGGGTGGATATACATCAAGGAAAAGGAATATGAGAAAGCTATTGAAGCTTTCGAAGCATGTAGGGCTATTGATCCAGAATTTTCTGATGTTAACGAAATTATTAAGTGGCTGATATTATTTCGTTAGGTGTTAATCTCTCCCCACTCCCCCAAAAACCTATCTATCCTTTCCAAAAGCTCCCCGTAAGTATCCGCGCAGAACAAATGGGATTATCCTTCCGTATTTCTGGAGTCAGAACTCCCTCAAGATCAAGACATACCAGTCTCAACGCTATCTCCTTTTAAGACTCCAGCCTGACTCCCACAAAATCCCGCTCGCCGTTACAAAACGTCCTCCAGTCCAGCGCCTTTTTCGTCTGCCACTGAAGCCTTGTAACCGCCAGGATGCCGTCTCCGGTTTGGACCAGTATTCCCCGGCTGTCTGTGCCCAGTACAGCGCCAGGCGGCGCGTTTGTTTTTCCGTCCGCCTGCATGACCGCAATTTCGGCCTCAAGAATGATAAGCGTATCCTTTCCCCGCCGGGTAAAAGAGAGCGGCCAGGGCGTAAAGGCCCGTATCTGTGCGTCAATTTCGGCGGCGCTTTTGCCCCAGTCAATCAGACCCGCTTCTTTTTTAATTTCACGGCAATGGACAACTTCACCTTCCTGCGGTTTCGCGGCGGCGGCTCTGGGGCCAAAATTCAACAGCAGTTCCCGCAGAAGAAGCGCGGCTTTTTCGCTTACCGCTTCACTCAGCGAGGCAGTGGTTTCACACCCCGAAAGCTCGATTTTTACAGAGGCGGTTATGTCACCGCTGTCCATTTCCGCCGCCAGCTTTTGAACGCAAACGCCTGTTTCTTTTTCCCTGTTTAAAATAACCGCCGGAATGGGAGACGCCCCACGGTATTTGGGGAGAAGGCTTGGGTGGATGTTGATCCCGCCAAAGGGAAAAAGGGCCAAAAAGCGCGGGCCGAAGATGCGCCCATAGGCAAAAGAAACAAGCAGTTCCGGGGACAGAGCTGCAACATCTTCCCGCGCTTTGGTATCCAGCTTTTCAGGCTTGAGCTGGGGGATGGGCGGTAACCCCTTTTCTTTCCGTACCGCGTCAAGAGCGCAGGCGGCGGCGGATACATCCGTGGGTTCCGCCTGTCCGTGCCGGCGCTGGCGATCCGGGTTGGTAAGAACGCCGGCCAGAGTTACGTCTTTTCCTTCAAGTTCCATTTCGGAGAGCGTCCGCAGGCAAGGAACCGCGATGGCCGGACTCCCGGCAAAAAGGATCCTCAAAATGCTAAGCCCTTTTTTTCTGGGCTGCCTTATCGATTTTCGCCAGAATGCGGTCTCTCTTTTGTTCGGGAATCCTGTCGATAAAAAGTATGCCTTCAAGGTGATCGTATTCATGAAGGATCACCCTGGCCAGGATCCCGTCAGCCTCAATGGTAAAGGGCCGGCCCTTTTCATTCCAGGCCTGGACTTTAACGGCCCTTGACCTTACCACATTCGTATAAACCCCCGGAACGGAAAGACAGCCTTCTTCAAATTTCACCGTTTCCTGGGACGTTTCTATTATTGAAGGGTTGATAAAAACGCGGGGAATATCCCCCTGCACATGAACCGCAAAGATCCTTTCCTGAAGCCCAACCTGAGGCCCCGCAAGGCCTATGCCTTCCCCCGCATGAAGAGTTTCAATTAGTTCTTCAGCAATCTTAACATATTCGGGGCCGATTTTTCTTATTGGATTCGCCTTTTGCCTCAAACTTTCGTTTTCAAGAGTCAGAATCTGCATATCGTCAATATAGCGAAAATGCTATAATAAGGCAATGTTTAGCGCATAGTTTTGCTTGCTTGCTTGTCTTTTTTGAGCTATAATTTTTTTGGATAATGATTGGGCCGGATGATGTTATCTACAAAAACCGCTATATCTGGAATCGGTATAAAAATGATCTGAACCAGAAAAAACATCATCTGAGTTTTGAAACTGCGTCATTGGCTTTTGACGACCCTTTTCACATTGAGGAATTCGATGAGGAAAACTCAATTGCAGAAGAACGGTTCAACATTACAGGAATACCTTGGCGGACAAGTTGAAGATTGACAGTGAGATTGATGAAATGAAAAAGCATCCCATAGATTATTCAGATATACCTGAAAGAAAAAACGGTGCCAAAGTACATCTTGCCCGCAAAGAATTTCTTGACTGCTTACCGCCTGACATTGTGCAGGAAATGGCTCGTCGTAGGCTCAAGGAATTACAAGCATCAGGTTATGAAATTCCGGAGAAGATAACCTAAATAAAGCCCTGCTAGCCCCCCCTTAAGCAACCGTATTACTTCTTCCCGGAGTGGAGCACAAATTCCATCTGCTCAGCATTCTGCTTAATCAGATTGAACCAAAGGGCTTTTTTCTTTGGAATTTCGTCGCTTTTGCGGCCCATGGTTTTTAATTTTTCGTAAACCGTAACGGCGTTCTTTGCCGCCTGCCAGGCTTTTAGGTAGTTGTCGTGGAAAATCTGCGGCGCGCGGTTTTCGATTTCTTTGTCGATGGTTTCCAGATATGTCTTCAAAAGCATGTCGTACTTTTCGTATACTCCCCTCAGATAGTCCAGAATCAAGCGCTCGAATTTCGGAATTTGCTCAATAAGCTCAATGAAAGTTTTCAGGACATTTACCGCGGCCGCGTAGTCCTCGTCATGGTTATAGGCCCTCAGGCCAATGCGGCAAAGCTGCTGAAAGGATTCATTGGTTATGGTCTGCATACCATGTATTGGCGCGGGGGGAGTTATTGAAAACTTGGGCATCACGTAGGAAGCTTTGGTAATCAGCGCCATCATGTCATGGTAGATCCTCTGTTCCCAGAGATTATCTTTGATAGAACCAAAGAGTTGAACCATCTCCGCGCTGAACTTTTCCTTGTACTTGTCCTCGGCCTTAAACACGGCTTCGCAGGAAGGTATTTGAACTCCCTTGAATTCAATCTGACCCGTATCAAGAAAATAAACGGTGTTTGCTCTGAAAAGATGACATGGATCCTTTTCGTTCTCTTTCATGTAGTTCATGTAAACCTGTTTGGCAACCATAATGCGGGATTCTTTGCCGGATAGTTCATTTGCGCGGGTCTGAAGCCTTGCGCCGGAATTTAAAAGAAAGCCTGAAAGGCTGCCTTTTTCGGTAATAATCAACGGGCTCTGGGTATTGCCCCCGGTAATGCCGGCGGAAATTTTAAAAAGCGGCAGGGCGTCGACATTTCCTTCACGCTTTACGGGGATCTTTGGATCGTTTACAACGTTTGTCTTGCCGAAATAGTCCAGAATAGCCAAAGTCACGGTAATTGCGTCCGTGGCCGAGGCTGCCACAATTACCATTTCATCGCCGCGCTCCCTCTGGCTTACAGCCTGGCAGGCGGTAGACATGCGGCGAATACCGCTGTTCATTGCCCAATCAAGGGTGTGCATCATCGAAAGGTTCTTGCGTGAATCCATGCAAAACTGGGTGTAGCCGTGAATGTCCAGCATGGCGATATAGAGGTTCGATATCTGAAGTGTATCCTTGAGGTCTCCGGCATCTGGGAACTTTTGGTCAGGTATAACCAATTCTTTCCAAAGCCTCAGATGGGTTTCTTTGGTCATATCCGAAAAGAAACCCCAATAAAGCTTTCTGATCAGCTCAAAAACCTGCATAATAACCGGGTGGATCCTTTGGCTTCTCAGTATAGGTTCAGTAAGTTCTTTTAACTGTGAAAATTTGGTTACTTCCTTTGCAAGCACCTTTTCGCTAAGAAAAGAAAACAGCTCATATTCAGAAGTGGTTTCCGTATACTCAGTTAAGTCCTTCACCTTATGCGCCCCTTCATATAATTGTATACACTATAAAATAATTATGGAAAAAAAACAAGATTTGCGGTATACTATGCTACAGAGGGCTTATGGAAACAGTAGCAAAATTAAACGATTCAGGCATTGCCTTGACCGAAGCTAACCGGCCATACGATGCCATTCCCCTGTTTCGCAAAGCTCTGCGCATGGAACCGGAAAACCCCCTTCTTTGGCTGAATTTAGGCATAGCCCGGCAAAAGACGGGAGATTACCAGAAAGCCCTAAAATGTTACCAGCGATCTGTTTACATAGATGACGATATGGCTGAATCCTGGGGCGCTATGGGCCTTATTTACTATGAACTTGAGCAGTTTGATGCCGCCGAAGAATGTTATCAAAACGCCCTGGAACGGGACTGCAATTCTCCGAAAATATGGAATAACCTGGGGGTTTTGTACTTTTCCCAGAAAGATAATGAGGCTGCCCGCCGTTGTTTTGAGCGGGCTTTGAGCCTTTTACCTATGTATTACGACGCTCTTTTTAACTTAAGAGACACCTGCAGAGAATTGTCAGATTACAGGGCGGCTGCGGAATTTGAGCGCATTTTGCATGGATTGGGCCGCGATGGGGGATCACACTGAGCGCCCTTCCACGCCTTTGGCTCCTCATTGAATGAAAATCCTTTACATTGCCGAAATTGTCGGGAAAACGGGGATTTACGCCCTAAAGAAGTGCCTTCCTGAACTGAAAAACACACAAAACCCCGATTTCATCATTGCCTGCGCCGACGGCGCAACGGGCGGAAGCGGTCTGGGAAGAAATCATGCCGCTTATATACGGAAACTCGGAGTGCAGGTAATAACAACCGGGGAATGTTGCTTTTATAAAAAAGACTTGACCGAGAATTTCGGAAAAATTCCCTATGTACTAAGGCCGGATAACTTAAACCCCGAAGCCCCCGGGCTTGGCTCGCGAATTTACAACATAGGCGGAGAAAAACCTGCGTCCAGAAAAGCGGCTGTTGCCGTCCTTCTGGGTCAGAGCGGCTTCGGCAGGCTTCACAGCAACAACCCTTTTTCCGCCTTACCCGCCCTTTTGGAAAGACTCCGCCAGGAAACCCCCTTTGTGATTCTTGATTTCCATTCCCAGGCAACCGCCGAAAAGCAGACATTTTTCGCCATGGCCGACGGCTTTTGCTCCGCCGTTATTGGTTCTCATACTCGTGTTCAAACCGCCGATGAGCGGGTCCTCCAGGGGGGAACCGCTGTAATCACCGACGCGGGACGTACCGGCAGCATCGAGTCAGTCGGCGGTAATGACAGGGACAGCCGGATAAATGAATACCTTTCCGGAATTCCCGATTGGACCAAAGATGCCTGGGAAAAGCCTGAACTGCAGGGAGTTATCATGGAAATAGCCGAAAACGGAAAGGCCCTTTCGATTGAGCGAATTCGCGTCAGTGCGCCTCCTGCTAATGAAAGCGGGAATGACATACCCGAAGATGACGCCGCTAACGCGGGGAATATCCATGACTGAAACCGGTAAAGTCCGGGAAATAAACGGAAATATCGTTTATATAAAGCCGGATTCGCCTGACGTTTGTTTCGGCTGCATGAAAGAGGAATGTAAGGCTTGCGGAAGTATAACCGCCGAAAACCCCTTGTCCCTTTCCCTTAAAGCCGGACAAACGGTGGAAGTAAGCGCCCAGACGGCATCCATCTTCCGCCAGGCCCTGGCGGTGCTTGTTCCACCTGCCCTTGGCTTTATAGCCGGTTTTTTCCTCACCCGCATTTTTCTTCCCACAACAGGCGAAGGGACAGCGGCCGGCGTTGGGGCGCTCTTTCTTTTTGCCGCGGCTTATGTTATATTTAAGGTAAGGGCAAAAAATCCCGCCGAAAAAGGTTTTAAGGTAACGAGGATTATTGGCCCCTGAACCGCTCGTATGAGGGTTCAAATTCAGCCGGGCCGTAAGGCCGGCAAACCGGATTAACCGGTTGGGGGAAATACCCCAGGGAGTGTCCTATGAAAGGAACAAGAGGTTTTGGTCCCGTAGATTTGGGAACCATTTTCGACGAGATTTTTGAAGCGGCTCGGGATTTTCAAAACGAATTCCGCAGAAATTTTAACGGCTCCGGTTACACAGGGCAAGGCCCGGGGCACGGTGAAAACCCCTGTTTTTTCAACGAAAACACCGACTACTACCCCAACTACTCCTACCCGCCCATGAATGTGTTTATGAATGCCGACCGGAGCCTGACTTTCGAGTTTGCCCTTGCGGGATTCGATGAAAAGGACATAAACCTTTCTTTTCAGGGGGATTACATGGTGTTCTCGGCAACGATGCCGCTTGAGTCTTCGCCTTCCCAGGAGGGCGTTTCATTCCCCGAAGAAAACGTCCGCTATTTCAAGCGCCGGCTAAAACTGAAAAACATCGAAAAGCAAAAATACTTCGTCCCCCTGGATAAATACGCCCAGGACAAAGTAAAGGCTGTTTTTCGGAACGGCATACTCAGGGTCTCAGTTCCGCCCAAGGACGAGCCGGATCAAAATGACGGGATTAAGATCGAGATAGTCAGCGGAGATTAGCCGTCTTGGGCCAATTCGCCCTTAATAAGCCGATGCGCCGCCGCCGGTCAGGAGCGCTATAGCGGAGCTTGTCCCTATCCGCTCACAGCCGGCAGCGAGGAATTTTTCAAGGTCGTCGCGGGTTTTAACGCCCCCGGCGGCCTTTATTTTTACACCGGGGCCGATGTGTCCTTTAAACAAAAGCACATCCTCAATCGCGGCTCCGGCAGTACCGAAGCCGGTTGAAGTCTTGATGTAGTCAGCGCCGGCACTGGTTACGATTTTACAAAGCCGGATTTTTTCTTCCTGCGTAAGATAACAGGTTTCCACGATAACTTTGAGAATGTTCTTTCCGGTGATTTTTTTAAGGGCGGAAATTTCTCCCTCGACTTTTTCAAAAGCGCCGTTTTTTACATCCCCGATGTTAATGACCATATCAAGCTCGGAAGCGCCGTCGGCAAGCGCCGCTTCCGCCTCACGCTGTTTGGCGGCGCTTACGCTGTAACCTAAAGGAAAGCCGATAACCGTGCAGATGTTCAAATTACCGTAAGCGCTGCTGATGGGCTTTACAAAAGAGGGAGGAACGCATACCGAGGCGGTTTTGAAGCAGATAGCCTCGGCACATAGCTTTTCGATTTCCGCCCACGAAGACACGGCCTTAAGCAGCGTGTGATCGATATGGCGGAAAATTTCTTCGTTCGTCACAAAAACTTCACGTTGATAGACGAATAGTCGTTGTCGATCTTGAGCGAATCCAGTATTTGGGAAATCTGCCCACGGTGATGGGTGTTGTGCAAAGTCAGTTGCTGAAGCATAAACCTGAGCGGCACCGAAGGAGGCTTGCCCTTGTACCATTCAAGCTTAATCTGCGCCTCAAAGTCGCTGTCTTTAAGCGCTGACACAAAATCCACCAGGGCCTTGTCGGCAATCTTCTCAAAAGAAACCAGCTTCTTCCACTGTTCCTCGCTGAGCTTCCCCTTCAGTTCCTCTATTTTTGCAAGGGGCTTCAGGGCTTTCATTGCTTCGGCGTTGTCCGAAACCGCGTCCTTAAAGAGGGAAAGGAAATAACAGGTTGCCCCTACATTGTGGCTGTAAAGCGCCGAAAGGCTTCCGTAAAAGCTCTTCCGGTTCTTTTCCCGCTCTTCGTTGGGAAGCTTCTCCAAAATACCCGCTATGGTTTTGTTTGCCTCTTCATTGTGCTTTGCAAAAGCCAAAAAAACTTCTTTCATAATCACTCCTTAGTTAATAAAGAATCTCAGGAAAAATATCACAAACAACACCCAGGTAACAGTAGGTATATCCTTGAGTTTGCCGGTGACCGCTTTAAGAAGCGTATACGAAAGCAAGCCGTAAACTATGCCTTCGGCGATGCTGTAGGCAAAGGGCATCATCACAATCGCAAGGAAAGCGGGGATGCCTTCTGTCGGATCTTTAAAATCAATTTCAACTACCGGCGCTATCATGAGGAAACCCACAAAGATCAACGCGGGAGCCGTGGCGAAAGTCGGTACAAGAAGGAAGAGGGGCGAAAGCACCAGGGACACCAGAAAGAGAAGTCCAGTAGTAAGAGCGGTAAGGCCGGTTCTGCCCCCGCTGGCGACGCCGGCGGAGCTTTCAATGAAACTGGTAACGGTAGAGGTGCCAAGAGCGGCCCCCGCTACCGTTCCGATGGCGTCCGCTAAAAGCGCCTGCTTGACATTAGGGATATTCCCGTGTTTGTCGATGAGCTTCGCCTGTGTGGCTACCCCCATCAGGGTTCCGACGGTATCAAAAATATCTACAAAGAGGAAAGTAAAGAAAACCGCAAAGAACTGAAAACTGAATATATTGCTAAAATCAAACTGGAAAAAAAGAGGCGCCGCCGGAGCACTGAAAAGCGACCAGCCGGCGGGAACAGCGGCTATTCCTAAAGCAATGCTTATAACTGTAGTAGCAAGAATCCCGATGAGAATGGAGCCAGGCACTTTAAGGGCATAAAGAACAATGATGAGAATAAGGCCCACAAGCGCCATAAAGGGAGAGGGACTGGAAAGATTGCCTAAACCTATAATGGTACCTGCGTCATTTACGACAATGCCGGCATTTGCAAAACCAATTAGGGCGATAAAAAGCCCGATGCCCACCGCGACGGCCTTTTTCAGGTTCATCGGGATGGCTTTGATAATCGCTTCCCTAACGTTAAAAAACGACAGGATCACAAAAACGACGCCTTCCAGAAATACCGCCGTAAGGGCCAGCTGCCAGGAATAGCCCATGCCCAAAACCACGGTGAAGGCAAAAAAGGCGTTAAGACCCATCCCAGGGGCCAGGGCCACCGGTAGGTTTGCCGTAAAGGCCATGACGAGCGTCGCTATTGCCGAAGCAATGGCAGTTGCGGTAAAAACCGCCCCCGGCGTTATACCGTTACCGATAATGCCCAGCATACCGGGATTTACCGCCAGTATATACGCCATTGTTAGAAAGGTGGTAAGACCCGCAAGGATCTCCCTCTTAACCGTAGTACCATGCGCTTGAAGTTGAAAAATCTTTTCCATGAGCATTCCCCTTAAATTAAGACTTATGGTATTTTACCATACTCAAAGGGCTAAAACAACAGGGCTTCCACATTTTAAAATACAGTATAGAATTGCGGTATAGCTAATCAAGGAGAATTAATATGAAATCGAATATTTTACCGGATTTTCCCTACGGCGCGGTTTATTTCAGAAAAACAAATCCCCCAAAAGAAGAATGGGAACGGGACTATAAAATTGCCCGGGAAGACGGAATGAATATATTCCGTCACTGGTTCCTTTGGTCCGCCATTGAAAGCGCGCCGGGGGTTTTCGATTGGGAAGATTATGATAAACAACTGGATCTGGCCGCCAAAAACGGCATGAAAACCATCATTGCCGAAATGGCGGTTATTGCCCCGGAATGGGCTTTCCGGAAATACGATCACGCCCATTTTATCCGGAGAGACGGAACCAAAATACAGAGTTTTATGCAGGTCAGTTGCGCGGTAGGCGGTATACCCGGTCTTTGCTGGGATAATGATGATTACCGCGCGGCGGCGGAAAATTTTATCACCCAGCTGGCAAAACACTATAAGGGCCACCCCGGACTTGGGGGTTATGATATCTGGAACGAATGTAATTACGCGGACAACACCTGTTATTGTCAGGCAACAAAGGAAAAATTCAGGGAATGGCTCAAAAAAAAGTATGAGAGCCCCAGGGCTGTTTCCGAAGCCTGGCACCGTTATGGTTTTGTCGAGTGGGAAGATATCATCCCGCCTGTTAATCCCGGCCCCTATCCTGACACCATGGACTGGCAGCAGTTCAGAATTGATAACGCCTATGCTTACATGAAGCGGCGGCGTGAAATAATCAGGAGTATTGATCCGGATTGCGCCATTGTCGCCCACGGTGTTGCCGGAAGCCTGAACATTATGGCCGACAAGGGCGGCGATGACTGGAAGGCCGCCGAAGAAGCGGAGATTTACGGCATGACCTGGGGATCTTCCCGGCACGGAGACGAACCCTGGAAACAATTTCACGCCATTGATCTGGTCCGCGCCTCAAGCCGGGGCAAACCGTTCTGGCACGCGGAATCCTATGCGGGCCCTCTCTGGCTTCAGTCCCAGGTAATAGGCAAACCCCGGGATCAGGGCCGTATCGCCTCTCCTGAAGACGCCCGCTACTGGAACTTTGTTAGCCTTATGGGGGGCGCCACGGGGATCATGTACCTGCGCTGGCGGCCTCTTTTGGACGGGGATCTTTTCGGCGCTTTCGGCCCATACGGTTTGGACGGCAGCCGCACGGACAGATCCGAGGCTGTTTCAAAAGCCTGCAAATGGATCACCGCCCCTGAACGGCAAAAATTATTCGCTTCCCGGCCGGTAAAGGGAGAAATAGGCATTCTCTACGCGCCCGAATCCCAGATTTTTACCTACGCGCTGCGCCGTTCCACCGATCCTTACGCAAAATCCCTGCAAGGGATATACCAGGGATTCTTTGATCGGAATATACAGGCCGACTGGGTTCACATTGATGACATTAAGGGCTGGGATCTGCTCTACCTTCCCTATCCGGTGATGCTTTCATCGAAAACCATTAAGGCCCTTAAAGACTGGGTTGCAGGAAGCGGTATCCTGATTTCCGAAGGCTGTCCCGCGTATTTCGGGGACGGAGTCCATGTGGGAATGACACAGCCGGGTTACGGCACGGACGAACTCTTCGGGGTAAAAGAAAGTTATGTGGAATTTACTCCGGATCTCCTTATGGATTTGCCGCTTACCGTGGCGGGAAGCCGGATTTGGGGAGGCGAATACCTTCAGTGCTATGAGCCCACTACCGGCCATGCCGTGGGATGGTACGATGACGGTCGTATCGCGGCGGTGGACAATAGCTTTGGAAAAGGGAAAACCCGGCTCATCGGAACCATGATTGGTTACGGCTACGCCGTCCACGGAGGCGCCGAGGGTAATTATAAAGCGCCGAACCGGGCCTCAACTTCTTTCTTTGACGGGGTGTTGGAATTCGCGGGGAAATCCGCGCGTATTAAGGTTTCCGACTCCAGGATTACCGCCAGGCTCCACGAAGGCAAGGGCGGAACATGGCTCTGGATTGCCAATCCAAAACGCCAGGGCGTTTCAGCGAGAATAGAAATTCCAGGCGGCAAATACTCGCACGCCGCGGCGCTCATTGGGCCTTACGCTGAATGGGAAGATGGGGGGCTTACCATTATGGCGCCTTCAAGGGATGTAATTATTTACGAATTAATATAGGGGCCACAACTTAAGTAACGGAGCTTTTGTCTCCAGAATTACGGCTTCATATTCTTTGAGGCAAGACAAGGTTAGTTCGACATAATTGTCATCCTGCCGGAAAACGGGCTTTTCCCCGCTTCGTAATGTTCTTGCGCCGCTGATCTTTGTTTCCGCCGGGACACGCAGGCTAATATCATGTACAGGCAGCGGTTCAAAAAAGCTATTGCCGAAATGCCCGCTTGTATTAACAAGCTGCACCACCAGACGGTCATGCCTGGAAGCCAGAGTAACTTCTACCATCGGTGTCAGTGACGGAGCAACGCTCTTTACTCCACAGATTTCTTCCACAAGATCCCGCATAAACCACGCCGTATTGGTATAGCCTTCCTTATAGAAAAAAGCCCCAGGCTTCCACGGGACATAGATACCCCGCCCTTTGCCAAAGGAATTGACCGTAAACGCGGGCAGATCATTATGGTCTACCGCGTAACAGCGCTCAGGCGGGCCGAAATTCTGGGGAGGAACAAAAGTTAAATAACGTGAGTTCGACAAAATAAAGGAACCCCATCCCTAATCCGATATAATGGAATAACCAAAAACTCATTACAGAAGAAACGGGAGGGGTTCTATGAACGAGGATATTATAACCAGAATCTATTGCGATGTCGATGACTTTTGCAAAGCCCTTCAGGGCTATT
>Ga0268262_10005148_pt1 | contig 13097 bp, 14 predicted proteins | sample TergutNc150P3_FD_190354 | JGI IMG/M metagenome (GOLD analysis project Ga0268262, IMG submission 190354) | Nasutitermes corniger P3 segment gut microbial community from laboratory colony in Florida, USA - Nc150 P3 (SPAdes) (version 2) | ecosystem: Host-associated > Arthropoda: Insects >... | reverse complement strand
GTTGCACCCACAAATGCTTCTGTTTTAATAACGGGAGAATCTGGGGTTGGAAAAGAGGTTTTGGCTCGTGCCTTGCATTATCAAAGTTTGAGGGCTGGCGGTCCATTTGTCAAAATAAATTGCGCCGCATTGCCGGAGTCCTTAATAGAAAGCGAACTTTTTGGGCACGAAAAGGGAGCCTTCACAGGAGCCTTGAAAACTAGGCGCGGTAAATTTGAACTTGCAGACAGCGGTACCCTTTTGCTAGACGAAATAGGTGAAATGCCGCTTGCAGCCCAAAGCAAACTTTTGCGTGTTTTGCAAGAACGCACAGTTGTTCGCATTGGTGGAGATGATGAGATAAAAGTTGATGTTCGCATAATTTGCACCACCAATAGGGATTTGAAAAAAGAAGTGGAAAATGGAAATTTCAGGGAAGATTTGTATTACCGCCTTAGCGTTGTGCCTGTGCATATTCCACCGCTTAGAGAACGCACAGAAGATATACCAGATTTGCTGAATTATTTTATTGGCAAATTCAACGAAGAAAACGGCCGCGCTGTGGAAGAGGCAAGCGAAGAAACAATATCTATGCTTCAGGAGCAAAAGTGGCCCGGCAATATTCGCCAACTGGAAAACGCCATTGCTCGAGCTATGGTATTCTGCAAAGGTACAACTCTAACCCAAGAATTTTTTGAAATTGAAGGTGGCAAAAATGTATCTGCTGGCAAAACAAAAAAGAAGGTATAATGCAAAACACAAATGAACCATTTTGGAGCATAAAAAGGCAAAAAGCCTATAAAATTTCACGCATCGTTTGGACTCTGCAAATAGCAATAGCGCTGTTAGCCTCCGCCGGTTTGATAGTATATTTCCTCTACGCTTAACTGACCTGGTGCAAGAGCTTTTCCAATTGAGGCATAAGTCAAATTTGCACCCTCTTTCAAAGAACGAACACGGCTTTCCTTTCCCTGCTCGCCCATTGCGAAAGCGGATAGCAATTCAAATTTTTCTCCGTATTTTCTCGCAAAATCGTACAAAGGTTCCACATCGTTTTTTGAATGAGCCATAGCAGCTACTTTGCACCCTTGAACCCCAAGTTTAAGGCATTCCTCGGCAAATTCGCTTAACTCGCTCATATTTGGAACTCTGTCGAATAAGTGCCATGAGCAAATTATTTTATGGTTGCTTTTTTCGGTTAACATTCCTCTTTCCAAGTCTATCCAGTCCAAGGATTTGTCAAATAAACCAATTCTTTCGCTTGCTCTAGAATTTTTCCATTTTCCGCCGTCTTTTTCTAGCCTGATTGTGCCAAGTTTTAGAGCTTTTGGATTAAGCTCAGAAATTTTTTGCAAAAGACCCGGCCAGTCATCCATATTTTCAAATAAATCATAGCGAATTTCCAAAATCCCACATTTTTTTATTGAAATAGCATTTTGCAAAACATCAGGGGCAATTAACCCCGCTATGAATTTTTTTGACATAATAGAAATGTAAAAAATTGTATATTCTAGGTTGTGGCAAATCCATTAGGCATATTTTTTTCACGGCTTGCGCCAGAAGACAAACGTTTCATAAGGAAAATAGGTGTCTTTTTGGTTCTTATACTCATTGCAAGCGGGGCTGCATTATATTTTTCTTCAAATTTTATTTATTCAAGTTTTGGAAAAAACATAATTGAGCAAGTTCAAAAAGTTACGGGACTGCAACTAATCCCCAAACAAGATTCCACGACTTTTGAATTGCCACCTCCGCCAGTTATTCCAGAAGATATAGAAGGAAAATCGGAAAACTTAACTGAAACTGCCGAAACCTCTTACGCAACTGAATTTGCTAAAACAACTGAACCAGCTAAAATCGATGACTCGAATATTGACTCCCAATCAACGGAATCAGAGAACCAAATTTCCATACAAGGAATATCAAGAATGTTTTTGGAAAATCCTAAACTTGCCGCACGGCTTGGGCATTTGCTTTTAGAGGCGGGCTATCCAGCAGAGTCGGTTTATATTTTGCAAAATGGAGTTTCTATAGATTCTGCGCCTATATCGGTTTTAATAGATTTGGCTTATGGGTATTTCTACTCAAAAAGGTTCGAAACCGCGTTAAACGGACTGGAAGCCGCATTAGGTAAATATCCCGGCAGCATAGATTTGTTAACCGCGAAAGCCGCCATATCAGGGCAAAATCCAGATACAAGCCAAAGGAGCAGTGCAGAAAATATGTTCAAAGCCATACTGAAAAAAGAACCCGAGTCGGCAGAGACAAATTACCAATATGGGCGTTTTATAATGCAAAGAGGAGATTTTAAAAAATCGCAAGAATATCTGGAAAAAGCAGTTAAAATTGAGCCATACAATTCACGCTATCTAGCCCGTTTGGGAATGGCAGAGTTCTACTTGAAACACGATTCAAATGCGGAGAGCCTATACAAAAAAGCCTTGAAAATAAACCCTTACGATTACAACACCTGGTTCAATCTTGGCGAACTCTACCTTAGCGAGGCAAACGAAAGCGGCTATATACTGGAAGTTCGCAACAAAACAAAAAATGCTCTGGAAGCATACTTAAAAACCATAGAACTAGATTCCCTGCACGCAAACGCACACTATCGCATAGGCGTTATATTAAACGCAAACGGCGGGTACAAAGAAGCTATACGGCATTTAACAACGGCTTTGGAAAAAATGCCAGAAAACACTTCTATTATGATGCAAATAGGTTCTGCCTATATGCAGCTTGGCGATACTGCTAAGTATATTGATTATTTGAATAATGTTTTGCAAATAGACCCATTTAACAGAGTAGCGGCAAGCGAATTTAAGCGATTGAATCGATAATGGAGAATAAATATGAAAGGCATGGGCAATGTTACGAAAAGAGATTTGGTGAATGATATTTCGTCTAGAACGGGTTTGCCGCAAATAGAAACAAAAAAAATAATTGAATGTTTTTTAGACTCAGTTGCCCGTTCTTTGATTGAGGGCAATAATATTGAAATTCGCGGTTTTGGGCGTTTCAAAATTCGCAACAGAAATGGCTACAAGGCACGCAACCCTCGCACCGGCGAGCCAATAGAGATAGAAGCTGGCAAAAAACCCGTATTTGAACCCAGCAAAGAATTGAAAAAAGTACTCAATAAAGATTGAGAAACTCTTCGCATTCAAGAGCTGCCAAGCATCCTGAGCCTGCGGCTATTATGGCTTGCCTGTGGTGCGGGTTTTGAACATCGCCTGCTGCAAAAACTCCTTCTACGCTTGTTTTGGTGCTACCCGGCTTTGTTATTATAAATCCCTGTTCATCCAGCTTCAACTGCCCGCCCAAAAATTTTGTGTTGGGATTATGCCCAATGGCATAAAAAAATCCAGATATTCCAAGTTCTGTTTTTTCTTTTGTCAGAGTATTTTGCAAAGCCACCAATTCCAAAAATTTGCCACCCTTAAACTCCACAGGAATGCTGTTCCACATAATTTTGATTTTCGGATTGTTTTTTATTCTCTCTTGCAACACAGGGCTTGCTCTGAATTCATCTCTGCGGTGGATAATCACCACTTCGCTTGCGAATTTGGCAAGATGCTCCGCTTCGCCCATTGCGGTATCTCCGCCGCCAACAACAGCTATGATTTTATTCCTGAACATTGGAAGCGCGCCATCGCACACGGCGCAGGCAGAAATTCCCTTTTGCCAATATTCCTTGCTGCCCGGAATGTTCAAAACTCTTGCAGTTGCGCCCGTTGCAACTATAACGCTTTTTGCTTCTGTTTGCTCGCCGCTTTCCAAGGTAAGCACAAAAGGCTTTTTTGAAAAATCAACGGAAGCAACCGTTTCTGTAACTATGCGAACAGAATTTTTCAAAGACTGCTCGCGCATTTGCTCCATAAGCTCGGAGCCTAGAATTCCGTTTGCAAAACCGGGGAAATTCTCAATGGTTTCGGTGGTGGTGAGCTGCCCGCCAGCGGCAACGCCGCCTGCCATAAAGCCCTCAAACATAAGAGGCTCCCTTTTTGCCCTACCCAAATAAATAGCCGCAGTGTGCCCCGCAGGCCCAGAACCTATTATAATTGCTTCTTCCATTGAGGAAATATAGTTACTTATTTCAATAATGCAAAATTCAGACGACATTAGATTACATAGATAGCAAATTCTTGTTCAGTGTCCGTTGCGCAAAGGACTGAAAAAGAATTTCTCTGCGGAGATTTGGCAAGGGTAAAAAAACAAGCGGAGAGAAAACGGAGAACGAAAATGGATGTTTATATAGTTGCTGGCGGTGACGATATAGGAAAAACCTGTGCTATTCGTTATATATGCAATGCTAACAATAAACGGCATTCCAGCAAGGATAACAGAAATGGCATTAGACGGCGAATTATCCGTCTGCTACAATTCAAACATTTTACTTGAATACAACAATGTATTATACAGACCGCAATTTAGCTTCAACGCCAAAAAAGTCCAAAACATAGTAAGCACCATAACAGAACTAGGCATAGAACTAACACCAACCGCAAGCAATTTCCCAAAAGAAAGCACAATAATAAAACCCGCTGATTTTATATTGCAATAATCTAGGGCACCTCGTGCGTTTGTGTGTGGTTGATTATTTCCAATAATGCTTCTACCGGGTCTGGATTATGCCACACTGCACCCAGCACGGCGGCACCGTCAAATCCAAGACTTTCAAGTTCTGCTATGTTTTCGGCATCGACCCCGCCAAGCGCAAATAATTTTTGCGAACGGTTTTCTTTTTTTTGAAAATCTCTCCAAGCGAGAGTACCCTCTTTTAGCTCTTGGTGGTTATATTTGGCTTTGTATCCAAATTTGGAAATGGAATCAAAAACTGGACTTAAAAAACATATATCTGCGCTTGTTTTTTCCAATTCCTCAAAACTATGCACGGAACCTTGCCAAGGAAAAATATTGTTGTGCCATTTTATATCAAAGCCAATTATCCACCTTTCCAGCAGCGGTTCTGGCATTTGCGGCTTTCTCGCGTAAAGCGTTTGCAAGCCGCGCTCAAACATCTGTTCTAAAATCTCATGTTCGCCCGCAAAATTCTCCGGCGAAGAAATAAGCGCTATTTCAAAGAGCAAACCCGCCACCTATTTCAAACACAATTCCTTGGGTGAATTTCTTGTCTATATTTCCACCAAAATAATATTTTGTGTTTGCATAAACTGCAAAAGGTATAACGGGCGGTTTGGCACGAACCCCAACTATTGCGTGACCACCAATGCCGGTTTTGTAATCAGCGTTTGATATAGCATCTGAGAACGCTTTTGTTATTTTGCTTGAAAATTCTGGATCGTCCGGGTTTTGCAAAATATCCGTCAAAGCATTGTTCTTATTTATATCTTCAGCGAATTTTCTATCAACAACCGGCAGGCTTGCCATATAGCTGATGCCTAAACCTACATAGGGGCGAATAATTGGCAAAACATCAAAGGGGTAAGTGATGGATACATCACCGGAGAACAAGCCAAAAATAGGGCTTGCCCTGTCAAAGAGCATATTGTATGGAGCTTCTGGCTTATATTCCAAGGGGACTTCTGTTTTTTTACCTCCAACTCCGGCTGCCTGAACAGTAACCAACTCTAAAGAAGTGTTATATCTTGTTGCTGACATATTAAAGGTTGCCTCTATATCAATAAAAGGCAATACATCTAGCCACACCTTAAAGCCTAAGCCCTGCAAAACGCTTGCTTCTTCACGTTTTAAATTTATTTCGGCAATTCCAGGCAGTGCTCCTAAGTCAATGGGTTCCGTTTTCCCCTCTAGCGTACCTAGATTCGTAACATAGTGTGCGCCTACGCCAAAAATGGCAAAAGCCTGGGTGTTGGCAAAAATGGCGAAAGCTGTGGCAAAAAGAATTTTTTTCATAAGGCATTCCTTTAGTTAGGTTGTTTGTTTAAATATAGTAAAATCCCCTTAGCAGCCCGCCTGCCTTCACCCATAGCAAGTATCACCGTTGCCGCCCCAAGCACAATATCGCCGCCGGCAAAAACCCCCTCCACATAAGTGGCATTTGTTTCTGGATTCAAAAGCTCAATATTGCCTCTTTTATTAACTTTCAATTCAGGCATTCCTTGGCTTATAAGCGGATTGGAGGAATTTCCTATGGCAACTAAAACCGTATCCACTGGAAGCTCAAATGATTCTCCCTCAAGTTTCACGGGGCGCGGTCTGCCTTTGTCATCTGGTTCGCCGAGCTTGTAGCGTTCAATTTTCAATGCTCTTACAAAACCCTTTTCATCACCTAAAATTTCGCTTGGGCTTTGCAGGTAGCAAAACTCAACACCCTCTTCCATAGCGTGGTGAATTTCCTCTGCCCTTGCCGGCATTTCTGCGGCTGTTCTGCGGTAAATTATGCGAACTTTCGCACCCAAGCGCACAGATACCCTGGCAGCATCCATAGCGACATTGCCGCCGCCAAGTACCGCAACTTCCTTCCCTTCCCAGAGCGGTGTGTCTGCAAAATCCCTTTCATAAGCGCGCATCAAATTTGCCCTTGTCAGAAACTCGTTTGCAGAAAAAACTCCGTTCAACTCTTCGCCTGGGATTCCCATAAAAAGCGGCAGTCCCGCGCCTGTGCCTATAAATACGGCATCAAAGCAATCTTTTTTGAGCAAATCTGAAATTTTGCGAGTTTTGCCAACAACGAAATTTGTTTTAAATTCAACTCCCATTTTTTTCAGCGTTTCTATTTCTTTGTCCACAATGGAATTTGGCAGGCGGAACTCTGGAATGCCATAGCGCATAACTCCGCCAAGTTTGTGGAAAGCTTCAAAAATGGTAACGGAATGCCCTTCTCTGCGCACGTCTGCGGCAACCACAAGGCTTGCAGGACCAGAGCCTATAACTGCGACTTTTTTTCCAGTTTCTGCTTTAACTTCGGGAATTTTAACCGTGCCATTTTCTCTTTCCCAGTCCGCCACAAAACGCTCCAGCCGCCCAATTTCAACGGGTCGTGGGCATTTTTTTTGGCATTGTTTTTCTTGAGGGCAAACCCTGCCGCACACGGCTGGCAAAAGCGATCTTTCTTTGATTGTATCTATGGCACTTTGAAAATCTCCATCCGCAATATGTGATATGAATTTCGGTATATCTATGCGAACCGGGCATCCATCTATGCAGCCTGGTTTTTTGCAATTCAAGCATCTAAGAGCCTCTTTCTTGGCTTCTTCGGCAGAATAACCAATAGCCACCTCGTCCATAGTTTTTGAACGGACTTCAGGTGATAGCTCCGGCATTTTTTGCGGAGGAATGGCTAATCTTTCCTTTGCTGTTAGATTTTGCATAAACAGAATGTAGCAAATTTCTATTTTACCAACTATGGCAGATAAAAAATTAGGTCCGCAATATTTAACGGCAGATGGTCGTTTTACCAAGGAGCGTCCAAAATGGATGCGCCCCAAAGGTTGCGAAACGCCGGATTTATCGGAATTTTTGCCCAAAGAGCCTAAATATCCGGCAAAGAAATATGAAGTACGCCAGTTGAGTGACTTTGCCGCCGAAAAAATCGCCAAGGTTTTGCATGTCATGTTGAACGATAAGAAATAAAATCACAAGTCCAAATTTTTAATCAAGGTTTGCCTCGGTTGCCTCTGGCAAAGAATCGTTTGAGTTTTTCTTTTTTCCTTTGCTCATATCATAATAAATGCCAGAAGCCAGATTTCCATTTACTTTGATTTTGCTGACTTGGGTTGAATCAAATGCGATAAAAATAGATTCTCCGGTTGATTCGTTTTTGCCATCTACTTTTCTCTGCGGGGTTATATTAAACACAAGGCTTTCGGCGTTGCCGTTTACCTCCGCCAATTTTATTCGCCCTAAATCAAAAGAAATATCTAGCCTGTTGCCATTCATTTTGTTTACATAGTCGGGCAAGTCCATCTCGTAAAACAAACCTTTGGCATTTACATTTACATACAAGCTTTGCGCCTTGTTGTTTTTCACCGCCAAAAAAAGAGTATCGCCAAAAACTTCTGAGTATTGAGCGGGTTTGTTGCCAGTAGTGGCGGTTTGCTGCGTGCCGTGCGCATTCTCAATAACCAAAACAGACTCCACCTCGTTGTTATTCAACTTCACAAACATGGAATCGCCCTTAACAATATAATCGCTCATGCGGCATATAGGGTTTCCCTTAAGGGATAAAAAACCTTCCTTTTGGTTGTAGAAGCCTGTATCTCCGGTAATTACGACTTCGCGTCTAGTTATTAAAACTGAGTCTGCGGCAATGGCTATTTGCTCGCGTTGGTTGTATGTCATGGTTTTGGAGCGAATGGCAAGGGTGTCTAATTTTCCTTTTTCCATAAAATAGTAATGCGCAAGCGGCTGAAGTGGAATTTCCAAAAACTCTGTTCCGCGATTGTAAATTATTCTTTCGCCAAAAAATGCACCCTTGCCAGCAGAATCACGTGCTTCCGCATTGCCTTCCGCAATGGCAATGCTGGTTTTTCGCATATAATTTCCTCTTTCTGCCTTTATGTTTCCCTTTGGGTAGCGAAAGTCAAAACCGCCTTCGCTGTACACCGCATCGGAATTTCTGTCCCAGTGAGCGCGTTCTGTTCCAAACGCAACAGAATCGTGCCGAAACTTAACATTGCCTTGCAAAAACAAATGCCCCGCTTTTCGCATTGCTGCCAGTGAATCTGAATGCTCCATAACAATCGGCATTGTGCCTTTTTCAATTTTGGCACCAGGCAAATACGGAGTTTGCGCAAAAGCAGACAAAACTGGAAAGAGAAATGCAATGAGCCACATACGGTTCAAATATACAAAATTTTGTAAATTGAATGCAATGCGGGAAACTCAGCATATTGAATTCAAATCAAGTTTTGATGACAGGGTCATTGAAACGCTAACTGCTTTTGCCAATACAAAAGGCGGAAGGGTTTTAAATAAGCTGATAGCAGAAGCCTTTTATTTAACAGGCGATATAGAGAAATATGGCAGCGGATTTTTACGCATTAGAGATGCTATTTCTTCGTACCCTACTATGAAAATAGATTTCAAGGAAATTGGTGGCGGATTTATGGTAACTATTGCATATACCAAACAGAAAATAAGTACAGACATTAAAGACAAAGACACCAATAGCGACACTAATAAATTAACAGAAATACAGAGAATAATTTTAAGGGAGATAGAAAATAATGAAAATATTACAATATTGGAAATAAGTAGAATTGCCGATATTAATCTAAGGAATACAAAAAATAACATATCCAAACTCAAGGAAATAGGTTTACTTGAAAGAATAGGAAACAATAAATCGGGTTATTGGAAGGTGGCAAAAATATGAAATTCCTCTACGTTCTAATCAGCACACCAAAAGATATTTATTACGAGCAGGCTTTTATCAGCATAACATCGCTTAGAATGCACACTCCAGATGCATTTGTCAGTTTGCTCACGGATAAAGAAACGATTGATTCAATTCAGAATAGAAAAGTTGATATAAGGAAAATTGTGGACGAAGTTGTTATAGAGAATTTTGAAGCTGGTGTTAGCAATTTGAAGCGAAGCCGTATATTGAAGACCACAATGAGAAATAAGATAAACGGTGATTTTTTATATATAGATTGCGATACGGTGGTTTGCGATAATTTGAATGATATAGAAGAATTTGAATTTGATTTGGGAGCGGTATTGAATAGGCATACTATTATTACTATTAGCATGAATAGAATTTTTGCAACAAAAAGATTAAGAACAATATGCAATAAACCAGATTTTTACAATTATCCACACTATTTCAATGGAGGGTTGTTATTTGTTAGAGATACAAGATTTAACAGAGAATTTTTTGAAAAATGGAATGAGAATTATCTTTTTGGGGGTGCAAAAAATGTGTCTCTAGACCAACCATCTCTTGCGTTGACAAATTATCAATTAGGATTTCCCATAAAGGAACTAGATGGGAAATGGAATGTTCAGATATGGAATGGCGCAAACTATTTACACAATGCAAAAATTATGCATTATTATGCACTTGAAGGTAGTGAATACGAACCATTTTCTCATAGTTTGCCTTCAAAAGTTAAGGAAACAGGTTTTTTAACAGAAAATGATTTGTCTTTAATAGCTCAACCTAGAGGATTTTTTGAAAAAACTGCATATATAATTGTTGGCGATAACTATGAAATTTATCGCTCAAACGTAGGAGCTTTTATTAGGAAATTATATAAGTGTAAATTTTTATTTAAGTTGATAGATAAAATATTTGTTATACTTAGAGAAATATATGCAAAGACGATTTTACGGAGAAAAATATGATACAAAAAATAATAAAATACATCAAAAATCCACCGCATATTTTAACAGCTTTAGGGGTTAGAGGTTTTTTCAATTGGATGCCTGATTCTCTTTATCTGAAGATGATTTTTAGAGCAAAGTGTGGATATTTTTTGAATTTAAAAAATCCAAGAACTTTCAACGAAAAACTGCAATGGCTAAAACTCTACGACCACAATCCACTTTATACGCAGCTTGCGGATAAGTATGAAGTCCGTAAATTTATTGCAGAGAAAATAGGAGAAGGATATTTGATTCCGTTGTTCGGCGTTTGGGACAGCATTGATGAGGTCGATTTTGAGAAATTGCCTAATCAGTTTGTGCTTAAATGTACTCATGACAGCGGTAGTGTTACAATTTGCAAAGATAAAAACAACTTTGATATTGAGAAAACAAAAAAGAAATTGAAAAAATGCCTTAGAAGAAATTATTATTACGGTTTCATAGAACCACAGTATAAAAATATAAAACCGAGGATTATTTGTGAGAAATATATGGTTGATGAATCTGAAACAGAATTAAAAGACTATAAGATTTTTTGTTTTAATGGAAAACCTAAAATTATACAAGTTGATTTTAATAGGTTTACAAATCATAAAAGGAATTTATACGATACTGAATGGAATTATATTCCAGTTTCAATTAAATATCCTACCGATCCAAAAAAAAATAATAAAAGACCTGCGGGACTTCAAAATATGCTTAGTTTAGCCCAAGTAATGTCTAAAAATATCCCTCATGTGAGGGTGGATTTTTACTCAATACACGATAATATCTATTTCGGTGAATTGACTTTTATCCCTGGTGCAGGTTATGAAAAATTTGAGCCAGAGGAATTTGGTTTTGAAATGGGGAGTTGGTTGGAAATAAGGAATCATTGATATGGAACACAAAGCACAAATTTCAGCAATAATTACCACGCATAATAGAGCGACTTTATTAGTGAATGCTATTAATAGCGTTTTGAATCAGACTTTTAAAGATTTTGAAATGTTAATTGTGGATGATGCCTCAAAAGACAATACTGAAGAAGTTGTAAAAACTTTTACAGATAGCAGAATCCGATATATAAAAATTCTTCCTGATGATTCAAAGGGAGGGAATTACGCCAGAAATATTGGCATAAAAGAAGCAAAAGGGAAATATATAGCCTTTTTAGATGATGATGATGAATGGTTGCCAGAGAAATTAGAAAAGCAGCTTGAAGTTTTTGAAAAAGATGAAAAGATAGGATTAGTTTATACAGGAGTTATATATATTTATGATAATAAACGGCAAGAAGTTTGTCCAGCTTGTCCAAAACGAGGCAACTTATCAAAAGACATTTTGTTGTCAGGAAATTGTTTAGGTCCTCTTTCCGTGTTGATGGTAAAAAAGAAAAAATTAGAAGAAATTGGATTGTTTGATATTGAAATGCCTGCATCTCAGGATTACGATATATATGTTCGTTTGTGCCAAATTTGTGAAGTTGATTTTGTAAGAGAACCTCTTTTAAAATATAATTGTCGGACAAATATTAAGAGGATTAGTGGACATTTAGAAAAATATGAAAAAGCTATAACTTTAATTAGTGAAAAATATAAAAATTTGATATTAGAACTTGATATAAAATCGAAAAAACAAAGAGAATCTCGTATTTATCATTTTTTAGCGGTTAAGGCTATTCAAGCAAGAAATTTTAATAAAGTAAAAAAATATTATATAAAGTCTTTAAAAATAAAATTTAGTTTTAAAGTATTTGTAAAATTATGCTTTGCTTTTATAGGGATTTATAACCTACATAAGTTTTTTAGATTAAAAAGAGGTGAAAAATATGTTAAGTAAATACCCATTTTCTACTTATTGTACCAAAAAACGCATAAACAGTTTTTGGCACCAATGCGATGAAATTTTTGCGGTAGATTTTTTCGTGTTTAAAAATAGAGAGCTGGGTGGTGGCATTTAGCGGTAAAACAAGAAGGTTATGATTTTTCTACTTTACCATTAATGTCTCAAAAATACTTCAACATAGCAGGTCCCTGCAGTTCAAATAGGCATTATATGCTTGACCCTTTACGGGGTATTGGCAAAGAACTAATGAATTTAATAGAGCAGGAGCACTATTTTGTCATACACGCCGCAAGGCAGAGCGGAAAAACAACTCTACTAAAAGAGCTTACTTGCAAAATAAATGCAGAGGATAAGTATTATGCCTTGTATTGCTCTTTGGAAAAGATACAAGGAATTACAGAAGCAAAAGAGGCAATGCCGCAGATAATAGATGTTTTAAAAATGGCTTTTTATGGCTCAAATATCCCCAAAGGAGATATGTTTGCAAAAGAATCCAGCAATATAGGTTTTGCCTCCTTGATGCAATTTGAACTTTCAAAAGTCAGCAAAATTTTAGACAAACCTTTGGTCATATTCTTTGACGAAGCCGATTGCCTTAGCAACGGAACTTTAATCACATTTTTAAGGCAGCTTAGAGATGGGTATATAAATAGGGACAGCGTTCCTTTTATCCATTCCATCGCTTTGGTAGGAATGCGTAATTTAAGGAGGGGGGACAATATAATTACAGAAGCAATGACTATCGGCAATTTCACCAGCGAAGATGTTGCGGAACTTTATTCTCAGCATACCGCAGCAACAGGGCAGGTATTTGAAAAAGATGCAGTAGGGTTTATCTTTGAGCAAGCGCAGGGTCAGCCCTGGCTTGTAAATGCCATAGCGAGGGAAGCAGTTGAAAAAATCTGCAAATCTGATTACTCCGCCGCCATAACACAAGATATTGCAAAACAAGCAATCCAAGATATAATTCTAGCAAGGGGAACGCATTTTGATTC
>Ga0268262_10005147_pt1 | contig 13097 bp, 11 predicted proteins | sample TergutNc150P3_FD_190354 | JGI IMG/M metagenome (GOLD analysis project Ga0268262, IMG submission 190354) | Nasutitermes corniger P3 segment gut microbial community from laboratory colony in Florida, USA - Nc150 P3 (SPAdes) (version 2) | ecosystem: Host-associated > Arthropoda: Insects >... | reverse complement strand
TTTGCGCCGTCACCATGGCACGAAACGACGAATTCTTCCTGAATCGATGGGTAGCCTACTACGGGGCGCTGCTCGGCGAGGATAACTTGTACATATACCTCGACGGCATAGACCAAAAAGCGCCCTCCGGCGCGGGAAGGTCAAACGTCTCAATCGTCGAAAAGAAGGGGTACCATGTCGTAAACGCCGAAAAACAGCGGCTCGGCTTCCTTTCAGACAGAGCTAAGGAATTGTTACAAAAGTATGACCTCGTAATAGGCTGCGACGCCGACGAGTTTTTGGCGGTCGACCCCAAAACCGGCATGACGCTCGCGGAATACCTCTCCAAAATCAACGTTAAAACAAGCGTATCCGGCCTCGGGCTCGACTTCGGCCAGCATTTGACGGAGGAACCGCCGCTCGACAAATCAAAACCGTTTTTGAAACAGAGGAAGTACGCACTGCTCTCCACAAGGTACACGAAACCGTCAACAATATCCAAACCTGTCCGCTGGGGAAGCGGTTTTCATAGGATAAACGGGCACAATTTTCACATAGACCAAAACCTATACCTCCTGCACTTCGGCAACGCCGACCACAACTCGCTAAAGGAGCGCTTCAACGACCAAGACTTCATAAATACCGGACGGATAAGGCACCTCAAAAAAAGGATACGGGTTATTGAGGACGTAACGAACAAACAAGCGGTAGACGGAGATAAGGTCTTCGCCCGCGCGCGAGCGATTCAAACGTTTTGCAGGCAGGTTTACTCGTGGAACAAGCCGAGTATGCTAGGTATGCGATGGATAGTAAGGATTCCGGAAAGGTTCGGGGGGCTGGGGATATGAAACTCAATGAGGAATTGAATTGGTATTTGGCGTATTTGCTGAGAGGAACCAGGCTAACTAAAAAATCAAGGCGCGCCTATAATATGATATATACATATAAGGAATATATCAAGGAATGCAAAAAAGCGTTCTATCAATACTCATTTCTCGGTTGTGACGACGCAAAAAGATTTATGGGCGCTTATTTGAATAAATCCGTGAAACCTATTAGGATGTCACAACCCATCATGAAAGAAAACGATCCGATACTGCTCTGCGCAGTAAAAGACGACTTAGAAAGAATTAAACTACAAGTTGAATATCATAGAGGGATTGGCGTTAAACACTTCGCTTATATAGACAATATGTCGACAGACGGTACCTTTGAGTGGTTAAAAGAGCAACCCGATGTTTCATTATTTCTTACCGAAGAGACTTTTAACGCGGATGTGAAAGACGCGTGGAAAAGACAAGCAACCGATATTTTGGGATACGGCAGATGGTATTTGGTGCTTGACTCCGATGAATTTTTCATTTACCCCGGCATTGAAACAAAGAATATAAACGCGTATATTGATTTCTTGGAAAATAACAAGATAAAAAGCGCGTTTTCTCCGATGATAGATATGTATTCTCGCGGGACGTTATTTGAAAAGATCAACGGGGTTAATGGAATATTTGATTCATACTGTTACTTTGATACCGATACGTATACGCAAAAAAAAATGTTTTCAAATTATCGCGTAACCGGCGGTCCGAGAATGCGCGCGTTCTCGGCGGAGGTACTTGAAAAATACGCCTTGATTAAATTGACTGAAGATATCTTAGTAACCAATCATAGAAATCTTCCGTATAAACATAATTTTGAGACCAAGGGCGCTATAGCGTTTCTATTACATTATAAGTTTTTACCTAACGATATCGAAAGATACAAAAAGCTCATAACATCCGGGCTTTATTACAATGGAAGCGAGTATTATAAAAAATTTATGAATATGTTTGAACAAAATCCTAATCTATCATTCTATTACGACGGTTCCCAAAAATTGAATGATTCAACGGATTTAATGAAAATAAACCTGATAGATAGGCATTTTTTTAAGAAGTTCGGCATATATCACAACGCGAACAATAAGTAGAAAGAGGCTAACATGAGTTATTCTTTCAAACTTGCCAGATTTCAACTGCGAATAATCTTTTTGACCCGGCGTTTTATCTTGTGGTTGAAGGGTTGCGACACGGAAGAAAGGCAATCTAAACGTCAAGAAGAAGTGTCCGTTAAGACAGCCTTTTTAGTCGACTATTTTGCTCGAAAATATATGCCTTCGGTCAATAGATTGACGCAAAAACAAATTACCGTTGAAAATCCCGAGACGATTTGGCAGTTTTGGGACAATCCGGTCGGACAGACAACGCCTGATATAGTGAACGCATCTATTAGAACTGTGGAAAAATTTAAAGGTAATTTCAAGCATAAAGTATTAAATAACTCAACTATAGGAGACTATTCCGACCTACCCGGATATGTTTTTGACAGATTAAAGAACGGTAAGATGATTTACGCGCATTTTGCCGACTTGTTGCGCCTAAATCTTCTAAAGAACCACGGCGGCGTATGGATGGATGCCACGCTTTATATGACGGATTTTATACCTAAATACATAATTGACAGTGATTTTTTCGTTTTTTTGACCGGCAATCTTACGCATTATTCGTACTCCTTTATGCAGAATTTTTTCATCAGAGCCAAAAAAGGTAGCTTTCTCTGCGAGGCGTGGGAACAGATGGGCGTTGAATATTGGAAGAAGGAATATAGGGCCATAGACTACTTTCAACATCAAATAATGTTTAAAACACTGGTTTTTAAACACCCACCCGCCCAAAAATTATTTGCCGAAATGCCGTATGTAAACGAGGATGAGGTATTGCAATTTGTTGATAGCTTGTTTACAACGTTTGACGCTAACGAATGGGATAGAATTAAAAAAATATCTTTCTTGCAGAAAACAACTTATAAAATTCCGGATATCGATATCTACCAAGATACGTATTTTTCAAAGTTAAGCGAGGGGAAATTATAGAAAATGGACACGAAAATAAACGTAATCATTATACGAATAGCCGTCTTATTTGTACGTTTTATAGGATGGTTGCAAAGCGGCGATACTAAAAAAAATAAACCTAAAAGTGAATTACTTAAAGCAAGAATGCTCACAAGATATTTTACGCGAAAATATCTGCCGTCAGTCACGTGTTCAACCGCCACTCAATCTACGGTGGTGGAAAAAGAAACAATTTGGCAGTTTTGGGACAATCCGGTCGGAAAAGCTACGCCTAGCATAGTAACGGCGTCAATTGAAAGCGTTAAACGGTTCAAGGGTGATTTTGACCATAAAATATTAGATAATTCAACTATAGGAAACTATTCTGACCTGCCGGGATATGTTTTTGATAGATTAAAGAACGGGAGGATAAGTTACGCGCATTTTGCTGACTTGCTACGCCTGAATCTCTTAAAGAATCACGGGGGAATATGGATGGACGCCACACTTTATATGACGAATTTTGTGCCTAAGTACATAATTGATAGGGATTTTTTCGTTTTTTTGACCGGCAAATTGACACATTTTCCATATTCATTTATGCAAAATTTTTTCATTCGTGCCAAAAAGGGCAGCTTTCTATGTGAGGCATGGCATCAAATGTGCGTTGAGTATTGGAAAAAAGAATTTCGTGTTATAGATTATTTTCAGCATCAACTGATGTTCAAATCTTTGATTCTTAATCACCCTATAGCTCAAAAATTATTTGACGAAATGCCGCACGTATGCGAGGACGAAGTGTTACAATTTGTCGATAGTTTGTTTATGACGTTTGACGCGAGCGAATGGGAGAGAATTAAAAAAACATCTTTTTTACAGAAAACGACTTATAAAATACCGCGTTCGGTTAGTTGTCAAGACACGTATTTTTCAAGACTAAGCGAGGGAATATTATAGAAAATGGATAAGAAAATCAGCGTAATCATCCCAATTTACAACGCGGATAAATATCTGAAGCAGACACTGGATTCCATCCGTTTCCAAACATATCGGAATCTGGAAATAATCTGCGTTTTGGATTGCCCAACGGATAATTCGTCCATAATTGTCGATGACGCGGCAAAAGAGGACGAACGTATAAAGCCGATTAGGCAACATAAAAACATTGGACCGGCAATCGCGCGAAATACCGGCGTTCAAAACGCTACCGGTGAATATATGCACTTTATGGATTCCGACGACCTTATAAACCAGAACTTTTATAAGAGCATGATTGACACAATAACAGCAACAAACGCCGATGTGGCGGTATGTTCGGCTTTTTATGAAAAAAAACCTAAACAAAGCATCTGGATCTGGAAAAATGAAGTTCTGATAGGATATGACAAAATCCAAAAAACAGATGTTACAATTCAGGGTTGGTCATGGCGATATTTGATAAAAAGAGACTTTTGGAATAATAACAACCTATCATTTCCGGATTTTGGTATAATGGAAGATATCGCGGTCATGATACCGATGATATACTACGCAAATAAAGTAGCGCTCTGTCCCGACGCCGTATATTTCTACAAAAACAGAGAGAATTCCATACTGAATGGCACAAATCGTTCTAAAACGCGGAAAATATTACTAAATGAACATATGCAAAACGCAAGAAAAATATTCAAAGGCTTTATGCGTGACCATAATATCAAACGTCACAGTAAACTATACCGTTTCCTAAACAAACGCGCAGGTAAAACAATCTGCGTAAACGATCCGGTAACGTATGGAAAATTCGATAAAAAAATCAGCGTTATCGTTCCTGTTTACAACGCTGAAAAATACCTTAAGCAAACGTTGGATTCCATACGTTTCCAAACATACAAAAATTTGGAGATTATATGCGTTCTAGACTGTCCGACGGACAATTCAACTGAAATAGTTGAGCAAGCCGCTAAAGACGACACGCGGGTCGTAGTTCTCCGACATTCTGAAAATCTAGGGCTTCCGGCATCGCGGAATACCGGCGTCATGAACGCTTCCGGCGAATATATGCATTTTATTGATTCCGACGACCTCATCAGTCCGGATTTTTATGACGTTATGATGAACGGGGCCGCCAACGCGGACGCGGACGTAGCGGCGTGTTCGGTTTTTTACGAGAAAAAGCCTTGGCGAAGCATTTGGTTCCCCAAAAGTGAGGTTTTATCCGGCCCCGCTAAGATCGAAAAAACAGAGACGGCGCTTTTAGGGTGGTCATGGCGTTATTTGATCAGAAGAAGCTTTTGGAACAGCCGCGATTTTTCGTTTCCCGACCTCGTCCCAATGGAAGATATGCCTATCTTGATTCCTATGATATACCACGCAAACAAGGTGGTTCTTTGCCCAAACGCGGTATATTTTTATAAACACAGAAAAGATTCCATACTAAATAACAACTATGACACCGCGCGCCTGAGGTTGCATAGTGAAAATCGTCGAAAAGCGCGCAAAATCTTCCGTAATTTTATGCGCGCTAATGGAATCAAGCGCCCTAGCAGGTTATTATACTATATAAAAAAGAGGTTACCATGAACCAATTATGTATTGACTTGGTCTACCTATGGGTAGACGGGAACGACGACGCGTGGAAAGCGAAGAAGGATGCCGAATTAAAGAAAATCGGCAAATTGCCGTCTATTGAGGTTATCGGCAATTGTCGCTCAAATGATAATGACGAATTATTATTTTCGTTGCGAAGCGTTGAAAAATTTGCGCCGTGGATAAATCATATTTTTGTTGTTACCGACAACCAGACACCAAAATGGCTCGATATCAATAATCCTAAAATTACGGTCGTTGACCTTGCCGAGATTATGCCACAAGACGCCTTGCCTTGTTTCAATTCAATGGTGATTGAGCTCTTTATTCCATATATCCATACTTTGTCGGAGCATTTTATTTACGCAAACGACGATATGCTGTTTATGGCGAAAACTACGCCTGACTATTTTTTTACAAAAGAAGGCGTTCCGATCGTTCGCGTTAAAAAAAGTAAAAAAATGACGCTGTTTCCCGTCGGACAAACATTTATTGATGAGTGGAAAAGCAGTTCTATCTACGGTCGCGGTATTCTAAACAGTAAAAAACTTGTTTACGACACAATCGGCAATTACAATTACTATTTATGGCCGTCGCATAACATAGACACTTATAAAAAGTCGGATATGCTGAACATTTTGAACATACCGACAATTGCGGAAAAACTCAAAGATACAAGAAAAAATCATTTTCGCAATGAAAACGACATCCATCGAATTCTGTTTCATTTGTTTGGTGTTGCGAAATACGGCTATAAAGCGGTAACGAACGACTTCTTTACAAAATTATTTCAATTCTTAACGTTTCGTTTTCGTGACCAACCGCTTTATGTAGAGAATATCAAAAAAGATATGGCTAGGATCTCCAGAAAAATACGTAGAAAATTGGCTTGTGTGGAAGACCCAACAGATGAAAATATCAGGAAATCTAACCGAGACTATTTGCAAAAGATGTTTCCTAATAAATCTGAGTTCGAAAAATGAATAACGATTATGACCCGGCCGCGCCGGAAATAGAGTATAGGAGTTACCTAATGTTTGCGGGGTGGACAGACCGATTATTCTAACCCCAAACCGCGTTTTTGGGCGTTTTTGAGCGTTTTTGAGCGTTTTTGAGCGTTTTGTGGCTTGGGTGGGGGCCAAGTTTAAAAAAAAAAAATTTTTATTGACTTGAAATTGATATTATATTATATTATAGTATAGTATATGGAATCGACATATAATTCTTAAACTTAAAAATCTAAACACGGAAATAACCGTATGAAATTATCTAAACGTATTTTCTTGCTATTGGAAAAAATAGGTCTCATCAAATATATGCCTGACTATCTTTATCTTAAGATAATCTTCAAGTCAGTGCGTCATTATCCATTAAATCTAAAGAGTCCTAAAACCTTTAACGAAAAAATTCAGTGGTTAAAATTGTACGGCAATCTCCGGCAATATACCGATTTGGCGGACAAGTATGAGGTACGCAAACATATAGCAAAAACGGTCGGTGAAGAGTATTTAATACCTTTGATAGGTGTTTGGGATAGATTTGATGATATTGATTTTAGCAAATTACCGGAGCAATTTGTATTAAAATGTAACCACGATTGGAATAGTGTGGTAATATGTACAAACAAAGCCACATTTAATATAGAAACGGCGCGGAACACTTTAAATACTTGTTTGAGGCGGAACTTTTATTATCCATCCAGGGAACCGCAGTATAAAAATATAAAACCTAGGATTATATGTGAAAAATATATGCTTGACGAATCAGGAACCGAACTGAAAGATTATAAATTTTTTTGTTTTGGCGGAGAACCTAAATTCATACAAGTGAATTATGATCGTAGCACAGATCATAAGTTAAATTTTTATGATACTGAATGGAACTATATTCCTATTACGCTTGGACGTCACCCTACAGATCCAAATAAATTAACGAAGAAACCGAGCAATTTGGACAAAATGTCAGCTTTAGCAAAAGTATTGTCACAAGATTATCCTTTTGTAAGAGTCGACTTATATTCAATAAATAACGCTATCTATTTTGGAGAATTGACTTTTACTCCAAATTCTGGATACAAAGAATTTAATCCGGCCGAATTTAACATTCAGGCTGGGAATTGGTTGAAATTGCCGGAATTACGGAGGGTAAAGAAATGTTCAAAAAAATAATTAAACGTATCAACTTTGCGAAAAGAATTCGCAAACTTCTGCATTTGAATGTGAACTTTAAACTTTCCAAAAGCAAACATGAAAGAATGTTAAAATGTAAAAACATTCATTTCATGCATAGCGATAAATTTGCTAATCCGACTATAGCATTTATTAATAAACATTTTCCAACTAAAGACCATTTTTTTTTAATAATAAGAAAAGATGGGTATTACGAATACACACGCCAAGAATTTCCTAAAGGAGATAATATAGCCGAATTTGTTTTTGACTCACTTGGCCCCAAAGAATACATTGGTAAAAAACTAATATTTCACTCTTTTTATGTCAATGGATCCGTAAATTGGCTTTATAAGAACCAATACTTATTAAAAAACTCTTATTGGATGGTTTGGGGTGGAGATTTTTATAAAGCTCCGATAGATGAAGCCAATACGTTTGTTCGACAAAACATATACGGAATAGGCAGTTATTACGAGATTGATTTGATTAAACAAAAATATGGCTCTAATCACGTTTTTTTTGATACCAATATGGCTATAGCGCCAACTAATCACAATAACGGTAAGATTTTATCTGAATTAAGAACTATGCAAACAAAGAAAGATGTTATTGTTATTCAAGTGAATCACTCAGCCGATACGTCTACGTTAGAAATGTTTGATGTTTTGGCAAAATTTAAAAACAAGAATATTCGTATAAAAACAATTTTATCCTACAAGACGAGTAATATAAAATCACATAGTGACATTCAGAAAATAATTGATACTGGTTATGAAATTTTTGGCGATAAATTTTCGTATTTAGATAAAATGATTTCACCGATAGATTATACGAAATATCTTGCCGATAATGATATTCTGATTCTTAATATAAATCAACAATCGGGTGTGGGCAACGCAATTAGTAGCATTATCCTTGGAAAAAAAGTATTTATAAGGCATGATGTCGCAGCTACGCAATATTTTTTGAAAAATAAAATTAATGTGTTTGATACAAATAAAATTAAAGATATGAATTTTCATGAATTTTGTGAGATATCTTTGGAAACGATTGCCGATAATATAAAAAATGCCGAATCATTAATTAGCGAAGAAAGACTTGTTAGTGACTTTTCCGCTATATTCAATGATGCTTGCCCATCATTAAATACTTAAAAATGGAACACTAAATGAATCAAATCTATGTTACTTCCCCTCTACTCCCACCGCTTGAGGAGTTCACTCCATATCTGCGGGATATTTGGGATAGGAAATGGCTGACCAACAACGGTCATTATCACCAAGAATTGGAGATGGCGCTTTGCAAACATCTTGGCGTTGAGTACCTCAGTCTGTTCACCAATGGAACGTTGACTCTTATAACAGCGTTACAAGCAATGCGCATAACCGGCGAGGTCATCACCACGCCGTATAGTTTTGTCGCCTCAGCGCACGCTATTTGGTGGAACGGGTTGAAGCCGGTATTTATTGATGTGGATGAAAAAAATTGCAACATAAATCCTGCTCTTATTGAGCAAGCCATTACCCCGGCGACTACCGCGATAATGCCGGTTCACGTCTACGGTAATCCATGCGATACGCAGGCCATTCAGGATGTGGCCGACCGCTACGGTTTGGCGGTGATCTACGACGCCGCCCATGCCTTTGGAGTTACGGTAAACGGTGAGAGCATTCTCAATTCCGGCGATATGAGCTCTTTGAGCTTTCACGCCACCAAAACTTACAATACGATTGAGGGCGGGGCGCTGATTGTAAAAGATTCACGTACCAAGAAGCGTATAGACTACCTGAAAAACTTCGGCTTCGCGGACGAGGTAACCGTAGTTGCGCCGGGTATAAATTCTAAAATGGACGAACTTCGCGCGGCTTACGGCTTACTGAATCTAAAACAAATAGACGAAGCCATTGAAAAAAGAAAGCATATCACCGACGCTTATAGATATCTTTTGCGTAAAGTAAAAGGCATCTCTTTTTTTGAGGATTTACCAAATGTAAAACACAATTATTCATACTTCCCTATTTTTGTGGACGAAAAGAAATTCGGAATGAGCCGGGATTCCTTGTATCAAAAGTTGAAAGATAACGGTATTTTCGGGAGGAGGTATTTTTACCCGTTGATTAGCGATTTTCCGGTGTATAAGGGTTTGCCGAGTTCCGCACCGGAGCGCTTACCGGTCGCCTATAAAATGGCTAATTCGGTAATTTGTTTGCCGATTTATGCCGAGTTACAGTCGGAAGATATTGATAGAATTGTCGATTTAATACAAACTGAGGTATAATATGCAAATCTTGGTGACAGCTATAGGTTCCATGAGCGCGAGGACTATCTGCAAAAAATTGCAGGCATTGGACTGCTTTGTGATAGGTACGGATATTTATCCGAAAGAATGGCAAACTAATTTGAAGTATGTACAGAAATTTAAGCAAGTACCGAAATTCAATCAAAATAATTTCATAAGCGAGCTTTTGAATATATGTAAGAAAAACAAAGTGGAATATGTATTCCCGCTCACAGATCCGGAAGTTGATATCTTAAGCCGGAACAGAGAATTATTTGAATTGAATAAAATAACGTTGTGCATTTCGTGTCAAGATACAATTTCAAAAATTAGAGATAAATCAAAAATAAAAAGCAATATTCCGGATTTTTCAATAGAGGAACTATCGAATAAATCAGTTTATCCGATCATAGCCAAGCCTAAAAAAGGGCGTAGTAGCGAAGGTAAATTTTTTATAGAAAGAAAAGAGCAATTATCGATTATACAAAATAAAAGAGAATATATTTTTCAAAAATTCATTGACGGCAAAATAATAGCCGTTGACGTTGTGAGAGACAAAAACGGGAATACGGTTTGCGTGGCAAGAAAAGAGCATACAAGAACCAGCAACGGTGCCGGTATTGTGGTAGAAATTTTCAAGGACATTAAATTGGAAAATATGACATCTGAAATAGCTGCTGAATTCAATGTTTTAGGCTGTGTAAATATAGAATTTATATATAGCGACAATAAATACTATTTAATGGATATAAATCCCAGATTTTCGGCTGGTATCGGGTTTTCTTGCGCTGCCGGCTACAATTTTGTGAAAAATCACTTGATATGTTTTCAGGGAAAACACATTATGCCCTTGAAAAAAATAAACCTTGGCATTCAATATAGGAGAAGCGAACCATGAGCGCTAAAATAGAAATAGGCGTAACGTCACAGCAAGAATGGGACGAAAAATGGGCAGGCATATTTGACCATTACCAACAGGATATCAGGCATGCCTATTATATAAACGCTATTTTAAACACAAACGAAAAAAAGCTTTTTGAAATAGCGGCCGGTTCTTTTAGGGATGCCGGAGCTTTGAACACATGGGGGTTGGATTGCCATGGGGCGGATTTCTCGGCAAAATCCGTTGAACTGGCTAAAAAACAATTCCCTGATTGGGCTGAAAAAATATCACAACAGAACGCTTTTGGGTTTAGTTTTGCTGATAAGACCTTTGATTTATCTTACAGTAACGGATTTTGGGTATTATTTGACGACAACGATATCTTAAAACTCGCAAAAGAACAGGCGAGAATAACGAAATATAGAATAGTAGCCACCGTTCATAATGCCCACAATAGGCAATTCGTTGAATATTTTGACAAATTAAAGCAAAACGACCCATTGTACAAAATTCGTTTTTTTGAAATGGAGGAGATAACCGAATTGATGAAAAGCGTGGCTAAAAATGTTCACATTATCCCTGTGGGTAAAGGCAAAAAATATTATGAAGACGATTTGATTAATATAGGCTTAGGAAATGCCGAATATATAAGAAAATCTTTTGATTACCATAAATTGAATTTGCTTGAAACAAGCGAAAGGCTTATGTGCATTGGAGAGTTATGACGTATTGAAGTATCTAATTTCAAAATAAAAAGGAAGTTAAGATGATATTCACGAAAGAAAACAAGGATCGATGGCGCGAATTGTTGACGCCGTATATTAAAGAACGCGGTGAAAAGATTTTTATAATCACTTCTGCGCTAATATTATTGTTATTTGCCATTGCACTAAGAATAGTTATATACGCAAAAAGCCGCTCGCTGTGGCTTGACGAGGCAATGCTTGCCGAGAGTATTGTCGCCAGGAATTGGACAGATTTGCTCGCGTCGCCGTTAAGTAATAATCAAACGGCCCCGGTTCTGTATATAATCTCGGTAAAAGCTATATGTTCCGTTTTTGGATATTCTGAATCTTCGTTGCGTATATTCTCATTATTTTCGTTTTGGGGACTTTTGGTTTGTGAATGGTTCTTTTTGAAAAATATTTTAAAAATAGACAACATAAAAACAGCATTTGTTTTGGTATTGACGGCGGTTGTACCTAGTTTCATTTATTATTCCAACGAATTAAAACCATATATGAGCGATGTTTTTTTTGTAATTCTCGCGCTTTTGCTTTATGCTTTTCACACGCAAAAAAAGATATCTCTTACAAGATTAACCATTTTTTATATATTGATTTTAGGCTTTTGTACTCCAGCAATCTTTTTTATCGGCGGAATATTGACGACAGAGTTTTTTGTAGCAGTTTATGCTAAAAATAGAAAATACGCCCTTTGTGTTTTAATATCAGGATTATCCATAATCGCGCTATTCGGTTTATACTACCTCTGGTGGATGTTACCATCGGCGAATTTTATGGATAACTATTGGAATATTAGAAACAAAATCAGGTTGAAAGCCGCAATTATAGATGTATTTTCTATCTGGTTTAGATTTAACTATTTCGATTATAAACTAATTTGGGCACTAGTTCCATTTGCGTTACTCGGTATTTATTCATTGATTAAACAGAAGAATAACATCGCATATTCGGTCGTATTATCTGTGTTTTTTGTGTGTTTGGCATCATCAATAGGAAAGTGGCCTCTTATTGGGCGATTGTGGCTGTTTTTGACGGCCATCATCTTTGTTTTTTCTTCCGTTGGATTTGATTTAATTTCAAAGAAGAAGAATATTGTGTTCAAAGTAGCGGTTTTTTGCTTATTTTTGGCAATAGCCTTGTACTACACATTATGTTGTTTTCGCCTCTTTAAAAAAGGGATTTATTCCTCATATTCCGAAATAAACCCGTTAATCCAATATACCAAAGAACATATAATGAATGACGAAAAACTGTATGTTTATCCGTTAGCAATATATACATTAAAATTCAAAAATGGCTATACGACTATGAAGATAGGACAAACCGATAGTGATAATATTATTTACGGAATTAATCGCTTTGCATGGAATGAGAATAAGCTAGGAACTGAATTGGACACTATAATCAAATCACGAAATGTATATTTATTGTTTCAACAACAAAATTCTACCAGAATAGATTCAGGACTTGCCGTTTTGCAAGAATACGGGACAGTTACCAAGATTTTGGATTACCACCGTACCCCGTTATATTATTTTGAGGCGCACGATTAAATTTTTTGGTTGAACGCTGATTGGTTAAAGGGTGTTAGTAAAGTTAGATATGT
>Ga0268262_10005146_pt1 | contig 13098 bp, 14 predicted proteins | sample TergutNc150P3_FD_190354 | JGI IMG/M metagenome (GOLD analysis project Ga0268262, IMG submission 190354) | Nasutitermes corniger P3 segment gut microbial community from laboratory colony in Florida, USA - Nc150 P3 (SPAdes) (version 2) | ecosystem: Host-associated > Arthropoda: Insects >... | reverse complement strand
GGCGTGTCCGCTTGTATGTTTATACTCATACTCATCTTTAAACGGTTCAATAAAGTCAATAAAATTTTGATTTTTTGCCGTATTGTTCTCATCTAAATAACCTTTCCACATTGAATAATATATTTTTTATGTGATTCAGAAACTATTTTTAATATTTTAGTTTGATAAGTATCGCAAACAAAACAACGCCCTGCTCTTTTTACGGCATGATATAACGCAAATATCCTGTCAATATTGGTGGAAGAAACCATTACAAAATTATATTTGTTCTTTCTAAATTGTTCCTCAAAGTCTTTTTTTAATTCTTGTTCAGTTTGCAAAACAGCGTCTGGACGTTCTATGTTTGAACCTTCTGAAATTATATAATCAATGTTATTTGCGTATTTTTGAAGCATTGGAAAAAGAACTTTGCTATAAAAACCATGTCCGCGAAAATCACCTGTATTTAATACTCGTTTATTATCTGCTTCAACAATAAACATATAAGCGTCAAAAGCGGAATGGTCAATAAATAACGGCGTTACTATTATTTTACCTATTTTTTTTCTATGCAACGCTTTAAATGTATTTATTCTCTCTAATCGTTTCAAAATTTTCCTATGCTTTTCTGCTTCTTCTGAAATTGGAATATGCGATAATCTTTTTTCAAGACATTTATAAATCTCCAAAGCAGTTTCACCAACATATATGGGCAAATCAGAAACCGTATCACATATTTTCCCTATATGATCTCCATGATAATGAGTTATAAATAAAGCGCTTTTTGAAACATCACCGCAAGTTAATCCGTCAATTTGTTTTAATTGATTATCGTTATTTTCAGCGCCCGGTAACTGTTCGCCAAAGTCAATAAAAACTTTATAACCGTTACTTTCAATTTCAGTTACACAGCCGCCTATCTGATTTGTCCCTCTATGTATTGTCATTTTCATTTCTTTACGTCCTGATTATAGTAACATTCCCAAACACCGATTCCCCCGTAATATTCAAAATAGATTTGCTGTCCGCTTCATCACGCTCATCATCGTTAGGCGCAAATACGCCGGAAAAAGCAGTTTTAACATTATTTTCTATTTTTACATTCTTGGGAACATATATTTCGATAAGTCCAAAAATAGCTTTTATTTTCAATGTCGTTTTTCCGGCGGGTAAATCTTTAATCCTTATTTGCGTTGTGCCAAATATGCTGATAAAATTTCCGGCGCTGCCATTGATTGATTTAGCGGTAACATTCCGCCATGAAAAAACTGTCGCCTGCTCATGATCATTATTACTATTGTCATAAGGCGTTAATTCGCAGTTCTCGCCCAACTGCTTTTGAACAATCCGCAGTTCCTTAACTGAGTCCGCTTTTGTCACTCTTTCAATCATTGATTCGTAATCGTCTAAACTGATAATGCTTTTTGAATATTGCTCCGTAAGCGCCTGTGTCAGTTTTTCTTTCTCTTCAGTTACAATAATCATTATTTTTTACTTAGTTAGCCGCCCGTGAACGCGCGGTTTTCCAAATCTCTTTTGCTTCACACGCTCTTTCGGTAATTTCATTCCAGTCCTGCGCTTTTATCAGGTCCTTGCTCGCTATCCAACTGCCGCCGATGGCAAGTACGGGGGTGAATTTCGCGTAACTGGCGAGGTTTTCAGGCGTGACGCCTCCAAGCGGGATATACTTAATGCCCAAATGGTTGTAAGGGGCGTTAATGCTTTTTAGATAACTCAAGCCGCCCAGGCCTTCCGCCGGGAAAAGTTTGACAACGCGGCAGCCGAGGGAAATTGCCTGTTCCAATTCGCTTGGAGTGGCAATTCCGGGCGCAAAGGGAAGATCAGCCGCCAGCGCTTCCTTGACAATTTCGGGATTAATTCCCGGAGAGACGCCGAAACGAACGCCCGGCTCTTTTTTCACCGCCGCAGCCTGTCCCGCCTCAATAATAGTGCCAATCCCTATGATCATTTGCGGAACTTCTTTGGCAATCAGCGAAATTGAGGGAATAGCCGCGGGCGTGCGCAGGGCAAGCTCAATTACGGTAATTCCCCCTGCAAAAAGAGCCTTTGCAAGCGGCACGGCGTTTTGTTCGGATTCAATTTCCAAAACCGCGATAATTCCCTCTTCCGCGATTTTATTCCGTATTTCATCAGACATTGCCAATTTCATATTATCTCCTTGTATTAGCCGAACATTCTAAAAACTAAATTTTTTAGTGGTTCTACTTAACATTCATCATTATATATGATATTTTTAAAAAATACATGTGGCGCGTACAACTTCATAAAATTAATTACGATGAAAGAGAGTATCAGGCCGTTAAAGAGGTGCTTGACTCAGGCTGGCTGAGTATCAGCGAAAAAACTCTTGCTTTTGAAGCCAAATTTTCTGAATTTTTGGGACACGATTCAAAATGCCTTGCCCTTTCAAACTGCACCGCAGCTTTGCACATGGCGCTCCTTGCCCTCGGCATAAAAGAAGGCGATGAAATAATTACCCCATCTTTAACCTTTATTGCCGATCAAAATGTTTCTTTGATGAACGGCGCAAAAAATATTCTTGCGGATATTTCCTCAATGGAAGACTGGTCGGTCGATCCTGACGATATTGAAGCGCGGATTACATCGGCGACAAAAGCCGTGATGATAGTCCACTACGCGGGTTTTGCCTGTGATATGGAGCGTATAACCGCCCTGTGCAAAAAACACGGACTGCTCCTCATCGAAGACTGCGCCCATTCGCCGGGATCCGATTACAAGGGACAGCCCCTCGGCACTTTTGGCGACGTATCGGCTTTCAGTTTTTTTGCCAATAAAAATATAGCGGTCGGCGAAGGCGGCATGGTTGTTACGCGCAACACAGACCTATATGAAAAACTGCGTCTTCTGCGTTCCCACGGAATGTCCGTCCCCTCTTTTGACCGCTACAAGGGCAGGGCAGTCTCCTACGACGTACAGTCTCCGGGATTGAATTACCGCATTCACGAAATAAGTTCCGCCCTTGGGCTTGTCCAGCTAAAAAAACTTGAAGACGCGAATGAAAAAAGAAAAAAACTCGTGGAACACTACTACGGCCGCCTTGATAAAGTTCAGTCCGTCTCAATCCCTTTCAGGTTTTTTTCACGCGGGAAGCCGAATTATCACATAATGCCGATTTTGCTTTCAGAGAAAATTGACAGGGCGGCGGTTATAGATTCAATGAAACAGGACGGAGTTCAAACCAGTATCCATTACCCGGCAATTCAGAATTTCAGCGCATACAAGGACAAAGTAAACTCCACGCCAAAAGCCGAATATGTCTGCGCCCATGAATTGACTTTGCCCTTGTATCCGACTATGACTACGGAAGAGGTTGATATTGTGTGTGATACGTTAGTTAGCGGGATTGAGAAGAGCGGAAAATAAAATTTTTACCACGAACCCGCTAAATAGACGCACGGCGTAGCCGTGTAGATGTATAATGCCGCATAGCGTAGCACCAATAGATGCCGCTGTATTGTAATAAAGCAAGGCCACCTTTAGGTGGCCGACAGTGCGCACGAACCAATACGAACAAGAAAAAAGGGGTTATTTATTTTCTGATTTATTATAATGTGAGGGCAAGATGTATGCCTAAAGATTTTATTTGGCATACATCTTCAAGCGCTCATTAAATTAAGAATCGCACTTTAAATAGCGCCACTAATTTCTTGATGACACTATGGTATTTGGATGCCAGGCACAAAAGTGTAACCATATAATAAACAGTAATTTATCCTTTATGTTTGGTTTCAAATTTGTTAATTTGGGTATTTACTACTTGAGCAATGCCTTCCAATACAGATTTTTGTAAATTTTTTATTTCTTCTATGGTATAACATGTTGTAGAAAATAGCTCGGTAGGTTCTATTTTTAATGCATTGGCTATACGTTCTAATACCTCATCTGAAGGAAATTTCTTTTCCAGTTCAATCATTGCAACATAGGCAGGCGCAATACTGGCATTTTCGGCTAATTTTGCCTGTGAAAAACCTAATAATTGCCTGTGATTTCGAATATTTGCAGCTAAAATATGACGTAATTTTGATTTCATTGTAATAAATCGGCTATCAAAGTCCAATTTTATTGTCATTGTATAGATTAATCTTGACAATTATCTGTGGGAGAGTTATACTAACCAATAGAAAGTATAAATATCGGCTTGTCTTATAAATGAAGTCTCGTATGAGACCTATAAATGAGTCAGCGAAGACTTTCCTAAGGAGTTTTTATGGTAAACAAAAAATTTTGGTTGGGAGTACTGGTAATGACGCTGGTATTCGGAATTATGGTTGTTAGCTGTGATGAGGATAACGATGATGACAAGAAAAGCGATGTCAATAATAATAATGACAACAACAGTAACAGTTCGCTTATAGGTACATGGAAAAAAGGTCAGATTGAATTTTCATTTACAGCTAATGGATGGGTCATATCCATGAGTGGTCAAATACAGGAGATGGGTGAATCTTACAACTATAATGGAACGAAATTGGTCTTGATCCAGAGTGGTGTTTCTATCATCGTCAGTGCGACAGTTTCTGGCGACAATTTGATCATCAGCGGATTTACAGACGAAGCTTCAATGTTAAACGGTGTGTGGACAAAATGGTAAGATAAAACACCATAACACGCGAAAGTACTTCTCCTTCAAATTAAATAGCGTCGTCAAGAAATTGGCGACGCTGCTTATATCATTACTCTTGATTTAATGAGCGATTAAGATGTATGCCAAATAAATAAATTCTTTAGGCATACATCTTGCCCTCACCTAAAATAAATCAATCAAACCTGTTATTTATTATTCTGTTAAAATCCCTTATGTCTTAAATCATCAACTATTCTCAAATAAATATTGGGAATTTTCATATCAAACTGGTCATTCCCCATAATATCAATAATTTGTCCGTGGGATATTCCGCCTTCTACTTTGGTAATATTATTTCCCCATCTTGCTGAATATTCACTTACCAGGCCGTCGTTCTCTCCTTTTTCTTTCTTAATATAAGTGTAACTGGCGGCAAAAAGCAGATCATCCGAGGCATTGTTCATTACCGAATAAATGCTTTGATAGTATACCCTGTCATCCATTGTAGCAACCTTGTTAAACTCCTCCATATTTGCCGTTGTTAAATCATAGCCTGCGGTATAGATATCAGGATATATATCGTTATATAATTTAACCAAATCTTGGAGAGTTTTCTTTGCGGTTTTGGTATGAAGAGTTTCTAAATTTAAAATCATATCCGCAAGAACCGCGCCATGATGAGGCGTTGATACTGTAGTCAGGCTTGCTACCTTGTTCCCATAATTATATTTCCATATCAGACAACGGGAATCCAAGCCGCCCTTGGAATGCGCTATTATATTAACCTTTTCTCTCTTTGTTTCCTTCAATACACTATCTACGGTTGCTTTTAACATTTCCGCGTTTGATTCAATAGTACCCCATGCGTCAGTATTTCCAAAAAATGTTTCCACCCCGTGTTCTCTCAACACCTGCGGAATTCTGCCCCATGGTACGGAGGCAGCTTCGCGATCACGCATGGCGATCCCATGAACTAATATAACGGGGTATTTCAAATACAAGATGTCAAAATCTTCCTGTTCTGCAAGGAGTTTATCCAAAATAACTCCATTTCCAATCCGCCCAGCCGGGAAAATCAGCTTGTTACCGCCTTTCTTTAAAGCGTCAGCGAGGGGTCTAAAAACAGACTTACAGCCACAAAGCAAAAAAAACAACAGAGAAACGGTAATATAAATAATACAAAATCGTTTTGTTTTCATATTATATTATTATATACTAAATTCCCAAGTTTTTACCAGCCCTGTTTCCAATCTTTTACCTCTTTGTGATCTGGGACTGTCCAATAAAAAAGCCTTCGGAAAATCCCGAAGGCTTTATATTCACGCAATTTAGTTTTTACAACCCAAGCAAATAACTGTTCAGCACATTCTCAAGATACTCCTGCTTGCCGCTGGTGATACCTGTTTTCCCGTACCCCGCGTCTGTTCCAATCTTCGCAAGCTGTTCAAGAGTAAGCTCGCCCTTGCTGAACTTCGCCCCGTCGCCGCTTGTGAATGACGCATAACGCTCTTTTACAAAGTTGGGAATAACTCCGTCGTCGATGATGCGCTGCGCGACCTGCAAGCCTACGGCGAAAGCGTCCATGCCACCGACATGGGCTATAAAAAGATCCGCCGGGTCTATGGAGTTTCTGCGAATCTTTGAGTCAAAGTTAAGGCCGCCTGTTGTAAAGCCACCGATTTTAAGGATAGTGTACATCGCCATTGCGGTTTCATAGTAGCTCATCGGGAACTGGTCTGTGTCCCAGCCGTTTTGATAATCGCCGCGGTTCGCGTCTACGGAGCCGAAGAAACCGGCGACTGCCGCCGTTTCAAGCTCATAAGCGAATTCGTGGCCGGCAAGCTCCGCGTGGTTGGCTTCGATATTCATGCGGAAATCTTTATCAAGACCCCACTGGCGCAGGAAGCCGATAACGGTTTCCGTGTCAAAATCGTATTGGTGCTTTGTCGGTTCCATCGGTTTTGGCTCGATGTAGAACGGTCCTTTAAAGCCTTGTTTGCGTCCGTAGTCTCTTGCCATTGTAAGGAAGCGTGCAAGATTCTCTTTCTCTCTCTTGAGGTCTGTGTTAAGAAGGCTCATGTAACCTTCGCGTCCGCCCCAGAAAGTGTAGCCTGCGCCGCCAAGCTCAATGGTCGCGTCAATCGCGGCTTTTACCTGTGTCGCGGCAAGGGCGACAACGCCGAACTCGGGATTGGTGGCGGCACCGTTCATAAAGCGCGGGTTACCGAAAACATTTGCGGTTCCCCAAAGAAGCTTGACCCCCGTCTCGCCCTGAAGTTTTTTCGCTTTTGCAACTAACGTCATCAGATTTTTTTCGCTCTCCGCCGGGTTTGCGCCTTCGGGAGCGATGTCTCTGTCGTGGAACGCGTAAAATTCCGCGCCAATCTTTGTAAAGAACTCAAAAGCGGCGTCCATTTTTCTGTCAGCCGCGTCCATCGGGTCTTTGGCTTCCGTATTCCACGGGAAGATGTGCGTGCCGGGACCAAATGGGTCTCCGCCGTCGCCACAGAAACTGTGCCAATAAGCGATTGCGAAACGAAGATGATCTTTCATCTTCTTGCCGCCGATAACTTTATCAGCGTCATAATACTTGAACGCCAGAGGATCTTTGCTCTTTGGTCCTTCGTATTTAATTTTTTTGATTCCGGGGAAATACTCTTTTGCCCCAACGAAATACTCCGCCATAATAGCCTCCATTAATAATTTTTACTTTTAAAAATTTAAATTTTTAAAAGTTTTAATACAAACCTATAAACTTTTCAAAACTTGTTTTAAAAAGTTCTCATTTATATAGAGGGCCTAAAGCCCCAAGATACTTGGAATATACCGCATATGCTTCGTTATAAGCGGTTACGGCCTTTTTATCAGGTTTTATTGGCGGGCCTAACGCGATATGTTTGTCCGCCAAATCTTCAATCGATGTTTTTTTGCCTTCATGGTTTTCCAGACACCACAACGCCTGAATCGCGGCTCCCGTCGCGGCGGCTTCCGAATCAGTGGGAATACGAATAGGCAGATCCGTTACGTTAGCTGCAATGCTTTGCCAGAGTTTGCTCTTTGCGCCGCCGCCCGTTAGGCGAATCTCTTTTGGTTTAAAGCCCAGCGATTTAAATCCGTCAAGCCCGATTCTCATTCCGAAGATGGCGGATTCAAGCGCGGCGCGTGCAAGATTTTCGCGGTTAAAGTTGGCGGCGGTAATGCCGTTTATGCTCGCCCTTCCGTTCGGCAGGTTTGGAGTACGTTCCCCATTAAAGAAAGGCAGAATCACAATGCCGTCCGCGCCAATTTTCGCTTTTTCCGCTTCCGCGTCGAAAGCTTTTACATCAAGAGCCATAAGTTTGCGGAACTCTTCGCTTGCTACAGTACAGTTCATCGTGCAGAGAAGCGGCAGCCAGCCGCCTGAAGATGAACAAAACGCGGCAAGATTTCCGGTCGGGTCGATAACGGGCGTTTTTGAAAAACCAAAGAGAGTGCCGCTTGTGCCCAAACTCATTGTTAAAAATCCGTCGCTGACCGCGCCTGTGCCGATAGCGCCCATCATATTGTCGCCGCCGCCTGAGGATACAAGCGTTCCTTCGTTAAGACCGTAAAGAGCCGCCGCCGCTTTGCTAACTGTCCCCGCTGTTTTTTCGGAAGCTGTCAGTTGCGGAAGATATTTTTCTATGTCAGGGGAAATGAGCTTGCAGATATCAGATGACCACTTGCGTCCACGGACATCAAAGAGGGCGGTGCCTGACGCGTCGCCGTACTCCGCCCAATACTCACCCGTCAATAAAAAGTTGATGTAATTGTGCGGCAGAAGAATGTGCCGCAGTTTTGCAAATGCGGCGGCTTTGTGCTTTTTCAGCCAAAGAACCTTAGGCGCGGTATAACCGGGCCGCATTGGAAGACCGGCTTTATCTATCAATTTTTTTTCACCGCCTGCCGCCTTTGTCAATTCTTCACATTCGGCGGTAGTTGATGTGTCGCACCAAAGTTTGACGTTATAGACGGCCTTCCCTTTCTCGTCCAGCGGCACAAACCCGTGCTGCTGCCCGGAAACGCCAATAGCGGCGATGGTCATTTTAACATTCTTATTGATTTTATCAAAACAGGTTTTTATGACCGTGTCGTACCACTCGGCTTTTTGTTCTCTTGTCCCGTCATTTTGGGCGATAATGTCTACCGGAGCCTGAGATTGGGCCGTGATAGCCTTTTTTTCATAATCATAAACTACAATTTTACAACTCTGGGTTCCCAGATCAATTCCACAAACAGTTCTCATCAGTTCTGTCCCTCCTGATTATACTATTGTATTGTATTATTGGCAAATTGTCTATTGGTCGCACGGGTATCGAACACTAAAAAATTTTTAAAAAATAGTCTGGAGTTTTGCCAAACACGAACCATCATAAAAAAGCATAGAGTCTAAAAAGGCAAAAAAAGGTAAGCGGACTTTAGTCCGCAAAGAATGGAGTTTGCTTTTTGGCAAAACTCCCATGCAATTTGGCGAAGCCAAATTGCTAAATATGCTTGTTAATTTTTGCTATTATTTCTTCTTTATTGATTGGCTTTACCACAAAATCAACAGCACCGACTTTTGCCGCCTTTAGCACACATTCTCTTTTGGCGTTACCTGTCATGAAAATAATCGGCGCGCTATGTCCGCTTTCCTTGATTTTTATCGCGAGTTCATAACCGTCCATCTCGGGCATTTCTATGTCCAGAAGAAAAAGATCCGGGCGGCACTTGGCGATAAAAGCCAGCGCGTTATTGGCGGAATTTACACAAACCAGTTTATGATCAATATCCTCCAACGCTTTTTTTAACAAGGTCAGGAAAAAAGCCCTGTCATCAACCGCTAAAATGATTTTTTTCTCCGTCGTCTCTGCCGGTTTCTCTTCAGGTTTCTCCGAAGACTTTTCCTGCGTTTTTTCCTGATTCTTAAGCATCGCCATCTGAACATCAATCGAGAGCATGGATAAGCACTTTAAATAATAAGCCATAAAAGCTTCAAGTTTTTCATGTTTTATATCTTTAGTGAGCGCGTGGATCTGGGTCTCGCACTCCTTTGCCAAATCGTCGGCGTAAATCGACACCAGCATATTTCGGATAACCGAAAGGCTTCTTGACAGGGAATCGTAATCCTTTGCCCCCAACGCGGCATTTATTTTTTCCTCCTCATTCGGGAAGCTTTCGATGAAATTATCCAAAGATTTGAAGAAATTGTTTAATTCGTCAATGGTCATGGGTCTTATCCATGCCATTTTTAATTCCGAAATTGACTTAAGATAGTCTATATTTACCATTTTTAATTCTCCTTTTTTCGACTAATTCATGAAATAACTCACCTTATTCCATTTTATCCTATTTTTCAAAGAATAACAAGCCACCACGGGCATCGCGTTGCCTCCTCAGGTTAAAAGAATTTACTTTATTTTATCCAATTTATCAAAAAATAACAAGGAATACTTGACAAATTATACGGCGTTATAGCAATGTCGGTCTATTCAGCCGTTTGCCGCTGGCGGGCAAGCGTAAACTGAACGTATTTTGCCAGGGCGTTTTGAATCGGTATGCCGAATTTTTCCGGCAATTTCATTCTGCATCGAAACGCTTTTATCGCCGTCTCAGCCACTTCCCTAAGCCGCGGGTCAACGCATATAACGGTATCTTCGTTCCATTTTATTGATGGAGGCCGCCCTTTTTCTTCTATAAACTGCAGGTAAATCTGAATGCGTTTCTTGCCTATTGTATCACCTTCGTATGTAACGCCGTATGAGCACTTGTCTTCTCCGGCGGTCCTTACGGGATCGATTTTGGACGATTCTTTTATGATCTGGAAAATGCGGTCTTCATAATTCGTCCAATTCCTTTTTTGTGCCGCTTTCTTGAGGTCATCTTTTGAGAGGGGCTTCCCATCCTTGATGTATTCATCTGTTGTTTTTATGAATTCTTCGGTCAGATCATCGAAAATATTCTTATATGTCCGGTATCCGGCGGCTGTCGGTTCCAGAAAAGGCGCCTTTGTTTTGATTACCGAAAGCAGCACCGCTATTATACAGCCCATCTTCGGGTCGTCGTCGCTGGAAAAGGAATAATCCCCGCCTATGTACTTAAAAGAGATTGTCTGCGAACCGTTCTTTTTTTCCGTAATGCCCATTGCAAGCGCGGACGGAATCGCCGCAGCCCAAAACACATTTCCGTCCGGCGTGCATTTCGGCGGCGTGATTATAATTGAAGGGTCGTTTAAAAAGGCAACCAATCTTGGGGTATATTCGGTTAAAAAATCCTGATATCCGGTCATGCGTTTTAATATAATATTTTTATTTAATTTGTCAAGCTGTCATATCCGCCAGGGTTTTCATTAAGAGCACAAAGTAAAAAAGAATACAAAGAGGGGAGAGGGGGCATCAAGAATACATTAGCCCTCGACATGGGCAACAGTCAATTCTTTACGAAGAATAGAAATGACAATTTCAGAAGGAGTTTTTCGGGAGGCTATCGCTTTTGCGTTGAGCATTTGAGCAGTTTTTTCATCAAGACCAACTACTTGAAAACCTTTGCGGGAAAAAAAACCTGTTCCATTAGGACCTAGAGTCGGAACCGTGTCGGTCAGACGCTTGTCAAGAGCGGCATATTCCTCATCAGTCATATCACGCATAATTAATTCTCCTCATTCATTTGGGCGGCTACCTTATCACGCAAAGGCATCGCATGAAAAACCTTGATCGTGTCATCGTCAATAATATTATAAAAGACCTCTATGGGATTGGCAACAGTATCGAACCCAATAATGGCGAAAATATCATCTTCACCTCTTAAAAGACCGTCATAGATTTTCGTCTCAATAGCCCATTCTATGTCATCCTGAGTACACCCATGCCAGAATGCCGATGGAACAAACCGTATATTATCCGCCATTCTGCCCCCTTACCGTATAAAATACTCTCAAAAATTGAAAATGTCAAAAGACTATTTATAGAAAAAAGCCCATTGCGTCCCCTTGTACAATCTTTCAATTCATGATATTTTTTCATTATAGACATATGAAACAAACAATAAAAACGGTAAACAAAATTATTTTAACTGGTTTGCTGGCAATGGCGCTGGCATTTAGTATAATCGGCTGCGGTGATTCTCCCAATAACACCGATACTGCCGGAGATGGAGAATGTACAGTAAACTTTAATTTGAACGGCGGCAATATTGACGGCAATACCGCTTCAATACAAATTCCAGTCAAGAAAGGGCTGACTATTGACAATTTACCAAATCCGCAAAAAGCAAATAATACTTTTGGCGGTTGGTTTACCGGACTAAACGGATCAGGTAACAAATTCGAAACGACAACCGTAGTTACATCAAATATGACTGTTTTTGCAAAATGGACATACAGTGGAACTGACGGCCGTACCGTAACATTTGACATGGACGGCGGCAATATTGACGGCAATACCGTTTCCATAACCGTTACAGTACAATCAGGTGCAACCATTGCCGATTTGCCAAACCCGCAAAAAGCAAATAACACTTTTGGGGGCTGGTTTACCGAAAGAAACGGCGGCGGCAGCGCATTTACCACAAGTACGCAAGTTACCACAAACATGACCGTATACGCAAAATGGACATCATCGGCTACACCCGGCCCCGGCGGAGACGGCTCGCTGGGCAATACCCTGAAGATTACCAACGCACAGGTGTATACGCGGCGATGGACAGGCGAGGATAGTGTCGAGTTCTCCCCGTTTAACGGCACTTTTCAGGGTTTAAACTACATATTGTATCAAGACCCAGAAACTAATTTTGTAGTATTCAAATCACTCACTGATGCCATAAACGGCACGCCGTCCGTAACGCTGATCGGCGGCAAACTGAACGTAACGCTAGGGACACCGAAAACCTCGGTGCTGTACAGTATCGATTCTATGATGGCGCAGTATCCCGGCATTACCGTAAGCCCTAGCGGTGCGAAGCTCTTCTATTCGCAGGGTTTTTACGACAACGCTGATGACCAGAATAAACCTGTCGTCGTTTCGCAGGGAGATGGCAACGACGGGTATGTTTTCTATTATTATGCTGATAAAGCCGTGAATGTAACCGGAAAAGCTAGTCAGTCATTCACAGAAGAAGACGGACACACGTATACTTACACCATAGATTTTGCGCTTAATTTGAAAGCTGGCTGGAACTCGGTCATTAGTACCCCTACTAGCGAGAATAGCCATATCATGAAGACCGGAACACCCTCTGCAAACGACCGGTGGGTTTTAAACGAAATTTGGTAACGCAACAGAACAATACAGCATCCCTGACACCAGTTTAGCGTAGTGTCGTTATGTGCAACACCTACGTTAAATATGGGTTAAGTTGTCTGAAACCATTTTTTTAAAACGCGATTAAGATGTATGCCGAATAAAATTCTTGAGTACAGGCGGGCAGCCGCGCGCGCTGGAAAAACATCTCTCGGGGTTCTTAGCCGGAGAGACCCTGAAAGGGGCTCGTAGGCGGCGTTCCCCCGAAGTTTTTCCAGC
>Ga0268262_10005145_pt1 | contig 13102 bp, 13 predicted proteins | sample TergutNc150P3_FD_190354 | JGI IMG/M metagenome (GOLD analysis project Ga0268262, IMG submission 190354) | Nasutitermes corniger P3 segment gut microbial community from laboratory colony in Florida, USA - Nc150 P3 (SPAdes) (version 2) | ecosystem: Host-associated > Arthropoda: Insects >... | reverse complement strand
ATCCAAAAAGCCGATCTTTCCCGCCCGGAAGAGCGCGTTGGCGGCCTCGTTGGCCCCGTTGAGCGCCGCCGGGGCCAGGCCACCGCGCGTGAACGCCTGCCTGCACAGCCGGATCGCCGGGAAGGCGTCCTCGTCGGGCGGCTCGAAGGTGAGCGCGCCGCAGGCGGTCAAATCCAGCCGCGCGGCGGGCGAGGGCAGGCGCGCCGGGTAGGTCAGCGCGTACTGGATGGGCAGGCGCATGTCGGGGGTTCCAAGCTGGGCCAGGACCGCGCCGTCGGCGAGCTCCACGAGCGAGTGCACCACGCTGCGGCGGTGCACCAGCACGCCGATCCGCTCCACGGGCAGGCCGAACAGCCACGCCGCCTCGACGACCTCCAGGCCCTTGTTCATCATGGTGGCGCTGTCGACGGTGATCTTCGCGCCCATGGCCCAGGTGGGGTGCCTGAGGGCGTCGTCCGCTGTCACGCGCAGCAGGTCTTGCTTGGATTTTCCGTAGAACGCGCCGCCCGAGGCTGTCAATATGACGCGCCGCAACGACCCCTCCGGCACGCCCTGCAAGCACTGGAAGATCGCGGAGTGCTCGCTGTCCACGGGCAAAATGGGCAGGTTTTTTTCCCGGGCGAGGGCGGTCACCAGCGCGCCGCCCGCCACGAGGCTTTCTTTATTGGCCAGGGCCAGGGGGTTGCCAGCCTGTAGCGCCGCGATTGTCGGAGCCAGCCCCGCGATGCCCACGATGCCGTTCAATACGCAATCGCAGGCCATGGCGGCGCATTCGGTCACGCCCGCCGGGCCGGAAAGCACGGGGATGTTTGTATCATGCAGGGCGATGCGCAGGGCCCGCGCGGCAGGTTCGTCGGCCAGGGCGACGGCCTTGGGGCGGTATTTCCTCGCCTGGGCCTCAAGCAGCTTGGCGTTGTCGTGCGCGGTGAGGGCCGTCACGGCATAGCCCAGGCGGCCGATCACGTCGAGCGCCTGCGTGCCGATGGAGCCGGTGGAGCCCAGGACCGTGATATGCTTCATAGGGCGGGCCCAAAGAGGATGGGCAGGCCGAGGTTCTGCTGTAATTGCAGGAGGGCGTAGACGAAGGGGGTGACGAGGACCAGGCTGTCGAAGCGGTCCATCACGCCGCCGTGGCCGGGGAAAATCTTGCCGAAGTCCTTCACGCCGTGGTTGCGCTTGAGCACGGACGCCGCCAGGTCCCCCATCATGGAGACCACGCCGGCGGCCAGCGACAGCAGGGCCACGCCCAGCAGGTTGATTTTATGCTGCTCCAGGAAGAAGCGGTTGAACAGCAGCGCGAAGCCCAGGTTCATCAGGACGCAGCCCACCAGCCCGCCAACCGCGCCCTCCACGGTTTTTTTCGGGCTGATATGCGGGGCCAGCTTGTGCCTGCCGAATTTCACGCCCACGAACAGGGCGAAGATATCGGTGACCCAGGCGCCGCACAGGGTGAACAGGAGCAGCCACACCGCCAGGTTCTTCTCGGGGGCGAAGCCGCGCAGCATGGGGATGGCCGCCAGCGCGCCCGGCACCAGCAGGGAGGCCAGCAGGGCGTAGAGCACGTGCGAGCAGCGGGTTTTGTCGAACTGCGCCAGCATGAGCGCCAGCAGCAGCAGCAGGTACCCCAGCAGCAGCAGCAGGGCCGGGATATGCAGCCGCCCGGAAATCGCGGGCCAATAGGCCAGCACGGGCGGCAGCAGCGCCGCCATGGCCATCGAAACGGCGATCATGGCCCTGTTTTTCATCTGCACGGCGTGGCAGATCTCGTGGGCCGCGATGACGGAGAACCCGACGACCAGGCACAGGACCAGCGGGGTCTCGATCCAGATCAGCCCCGCCAGCGCCAGCAGCCCGGCGGAAAGGCCGGTGGTGATGCGTACTTTCATAGCGCGCCAACTTTCTATCGCAGGTTATATTTCCCCAAATCGCCGGCTGCGCGCGGCGTAGGCCGCCAGGGCCTCGTCCAGGCGGGCGGGCGTGAAATCCGGCCACAGCACCTCCGGGAACCACAGCTCCGCGTATGCGCACTGCCACAGCAGGAAATTGCTCAGCCGCAGCTCGCCGCCGGTGCGTATGATGAGGTCGGGCATGGGCTGCCCGGCGGTGTAGAGCCCGTCCTCGAGGTCCCGCTCGGTGAGCTCGCCCGGGTCGAGCGCGCCCTGCTTGCACAGCGCCGCCAAACGCTTCGCCGCGTGCAGTATCTCCTGGCGGCCGCCGTAGTTCACTGCGATGTTCACCACGGTGCGGTCCATATTGGCGGAGCTCTCCTCCATCTCCCGCAGCAGGCGGAGGATATCCGCGGGCACGGGGCCGCCCTCCCGCAGGTCGCCGATATAGCGGACGCGCCAGCGCTTCTCCTCGTTCTCGGCGCGGCGGCGCTTGATGCCCTCCAGCTGATTGCGGAACAGCCCCATGATGGCCGCGACCTCCTCGGGGGGCCTGGCCCAGTTTTCCGTGGAAAAGGCGTAGAACGTGAGATAGGGTATCCCTAAGTCCGCGGCGTATTCGCACACGCGCTCGAAGGCCTCCACGCCCGCGCGGTGGCCCTCGGCGCGGGGCAGGCCGCGCTGCCTGGCCCAGCGCCCGTTGCCGTCCATGATGATGCCGATGTGCCTTGGTAAATTTTTGTTGTCCATCTTCAATCCCACCAGAATTGCCAGGTCGTCGCGCCCCGCAGGGTGCTGGCATATGCCCGGATGCTGTCTGCAAAGCCCGCCAAATCAAAGCAGAAGATCATGTGTTCACGTGCCAGGGCCTCGCAGTCCGCGTCGCTTTGCGGCGGGCGGTCAAGCTGCAATTCCCAGCTGTCATGCCCCTGCAAAACCACCGGCGCCGCGCCGTACTTTTCATACCAGTAGCGGAATACCGCCGCCTGCTGCACGGGACCGGGGCAGTCGTTGAAGCCGCCCATAGGAGCCCATATAGCCAGCTCCCAGGGGTTGCGCGTGGGGATTTTCACGATGACGGCCTCTTCCTCCGGGCGGACGCTGCCGCTCAGGGGCTTGCCCTGGTCCGGCCGCGTGGGGACAAAGCTGCCAAGCGGCGGCATCAGCCTTTCGCCGTAAACTCGCTCCAGCCTTTCCTGCTCTGTCCGGAAAAACGCTTCCGCGTCGGCCTGCGCCGCCTCGGCGATGGCCTGCTCACGCCAGGCGGCGAGCGCCTGCGGGGTTGTGCCTGTGCCATATACCTCATCCAAAAACTCGACGTCAAACGTCTCGGCCAGGGTATCTGTCGGGATGATAACCAGCGGGATGAAGCCATCCTCGCGCCCCTGGGCGGCCAGTTGCGTGTAACGCGCGTAGATTTCATCGCCCATCGTGAATTCGAAATACTCGTATTCACAGCCGAGGAAATCCACGATGGCTTTGCAATAGGCAGTCATACCGGGCCCTTTCGTTTCAGGCTCATAAAGCGGATATTCCGTACCGCCCGGCCCGGGAGCCCCGCAGCCGGGCAGGGCAAGCAGTGCCAGCGCAAGCGCCCCGGCAAGAAGCTTTTTACCCATACTAAATCTCCATGATCTCCTTGTCCTTCGCCGCGGCGGCCTGGTCGATCTCCTTGATGAACTTGTCGGTGAGCTCCTGGAGCTCCTTCTCCTCGTCCTTCAGGTCGTCCTCGGTGAGGTCGGCGGACTTTTGCAGCTTCTTCAGGCGCTCCACCAGATCCCGCCGGGTGCCGCGCACGCTGACCTTCGCCTCCTCGGCCATGTGGCGGATGTCCTTCGCGATGGCCTTGCGGCTGTCCTCGGTGAGCGGCGGGAAGATCAGGCGGATCACGCGCCCGTCGCTCTGCGGGTTGATGCCGATGTCGCTGGCCTGGATGGCCTTCTCGATGGCGCGCACGGTGGAGGCGTCCCAGGGCTGGATGGTGAGGATGCGGGCCTCGGCCACGGCCACGGCGGCCATCTGGTTGATGGGCGTCGGGGTTCCGTAGTAGTCCACGCGGATCTTGTCCAGCACGGCGGGGTTGGCGCGCCCGGCACGGATGGCGCCGTACTCGCGCCCCAGCGCTTCGAGGGTCTTCTCCATTTTGTCCTTTGCGGGCTGCAGGTATTCGTCCATGGGGGTGTCCTCCTTATATGGTCATTTATATTTATGATAATCGCTCGCCAATATCGCATAGCACGCCTCGTCGCATACGCCTTGGTTGTTGGTATCCGCCTGGCGGAGGGTGCCCTCGTAAAGCATGCCTGCTTTCTGCATCACGCGCCCGCTGCCGGGGTTGCGCGGGTCGTGCCGGGCCTCGACGCGGTTCATGCCGACTTCCTCGAAGAAAAACTTGATCACCGCGCGCAGGGCCTCGGTCATGTAGCCGCGGTTCCACCAGGCCCTGCCCATGGCGTAGCCGATCGTCACCGAATGGACGGCGTCGTTGTGGCCTCTCGCGTCAATTTGCCCGATCACCTGCCCGGCGGCCTTCAACGCGATCGCCCACAGATAGTAATCCTGCCCTTCGTAGGCGCGCAGCTTGTCCTCCATGGATCTTTGCGTGACAGAAATATCGCCATGGGGTGGCCAGCGCAAATATTTCGTAACCTCCGGGTCGTTGGACCAATTGTTGAAGATGTCCGGGACATCTGTCTTCACAAAGCGGCGCAGGAGGAGGCGGGGGGTCTCTAAGGGGACGGTGCCGAGGTGGGTCATGTTTCCGCCTCCACCAGCGTGCCCACGTTCTCGCCCCGCAGCGCCCGGAGGATGTTCCCCGGTTCGTTCAGGTTGAAGACCAGCATGGGGATACGCTTGTCCCGGCACAGGGCGGCGCAGGTGGCGTCCATGACGTTCAGGCGCTTTTCGAGGATCACATCGTGGGTGAGGACGTCGTATTTCTTCGCGCCGGGGTTCGCGCGCGGGTCGCTGTCGTAGATGCCGTCGACGTTCGTTGCTTTGAGGACGACCTGGGCCTCGATTTCAGCCGCGCGCAGGGCAGCGGCGCTGTCCGTGGTGAAGAAGGGGTTGCCCGTGCCGCCGCCGAAAATGACCACCTTGCCCGCGGCCATGGCGTCCAGGGCCTGCCGCTTGTCGACGCACCCGGCCACCTGCGGCATCACGCAGGCCGACTGCACCAGGGCGGGCTGGCCCAGCTGCTCGAAGGTGTCCTCCAGCGCCAGGGCGTTCATCATGATGGCCAGCATGCCCATCTTGTCGGCCCGCACGGCGTCCATGGAGCCGCTGGACCGCCCGCGCCAGAAGTTCCCGCCGCCGATGACGACGCCCAGCTGCGCGCCCTCGCGCACGCATTCCATCACGTGCCGGCAGATTTTTTCCGTCAAGTCGAAATCGATGCCGGGCTTGTTCCCCCCGAGGACCTCGCCGGAGAGCTTGAGGAGGGCGCGGGTGTATTTGAGGGTGGACATGGGGGGCCTCCTAATTTTGTAGTGGTTCGCTGTCGCTGTAGAGCGTATGCGGGCAAAAATCCTGCCCGGTCACCCATTCCAGTTCGCCGTCCACGGCGGCCACTTTTCGGAACAGGTCCTCGTTGGCAAGCGTCCTAAAGAAAGGGTGGTCCAGGTTGGGTTTGAAGTCGTAGAGCCGCTTTTCTTTGTTGGCGTATGACAGCAGCAGCCGGTAGTTATCCATCGGCGTGACGGAAACCAGTTTCGGATAGGCCTGCATTCAATCCAACCCCTTTATTTTGAAATACTCCTCTTCCGTCTGCATCAAATCCCACAGCACGGACAGCTCGTTGCGGTGAATATCCGCCCAAACGGCGATGTATTTCTGCTGCTTGGCCGGGAACCCGCCCGCCAGCAGATTGCCGTCAAAGTCGAATGAAGCTTCGTCCCCGCCGTACCGCGCGTGGAAATGCGGCTTGTGGTGCTGTTCGGTGTCATTGAAGTACATGCGGATGATGATGCCATAAAAGTGCGAAATAACGGGCATATGAAAAACCTCCTTACTTTGCATCAATCACAGTAATATCCGGCAACAGGCGATTCAGTTTCCGCTCGCCGCGGCCGTGCTTACCCACGAAGGTGACCTCATACGCGGCGCTGCCGTTCGCGGGGACAAGAAAACGCTCCGGCGAGGACAATTCCGGCGATGCGAGCAATCCGCCTATGACATCTCCCGGGGACCGCGCGCGCAATTCCACCCACCGATCCTCCGCGCAGGCGTTTTTGAGTTTGATGTGGCAGGCCATCAGGACTTGCCCGCCCTCCACCGTAAAATCGGACAAGAAGCTGTTTTCCCGGTCCACGGTTACATCACCAAGCGGCTTCGGCCCGCAGCCGGAGAACGCCAACGCAAGCGCCAGCGCGAACAGGGCAATCCTACGCATCAATCCCCACTTCCCCGTGCCCCTCGCTGCTGCGGTATATCGCGTCAATGATCTTCGAGGCGCCGATGGCCTTGTCGATATGCGCCTGGTTGGGCACGCGGGTGAGCACGCTGTCCACGAAGGAGTCGATCTCGATCTGGTAGAAGTCGCTCTTGGGCAGCTTGGGGCTTGTCTCGATCAGCGCGCCGTCCTTGGCGGTGTAGTAGGTGAAATCCCCGCAGTAGTTCAGGCGCACGCCGCCCTTGTCGCCCATGAAGTCGATGTAGGTCTCGCTCTCGCCGATGTTCTGCGCCCAGGCCCCGTGGAAGGAGATTACCGGGCCCGTGGTGCGCACCAGGCCGATGACGGAGTCGTCCACGTCGTAGACGCCGCCGAGCTCCTTCGTGCGGTCGGCCCACATGCTTAAGTATGTGTAGTTTTTGATGTCGCGGCCCAGGCGGCAGAAGGCCTCGCCGCTGGCGGTGAGGGGCTTCGGCTCCCCGCAGCAGTAGAGCATGAGGTCCAGGTAGTGCACGCCCCAGTCGATCAGCGCGCCGCCGCCCGAGACGGCCCGGTTGGTGAAGTCCCCGCCGATGCCCGGGATGGACCTGTGCGCCCGGAAGCTGGCGTAAACGTGGAACACCTCGCCGAGGTCGCCGCGCCCGATCATCTGCTTGACGAGATTATTGTACGCGCCAAATCGGTTGACCACGCCGATGCTAAGCAGCCGCCCGGTCTCATGGGCGACGCGCTGCATCTCCAGGGCCTCGGGCAGGGTGCGCGCGGCGGGCTTTTCGCAGAGCACATCCTTGCCCGCGCGCATGAAATCAATGGAGATAGGCGCGTGCATGTCGTTGTGCGTGCACACGGAGACGAGGGCGATATCCTCGCCCAGCAGCTCGTGATAGTCGTAGACGGCCCTGCCGCCGTACTCCTTGGCCGCCTTGTCCGCGCGCTCGGGAATGATGTCGCAGAAGAAACACAGCTCCACTTTCTTGTTTTTCGCGTAGTTCGGGATATGCGCCGCATTGGCGATGTTGCCGCAGCCGACGACCGCAACCTTGATTTTTTTCCCACTGCCCATCGTATGTCATACCTCTCCATCTTATTTTATCTATTTTATCATTTGTGAGGGGAAATGTAAAGGATAAATTTTATGTGATTTTGGGGCTTGCGCGCGGCGGCAAAATGCGCTATAATAACCTAAACTCAAGTTGGAGGGAATCAATCATGAAGCACCTGCGAAAAGCGCTGCTGTCCGTCCTGCTGGCGTCGGCGTTGCTGCTCGGCGGCCTTGCCGTGCCCGCTTCCGCCGCCACGACAAACACCCCGGTGATCTTCCTGGGGGGCTTCGGCATGGAGCTGTACCTCAACGAGGGCACGCCCGGGGAGGCCGGCGCGCTGGTGGGCGCCTTGGGGCAGGACCGGATACTCGCCGCGCTGAAGGAAACCGCCCTGGGCGCGCTGCGCAACCCCCTCGCGGCGATTTTCTCGCCCAACCTCGCGGCTGACGCCCTGTCGGCCTTCCTGATGCATTGGCTGGGGCTGCTGGCCTGCGACGAAAACGGCGACAGCATTTATGCGCTTTCCAACGATTCCGACGGCGGGTATTACGGCACGTTCGCCGGCCGGCCCGCCTACGAGTTCAACTACGACTGGCGGCTGGACCCCATCGCGACCGCGGAGGCGCTCGACCGCTACATCCAGAAGGTCAAGCGCGAGACCGATAGCGAAAAGGTCAACCTCTACGCCCTGAGCTTCGGGACGGTCATCCTGTGCGCGTACCTGGCCGAATGCGGCACCGACGACCTGGAGAGCGTGTTCTTCAGCGTTTCGGCCCACGGCGGGCTGCAGCTGGCCGAGGACCTGATCCGGAAGAAGCTCGCCGTCAGCGGCGCGGGGCTCGCGGCCTTCCTGGCCGAGATGCTCCCGGGCAACGCGAAGCTCATCCGCACGCTGGAGAAGCTGTGCGTGTTCCGCCTGCTGGAGGGCCCGCTGAACCTGGGGCTCAAGTGCATCAAAAACCGGTTTTACGAGAAGGCGGTCGTCCCGCTGCTGGGGCAGATGCCAGCCGTCTGGGCCTTCATATCGGACGACGCGGTCTTCGAGAGCGCCAAGAAGAGCCTGCTGTGCGACACGGAAAAGTACGCCAAGCTGATCAAGAAGATCGACGACTACCACTACGCCATCGGCAACCGCACCAACGAGATATTGCAGCAGGCGGCCGCGGAGGTCAAGGTGGCGCTGGTGTGCGGCTATGACTGCGCGCCCATCCCCGTCGGCGGCACGTTCCTCTACCAGAGCGACTTCATGATCGCAACAACCGATTCCAGCGGCGGGGCAGTCTGCGCGGGCTACGGCAAGACGCTGCCCGCGTGCTATGTCCAGGCGCGGCAGGCCTGCGGACACAACCATATCTCGCCCGACAACGTGATCGACGCCTCCACCTGCGCGCTGCCCGAGCAGACCTGGTTCGTCAAGGGCTACCGGCACCAGTACGAGTACGGCGGCGCGGGGCTCTACCGCTGGTTCTTAGGCTTTGACGGCCAGCCGACCGTTTGGAGCGACGAAGAAGCCTACCCGCAATTCAGGTGAGTGAGGTACCATTTATGAAATTGCGCAAGCCGGCCATGCCCCCGGCCTCCTATTTCGCGACCGTCGTGGTTGCGGCGCTGCTGCTGGTGCTCGGCAACCGGGTGGTGAACCAGAAGGCCTTCACCCTGGACGACGCAGAGATCATCCGCGCGCGGGCGCTGGCGGTCGTCCGCGTGGATAAGGACAACTACAGCGAGGACGACCCGACCCTGGTGATGACCACCGTCACCTTCGACGCGAAGGCGCTCAGCGGCCGGCACAAGGGCCAGACCCTGCGCTGCGTCCAGATGGTGGACAACATGTACGGCCTGGCGCTCTCCCAGGTGAAGGCGGGCGACGCCGTGCTGCTGGACGTGCTGCACACGGACGACGGCGCGTACGAATACACGCTGCTCGACTTCGTGCGCACCGGGCCGCTGATTTTGCTGGGGCTGCTCTTCTCGGCCCTGCTGATCCTCCTCGGGCGCAAAAAGGGCGCGAACACGCTGCTTTCCTTCGCGCTCTCCCTGATGGCGATCTTCTTCGTGCTGGTGCCCGCCCTGCTGGCCGGGCGCAGCACCTACGGCTGGTCGATGCTCACCTGCGTCTATATTGTCGTGACGAACCTGCTGATCGTGCAGGGCCCGAGCAAAAAGGTCGCCGCCGCCGGGCTGGGGTGCCTCGGCGGCGTGCTGTGCTCGGGGCTGATCATGCTGCTGGTGAACCGGCCCATGCACATCACGGGCCTGATGGAGGAGGAATCCATTTACCTGAAGGCCATGGGGATCGACATCCGGGCCATCGCGTTCTGCATGATCCTGGTGGGCTCCGTGGGCGCGCTGATGGACGTGGCCATGGACATCGCCGCGGCGCTGCACGAGCTGCGCGAAAGCAACCGCGGCATCGGCGCGGGGGAGCTCCTGCGCTCGGGGCTCAACATCGGCCAGGACCTCATCGGCACCATGGCCAACACGCTGATCCTGGCCTACATCGGCGAATCCATGAGCTTCCTGCTGCTGATGATCTACTACTCCGCCAACGCCGCACACATGATGAACCGCGAGATCATCTCCGTGGCGATTTTGCAGTGCCTGGCGGGGTGCCTGAGCGTTTTGGCCGTGGTGCCGCTGACCTCGTTCATCTGCTCGCGGCTTTACACGGGCAAGCCGAAGGTGGTAAGGTACGAAGCCGGGTGAGCTCTCTCTCCACGGCGTCGATCGCCTCTCCATCGGTGAATCCAAAGCCCTCCTGCAGCAATTGCAGCTGGGCTTTCCGCATTTCTATGGCCCGGGGCACGTCGCCCAGCTCCTCGTATAGCAGCGCCATGCAGATGTGCGGGTCGCAGTAGGGCAGCGGCTTTTGCAGCGCCAGCCAGGCCCCGAACTCCCGGATGGCGTCCGCATAGCGGCCCATGGACACCATGCGGTCGGCCAAAAAGGCGTGGGGCCGCCAGTTGCCCGGGGCGTCGTCCACGCACTCGCGCCACAGGCGCAGGGCCTCTTCCCCCTCGCCGCGGGCATAGGCGATGTCGCCCAGCCACATCTTCGCCAGCACGTGGTTCTTCACCGCCGGCTGGGTTTCGGCGATCTCCCGCGCCTCCTCCAGCAGCCCGTTGCCGATCAGCTGCGGCAGCAGGAAGCGCCAGCCCTCCTCATAGCCCGGCGCGCGCCGCATGAGCTCGCGGTAGTAGCGCACCAGCTCCAGGGTGTTCTCCTGCGTCCAGTCGCCGCCGTAGCGGTGCGTCAGGCTCTGCAGGATGCTGTGGCCGCACTTCTTTTCGGGCTCCAGCCGCAGCGCCTGCTGGACGAACGCATTCGCCGCGCGGGTGAGCGTGCCGATGCGTGAGCAATACAGCTCCGCCAGCAGCAGCCAGGCGTCGTCGCAGCCGGGCTTGCGGGCGCTGACGCCGCGCAGCATGGCCTCCGCCGCGGCGAATTCCGCCTCCGGGATGTCCCGCGTGTTGGTGATCATGCGCTCGATGCGATGGAGGTGCTCCGCGTCGCTCAGGGCGAACAGCTCGTCGATGGTCACGCCGAAGGCCACGGAAATCCCGGGCAGCAGGCCGATATCCGGGGCCGTCGCGCCGGTCTCCCACTTGGAGACGGCCTGTGGCGAAACCCCGAGGGCGGCCGCCAGGGCCTCCTGCGTCATGCCGCGCGCCCCGCGCAGCGCTTTGATTTTCCTGCCAAGCTCGTGGTTCATGGGTGGTTCTCCTATAAAAAAATTCCGGCCCGGTAGCCCCATTATAGGGGACGCGGGCCGGAATTGCAAGCACCGGGTTGGCGGGGCGGGTTGCCGGTTGGTTGCGCCTTAAAATTTGACCTTGATTGCCGTCACGCCGTTGGCCCTGCAACGGACCTTGCCGCCGGCCACGGGGCCGAGCTCGTTTTCGTGGGCGTCCACATAGGCCATCGATCTTGCAGGCCGGAGGCATTCCACCATCACGTCCTCGTCCTTGCCGGAAACGCTGTAGAGCCGCACGGCCAGTCCCTCGCCGTCCTCCGCCATTTTGACGGACGACACCACGGCCTTGCCCTCGAGCCTCACGAAGCTGCCCGCCAGCGGCAGCTCGCCCGCCTGGGAGCCGCAGGCCACGGCCACGGCGGCGCGGGTCTGCCGCTGCGAGGCTTCAATTAGCCCGGCGGGCGAGGTGTCCTCCGCAATGCCCACGTTGACCGTGAAGGCATGGCTGTAGATCTCCGGCACGGGGTCGGGGTCGTAGGAGCTGCGGATGAGCGTGAGCGCCAGGGCGTCGCCGAAGCAGCGGAAGCCGTACTTGCTGTCGCTGGAGAGCATGAGGCCATCGGCACCGTCTGCTGCGCAGCCGGCCGCGAAGCTCTGGCCGGGAATGTCGTGGTCCAACGGCCCACGCGCAATGACGCCGAAGGCGTTGTCGCAGGCAAACGCGCCGCACTGGTACGCCAGCGGCAGGCGGAAGGCCAGCTGCGGGATGCACCGGTCCCCCGCGCCGAGCTCGCGCCAGTCGCAGGATACGCCGTATTGCAGGTGGCGGGCGTGTTTGTCCAGGGACACCGTGACCTTGAGCCGGGAGCTCTTCACCTGCGCCTCGAAGCTGAACTTGCGCACCAGCGCGCCCGAAGCCTCCGACATCCGCACGGCGGCGACGGCCTCGTCGCTCTTATGCCGCCCCACGCGCCACGAGCTCATCCCCCGCGAGGTGTCCTCCTCGATGTAGCGGAACCCGCCCTGGCCGTTGATATGCTCCCGCCCGGAGGCCTTATCCATAAAGGAGATGAGGGCGGCGCTGCGCGGGTCGAACACGGCCCGGACATACGCGTTTTCGAGGACGTATTCGGCCGGCTTGTCCGTGCGGGGGTCCTTGCGTTCAGAAACCGATCCGTGCGCGTCAATCTCCTCCAGCAGCACGGTGCGCCAGCCGAAGGGGGGCAGCCCACAGGCAACGTACACACGGAAATAGGTGTGCCCCCAGTAGTGCTGCGGCCTGCCGTCCGCCAGCTCGTGCTCGAGCGGCTGCCCGGCCTCGTCGGTGACGCGCAGCCGGTGCATGTCGCCGTCCCAGTCCCACACGGTGAGCGGCGTGGCCACCTCCAGCGCGGCCTGCGTGGGGTTGAACAGCACGAACAGCCGCTTTTTGCCGCCCACGGGCGCCGAGGCGCTGTAGCCGAAGCCGTCCACCGCGAAGCCCACGCCCGCGCCCTCGGCCATGGAATCCCGCAGGGGCTCGCCCGCCGGGAGCAGCGCCGCCGTGTTGATCTTCGAGCAGATGCCGCGCAGGGCGGCGCTTTTGCGCGTGCCCGCCCCGGCCATGGCCCGCTGGAACATCCCCAGGGCGTATTCCCGCGTGTCGATGGTGCCGGAGCCGGGCAGGATGTCGTGGAAATGGTTGAACAGCACGTTGCGCCAGAGCTCCCCGAAGGCCGCCGCGTCGTAGGGGTACGCGCCGCAGAGATGCGACATCGCGTTGAAGAACTCGGTCTCGGCCAGCGCTGCCTCGGCAACACGATTAGCCCGCTTGATGCGGCTCTGCGAGGTGTAGCAGCCGTCGAACACGAAGTTGAGCTCATGATCCACCACGGGCAGGTCCAGGGTGTCGGTATAGCGGAAGAAGTCGATATACCGCCCGAATTTAATCGTAGGCATGCAGGGCCAGGCGCCGTAGTCTAAAATGCGCTCGATGTCGCGCCGGGTCGCGCCGCCGCCGTGGTCGCCCACGCCGTAGACGTGGATGAGCCGGTCGAGGCCATTCGCTGCGCAAAAGCCGGGGACATACAGGAACGAGCCGTCGTCGATG
>Ga0268262_10005144_pt1 | contig 13108 bp, 7 predicted proteins | sample TergutNc150P3_FD_190354 | JGI IMG/M metagenome (GOLD analysis project Ga0268262, IMG submission 190354) | Nasutitermes corniger P3 segment gut microbial community from laboratory colony in Florida, USA - Nc150 P3 (SPAdes) (version 2) | ecosystem: Host-associated > Arthropoda: Insects > Digestive... | reverse complement strand
GCCATAGCCATAAAGATGCTCAAACGCAACAGGCCGATTGATGAGATTGCGGAGGATACCGGCCTGACCATCGACGAAATCAGAAAACTCGCGCGGCAAATCACGGGAAAGTGACAAAGACGTATGTTCACAACGATTCTAATTTCCGATACATTGACAACTCGTGTCCGGGAAACATATCCGGATGAAATATGGAAACCATATCCTTAAACCTTTCCACCACTTTAGCGCTGTTCATGTAATAGCCTTGATCCAAAATATAAATTCTGTCGTTCTTAAAGGCTTTGAATTCCGCCATCAGCGGTTCTGTTCCCAGCAGAAAAGCCTTATCCGGGGTATATTGCGGCAAACTGCCGTAAATAAGAATGTCCGCGTCCCTGCATTTATTAAGGAATTCTTCCCTGGTAATCGTAACGCTGCCGGATCCCTTGACATCTTTAAACAGGTAGATGCCGCCGGCCTTATCAATCTGGTCAGCCAGGTTTGAGCTTCCCGACTGCGTATAAACAATGCCGTCCGAAATAATTCCATACGCCACGGTCGGCCTTTTTGAAACGCCGGCGGCTTTTTCATACAGTTCACGCAGTTGCGCGAGCTTATCTTCGAAAACACGATCCGCTTCCTCGTCAAGGTTGAAAAAAGCCGCGTAAAACTTGATCCACTCCAGATTTTCCGCGTTTCCGTCTTCCGGCAGGATAGTCGCGTGTTTGATATTTACCTCATCCAGCAAACCGCGAAGCTGAATACCGGCAACGTCATTGCCGGCGGTAAACGCGAAATCGGGCATTGTTTTAACGATTTCTTCTATGTTTCCGACGGATGTCTGGCTGCATTGAACGTAGTTTGTCACGCCGCTTTTGAACCGCGCAAGCACCTGTGGGGTAGTCCATTGATCCTCCGGAGTGCAGACGCCGGCGACGGAATCGTACACCGAATCGTTCTCCAGCGCGCCCAGCGCTCCGACATATGTCGTTGAAGTGTACAAGGCTCTCGTAATCGGAGTTTCAACGAGCACGGCGTTATCGTAGCCCGCCGGAACGTTCGTTCCTTTGGGAACCAGCAGCAGTTTGTTGCCTTCGGAGTCGGTTACGAGTTTTACTCCGCCGCCAAGATAATCAATGCTGAAATGCCGGGCATACTTAATGCCAAGCCCGGTTCCGGTTTCACTCGAAACGGCCGAGGAACCCGCCGGGGTATTATTGCCGCCGCACCCCGCGAAGATTCCTGCCGACAATACCACCGCCAACAGCGCCGGCAGCGCTTTCATTTTCATTTGAAACGCTCCTTAATTAACCGAATCCAGGGTAAATGCGTAATGCCACTTTTCAACGTCTCCGCGCCGTTTTATATCCACCGCGCCGCCCTGAAACTCTCCTTTCACCGGACCCATGCGCTCTTCGAGGTCTCCCTCAATTGACAGCATGACGTTCCGCAATTCTTCAAGTTTGTCTTCATCCGCGCTCCACATGTTCCGCGACGCGGCTTCCAGGAGCCGTCGCGTAATTTCCTCAAGCGCGTAGATGTTTTCCGATTGCAGCCAGAGGCGATTTTTTTCATCGGCGATATACACGCGCCAGACGGCGTCAAATTCCTCTTTTGTCACCACGCGCGCGTTTGCCGACCAGTGAAACAGCGTGTTGACCATGCCGGACACGCCATGCGCGCCCTTGCTGCCGTCCAGCCTGCGCTGCTCTATCCATTCCGGGTTAAGCAGCCTGGAAAAAAGCGATTCGGAAATTTCCTGATCCAGCGCCCGGATGTCCGGATGTTCACCGTCCGAACTGTCTCCCCAATACATACGCGCCGTTCCCTTGCCGGCGGCGCGGTTCACGGCGGCCATGCCTCCCTGAAAGTCGCTGTATGACCCGCTGGACAAGGCGTCATATTCCGGCCCGATTGCTTTCTGATACGCGACGTCTATTTTTCCCATCAGATTGGCGTACTCCCTGAGAGATGCCGTCTCGTTTCCCTGAATCGGCTGTACGCCTTCAAGTCCCTTGCCATACGCGAAACCCGTCCAGTTGACGTACGCCTCGGCAAGATCCTTATCCGTCTCCCAGGCGGCCGCGTCAACCGCCAGGCCTATGCCGGTTCCGTAGCTTCCGGGTTTAGACGAAAACACCCGGCAGCGCGCAAGGCGATGCAGCGAGGGAATATCAATGTCCGACATAATATCTTTCAATTCATTCACCCGCCGTTCGACATTCGCGCGAATATAGTTCACTTCTTCCGGTTCGTTCCGGGCGGCGGCTTTTTCCACGGCTTCGTCAAGCATCTGGTATATGCCGGGAAGCGTATCGCGAACGATGCCGCTCATCTGAATCACGATATCCACCCGCGGGCGCGGAATGACAACCCCGACATCGTCTTCCATGTTCAATTCATCGCTGGGAATCAGTTCTATGCCGGAAACACGGTCGCTTCCCGCCTCCCAGACGGGACGGCAGCCTGTAAGCCATAATCCCTGGCTGACGAGTTCGCCGTCCGCGCGAAACACATCTGAAGACCAGAGCGTGACGGCGATTGAGCGGGGAAACGCGCCTTCCTCCTTCAGATATTTTCGCAGGATCATGCGTCCCATTTCCGAGCCGATCGCCCACGCAGCCCGCGTGGGAACCGCTCTCAAATCCGTGCCGTAAAAATTTCTTCCGGTCGGAAGGATGTCGGTTTTCCCACGTGAAAGGCATCCGCTTGGACCAGGCGGAATGAAGCGCGCCGAAAGCGCCGCTATAAGCCTGTCCATTTCGACGGAAGTTTTTTCAAGAGCCTCGCTCAGCGCGACGCCGTTGACATCGCGTATTCCGTACCCCGCGGCTTCGTCGATATAAAGCTTTACGTCGTCCGCTTCGGGAACCTTGCCGAACACATGGGCGCGTTTTCCGCTGAAACGTTTACGCAGGCGTTCGACGAGTCCCGGAAGTTCTTCAATCCTGATCCGCAGGTTTTCATCGGAAGATTCCGGTTCCAGCAGGTTTGCTTTTACAAGAAGCTCACGCAGCGAATCCATGATGTTCGCAAGCCGGCGTCCGTCATTAACTTCGCGGGCGGCGCAATACTGCGCGTGCAAAGATTCCATTTCCGCCCAGGCGCCGCTGTCGTCCGCAACGCGTGCAATGGCCGGCGTCAGGTAATCGATCAAAACGCCCCGTCCCCTGCGTTTGGCCATCAGTCCCAGCCCCGTGGCGCTGACGATGTAGGGATATACGAGCGGCAGTGTTCCAAGGGAAATCTCAGGATAGCAGTCTTTGCCGAGCGCGGCGCGTTTGCCGGGCAGATATTCCAGCGGAGAACCGGTTCCAAGGGAAACCAGAGCGTCAACCTCGCGCTGTAAATACCAGAAAACGGCCAGCCAGTGATGCGTGGGAGGAATATCAGGTTCATGGAGAATGCGGCAGACCTCGCCGTCGCATTTGGGACCGTAACATCCGCGCTTGGGATCGACGATTATCAGAATATTGCCGAACCATATACCGGTAATAAGCAGGTATGGACGCTCCGTTTCCTTATCCCCCACCATGGCTTGGCCGGGAAACGGATCCCAGCCTTCATTCACGCGCTTTTGCACTGCATCTGGAAGCTTTTCAAAATCGCGCAAATAATCCTCCCGATATATCCGCGCAATCACTCCGCCCTTTGCTTCAATCTCTTCCACGTTGGTCCAGCGGAATTCCGATATCGCTTTCTTTGCAAATATCCTGTCCATTAGATCGCGTCCGTCCGCTGGAATATCGTCAACCTTATAACCTTCAACTTTGAGACGGCGCAAAATCGCAACGGCGCTTTCGGCGGCGTTAAGCCCCGCCGCGCTTGCGATGGTGGCTTCCACGCCCTTGCATGGCGACTGATGCAGCATGACGGCCACGCGCTTTTCGGAATTCGGCAGCATACGCAGCCGATGCCACCGCGCGGTTCTCCGGGACAAATGATCGATGCGCTCCGGAACCGGAACTGCTTTATACGCTTTACCGGGCATTCCTTCCTTAACGGCGTCTTTATTGCAGGCAAGCAGCGTCGGCTCGATACATCCGAGCATTTCCGGCCTGGTCAGTCCGTAGCAGATTGCCATCGCCGACAAGCCCTCGGATGACGCCTTCCATTCTTCCACCGTCTGGTTGTAATTACGCAGAATTTGAAAAACCGGCGCGCCGTAAGCCTGAAACGGATCCGCTGCGCCGTCGCCGTCCATAGATGCGGACAAAAGGCTCCAGACCGCCGCGAGATTAAGCCCGCATTCTGAAAGAATACCGTCCATGGGATGCGGCGAAATTTTACCGAAACTGAGGGCGAGATCGCCGTCGCAAAAGATCAGGAGCGGATGCAGGCCGTTTTTTTCAAGCGGCGCAATTACGGCGTGGATAAGTTCCATGTCCTCGGACAGCAGCCACATCCGCGGAAAACAGACGGCGGCAAAATGAGCGGCGTCCACGCTTTTCATTGTTTCCCGCTTCCATGAAAGATAGCCGGCAAGGTTTTGGAAAGGCGTTTTTGCCTCGGGATGATAAATACCGCAAAGCAGCGGCGGTTCAGGCTCCGGAGGCGCTTCGGGCAGGAAACCGGCCTTGTGCAGCATGAACCGGGCAGCGTTCACAAAATCCCGCGCGGAACCAGACGTAAAATAGGCATCCATGCGGCGCAAGGCCGGTTCATCCCGGTCGCCCAGCGCCGTGACTGCATCCATGCCGGAAGGAAGCGTGTAGCGCGCTTTTCCGCATAACGCGGCCAGATTTTCAAAATTGGGAAAATAGCGGGTTCCGGCGAAATACACCGCGTCGGCATGTTCAAATATTTCCGCGCTTTCATTTTCCCGGTTTTTTCGCGCGGCCTGGTTGACGATCGCAATATCGATTCCTTCTTCTTTTGCAATGGCAATCGCGCGTTCCCACGCGTTAAACAGCGCGGAATACTCGAACACAAAGACGACCTGACGGTTGTTTTCATTCATGGGGCTATCCTTCTACTTAGTCAATTTCCTGTACAACGACAACTTGTGTCCGGGAAACAGTTCCGGATGAATTATCGAAACCATATCCGTAAATTTCTCGACCACTTTAGCGCTGTTCATATAATAACCTTGTTCAAAAGTATAAATTTTGTCGTTATTGAAGGCGCTGAATTCCGTCATCAACGGTTCCGTTTCCAGCAGAAAAGCCTTATCCGGACAATATTGCGGCTGACTGCCGTAAATAATAATGTCCACGTTCCTGCATTTATTCAGGAATTCTTCTCGTGTAATTCTGACATTAAGGGAATCATCAAATTCCTTAAAAACGTAGCTGCCGCCGGCCATCTCAATATGGTGGACCAACGTGGAGTTTCTCCCATGCGTATAAAAAACACCGTTCACAATATGTCCATACGCAACAGTCGGCTTATGCGAAACGTTTGAGACTTTTTCATACAGTTCATTTAAGCGCGCAAGTCTGGTTTCGAAAATACGGTCGGCTTCTTCATCAAGATTAAAAAACGCCGCGAAAAACTTGATCCACTCAAGGCTTTCAGCATTTCCATTTTCCGCCCAATCCAGAAGAGCCGCGTATCTTATATTTACCTCATCCAGCAAATTACGAAGCCGCACACTGAAAGCATCTTTACCGCCGTCGGTGAACACAAAATCGGGTCTGATTTTTACGATTTCTTCGATGTTGCCGGCAGACGCCTGGCTGCATTGAAGATAGTTGGTTGTGCCGTTTCTGAATCGTTCAAGCACTTGGGGTGTAGTCCATTGTTCTTCCGGAGTGCAGACGCCGGCAACGGAATCGTACAGTGAATCGTCCTCCAACGCGCCAAGAAGCCCGACATGTGTCGTTGAAATGTACACTGCTTTCTTAATCGGCGTTTCAACCAGTGCGGCGTCGCCGTGGCCGGACGGAACGTTTGTTCCTTTGGGAACCAGCAGCAGTTTGTCGCCGTTGGAATCGGTTACAAGCTTTACCCCGCCATCCAGATAATCAATGTTAAAATTTCGGGCATACTTAATTCCAAGCCTGGTTCCGGCTTCACGCAAGACAGACGGGGAACCAGCCTGGGTATTATTACCGCCGCACCCCGCGAAGATTCCCGCCTGCAACATAACCGCCAGCAGCGCCGACAATACTTTTATCTTCATTTTAATACTCATTAATCAGGCAGTTTTCGGTACAGTGACAATTTGTGTCCGGGGAACAGTTCGGGATGAAAGATGGACATCATATCCACGAACCTCTCCACTACTTTCGCGTTGTTCATATAATAGCCCTGATCCAAAATGTAAATTTCCCCGTTATTAAAGGCTTTGAATTCCGCTATCAGCGGTTCTGTTTCCAGCAGAAAAGCCTTATCAGGCGTATATTGCGGCAAACTGCGGTAAATAAGAATGTCGGCGTTCCTGCATTTATTCAGGAATTCTTCTTTCGTTATTCTGACGCTGCCGGAACCCTCAAGCTCTTTAAGCAGGTATATGCCGCCGGCTTTCTCAATTTGCCGTGCCAATATGGAGTTTTTTGACAACGTGTTGACAGTACCGCGCGAAATAAGCCCATACGCCACGGTCGGCCTGCTTGAAACGTTCGCGGCTTTTTCATAAAGTTCATTTAAACGCGCGAGTTTGGTCTCGAAAATACGATCGGCTTCTTCATCAAGGTTAAAAAACGCGGCGAAGAACTTGATCCATTCCAGCTCGGCGACATCTTCCAATTCTTCCCACTCAACAAGAGTCGCGTGTTTGATATTCAGCTCATCAAGCAGATTACGAAGCTGTACATCGGAAATATTGGCATTGTCGCCGGTAAACACAAAGTCGGGGTTAATTTTAACGACCTCTTCGATGTTGCCGACGGATGTCATGCTGCATTGAACGTAGCGGGTTACGCCGCTTTTGAATCGCTCAATTACCTGTGGGGTAGTCCAGTAATCTTCCTGGGTACAGACCGCGGCGACAGAATCGTACAGCGCATCGTTCCCCAACTCGCCCAGGTAGCTGACATGAGTCGTTGTAGTGTACATTGCTTTCGTAATCGGCGTTTCAACGAGTACGGCGTCGCCGTATCCCGGCGGAGCGCTTGTTCCTTTGGGAACAAGCAGCAGTTTGTTGCCTCCGGAGTCGGTTACAAGTTTTACTCCGCCATCCAGATATTCAATGCTGAAATTTCGGGCATACTTAATTCCAAGCCTGGTTCCGGCTTCACGCGAAACGCCCTGTGAGCTTGCGGGAGCGTTATTGCCGCCGCACCCCGCGAAGATTACAGCCAGCAATATCGCAGCCGACAACGCCGATAGTATTTTTACCTTCATTATTAATAGTCCCTGGCGTGTCCTGACACGTCCAGCCCGGCAATCCGTTCCTGCAATTGCCCGGCCGATGAAACGTTTATCACATTCAATTTACCGCCGTACAATCGCCCTGTTTCTTCCGGCGAACGCATGCTGAATACCGGCTTTATGCCGGCGGCAAAACGCAGCAGCCCTATATTGTCGCGATTGTATGCGCCCACGGGAAAACCGGTATCCACAACGAACGCGGCTTTACGCATACAGGTTTCGGCGGCGGCGCGGTTCGCTTCGGACACCGGTTCAAAACTCTGTTCGGAAATCACAGTGAGCTTCATTGATTCCGCTATAAGCCAGTCAATATCGTTTTTGTGCAGTATGCCGGTGGCGACGCCATACCCCATGCGCGACAAAAGCCTGAAAACGGGAGCGCCGGAACCTGCGCCTGAAATCACAAACGCCTGCGGATCTTTATCGTTGCATATTTCCAGGCTACCCATGACGGAGTTGAACACCGCGCCCTCAATGTCATACAACTCGCAAATCGTATCCTTTTCGATTACGTCTTCGGGACGACCATGAGCCACAATCCCGCCGTTCTTTATCAACATCACAAACTGGCAGTTCTTCACAGCGATATCGACGTCGTGCAAAGCGAGGACTACGGTCACGCCGTTGGCAGCCGAAAGCCGATTAAGTATGCGGACGACCTCTATTTTGTGTTTAATGTCAAGGTGCGTGGTGGGTTCATCAAGAATAATCAACCGGGGTTCCTGCGCCAGCGCCCTGGCGATCAGTATTTTTTGTTTTTCACCGTCGCTGAGGCTTAAAAATTCCCGTTCGGCAAGATCCGTCGCGCCGACGATTTTCATACATTCACGCACGACAAGATGATCGTCCGCATTGAGCCTGCCGAAAAAACCGGTGTACGGTATCCTTCCCATTGAAACGACTTCATAGGCGGATGTCATATTGACGTTCAAACGTTCGGTCAGCACCACCGCCATCTGTTTAGCCAGATCATTGGGCTTCAATGAACGTATATCATCGCGGCCGATATAAACAACACCTCCGACAGGCGCGAGCATTCCCGCGAGGGTTCTGAGTATCGTTGACTTGCCCGCTCCGTTGGGACCGATGAGACAAATTGTCTGACCTTGCAGGGCGTTTATTTCCACGCCGCCTATGACGGTTTTCCCGTCATACCCGACGTCCAAGCCATGAGTACGGATTACTTCGTTCACAGCCTCTCCTTTCGCGTCAGTAGAAAAACCACTATAGGCGCGCCGATTATCGCGGTTATGGCGCCCAGCGGCAATTCTCTCGGCGACAATACGTTCCTTGCCGTGAAATCGCACAGGCTTGCCATAAACGCACCTCCGAGGATTGCGCCCGGAATTAGAATCCTGCTGTCCGAGGTGCGGAACACTATTCTGCATATATGCGGCACGGCCAGGCCTATAAACGATATCGGCCCCGCAAACGCGGTTACCGCCGCCGTCAGTATGCTTGAAAGAAAAATCAGGCAGTACCGCGCCGCTTTCACGTTAATCCCCATGCTCTTTGCGTACCTGTCGCCCATGCTCAGGGCGTTTAGCGGTTTTGCCATCAGAAATGAGCACAGCAGCATCGGGCATACAATCGCGTACATTACCTTCAGGTGCAGCCATGTGAAGCCCGCGAAACTGCCCATGCCCCACATCGCGAAATTGGCGATGCGCTCATGTTCGGCAAACGAGGTCAGTATGCTTACCAGCGCACCGCACAGATAGCCCGCCATCAGTCCTATAATCAGAAGCGTGATGATGCTCCTGACTTTCACGGCGGCGAATAAAACAATAAGCATGACCAGAGAGGCGCCGATAAACGCCCCGATGAACATAAAAATCGGCGTTATACGTTGAAATCCGAAGGTGAATCCGCCGAGTATGACCAATCCGACGAACAGCGCCGAGCCGGAGGAAATTCCCAATACATAAGGCTCCACGATGGGATTGGAAAAATACGTTTGCAGCAGGAATCCCGCTATCGCGAGGGCGGCGCCGCCGCACATGGCCGCCAGCGCCCTGGGGAGGCGTATGCGCTGAATGATAAGGGAACTGGTGTCGCTTTGATCCATCTTGCCAAGCGTTATCCGGACAATATCGGATACGGAAATATCCGCCGAACCGTTGCCGACGTTAAGCAGGAATATCGAAAGCACGCCGGCCGCGAATACGAGGAGCCATATTGCGGCAAGTAATCGTTTTTTTTGCATAGTAGTGTCAGTCACACGCCGCCGTTCCCCGAATAAAAAATCCCCGGACATGGTCGGCGTATGAGCATATCCGGGTTAAATGAACAGTGGTCAATAAATGAAGCGGGCGTCCCGTGCCGTCTTCTGTCCGCTGATCACAAAGCAATGACGGCCGGAGGCAGGCGGGACAAAGAGATAAAAACCGCCCGCCGCCGGCCGCCTGCTTTATCCCGCCCTCCCGACAAGAGCGTGACAAAACCCATTAAAATTAAAACCCGTAGCGCAAGCCGACGTAAAAATTACGACCGGATCCCGGATAGCCCCAATGTATCTCGTTGGCGCCGTCGAACAGGTTTTTGATTTCGGCGCGCAGGTGCAGTGAACCAAATTTGTCCTGGAATCGTGCCAGCTCTTTTTCAGCGCTCAGGTTGAACACCGTACCGGTGGGCTGTTCGAAATAACCGTTATAGGCGCCGCTGTAATCACGCTTCCACATCGTGCCATAGTAGTTGGCGTTGAGGCGCGCGTTGAGCTTCAGGCGCGGATGCGCGTACTTGACGCCGTAGCTGACCATCCATTCCGGCGTATTGGGCAATGTGTCGATCTTATCGCCGCCGCAAACGGCGCATGTCGTGATGTGCTGCGTCGTGTCGTTGTTCTTGCGTGTATGCAGCCATGTGAAGCTGACAAACGGCTCAAGGCCGGTGTCTGAGCCGAGCGTCCTGGCAATATCGAAACCAAGCGTGCTTTCCAATCCGGCAAGGGTCGAGGATTTCAGGTTCTGCGCCTGATAGCATCCCCATCCGCCGGAGCAATCACCGTACCGGTCCGGAACGGACAGGTTCGCGATCTTGTTTTCCCAGTCGGAATGGAACCATGTAACGCTTGTGTTAAGGTAGTTCCAGTTGATGTCGCCGCCGAACTCGAAGGTTTTGTTCTTTTCCGGCAGGAGTTCAAGGTTGGGCAAATAATATATCCCGCCGTCTCCGGCCAACTGCGTGGGCGACGGCATCTTGAAACCTCCGGCGTAGTTGGCGCGCAGTTTCACCCAACGCTGCGGCAGATAGGACACGCCCACCGATACATTGGTGTCGCTGTTGCCGGCGTTGTCGAGCAGGCTATTGTCGTTGGTGTAGGAATCGTAGCGCATACCCGCGGAGAAAATCAGTTTTTCAGCTAACAGCCGCAGCCTGCCTGTGGCATAGACGCCCGTGTCGTGCATCGACCATTCGCCGCTCGACGGCAGGTGTTCCGGATCGGATGAGTATTTGTAGTTATCCAGTCCCACGGAAGCGGAGACCAATGAGCCGTTGTATCCGCCCTGCACGTTTAGGAACCTGGTATCGAGATAGCTCGCGTATGAGTTATTTCCCGTGACTGGGTTGATGTTGTCCTGGTCGTAGTTGCCGAAAGAATACTGCGCCGACCAGTTAAATTCCTTGTCCGGCGTGTTTCCCTCGTAGGAAAACCCCGTGTTGTTAAGGTGCTTCTGATATTTTGTGTATGAGGAAGCCGGCGTGGTTATCTGTATGCCCGACGGCCCGCGGACGCCGCCGTTGCCGCTCCCCAGCTCGGATTTTACATCGCCGAAATTATAGTTGAAGCCGACGCGGTGTGCCTGATTAAAGGAATAACCGAGGTCGGCGTTCAGCATCGAATTGTTGCCGACATTCGTGTGATACCAGCGTATCTGGTCTTTCATGGTCAGATCGCCCCGTTCGTAATTTGTCACGCCCAAAGAGAAGTCCAGCCCCTTCCGCGCGCCGTTGACCGAGAATTTCTCGCGCTTCAGCGAATCGCTTCCCAGCCCGACTTCAAAATTGGCGGTAATATTTTCCGAGCCGCGCTTTGTGATGATGTTGATGACGCCGCCCATTGCCGACGAACCGTACTGCACCGCCGAAGGCCCGCGGATGATCTCAATCCGCTCGATGTTTGCCAATCCCGCGAGCGCCGCGTTGGCGTTGCCGGTGCGGCGTCCGTTCACGAGGATCAGGATGGTGTTTTCATATTCGGTCTGCATAGACATGTTTCCGAAACCGCGGATCTGCACGCCGGCCGTATCCTGGTACTCCACGGCGTTGAAACCCTGCTCAATAAGGATGTCGGCGACCGTCGAGGCTGTGGACGCCGCGATATCTTCCTTGTTAATGACGGTAACGTTGCTGCTGATTTCACGCCTGCTTTCTTCGGTGCGGCTCGCGGTCACAACGACTTCGTCAAGAGTTGCGACGGTCTGCGCCGAAAGCAGTGAAGCGCCGCCGGACAGCAGCAGCGCGGCAAAAGCGCCTTTCCATAAAAAACGTTTAAAGACAAAACGATTGTTTTCCATCAAATGCTCCTCCAATTTAACCCTATGAAATATCCGGTGCAGTTTTCAGCCCCGGCGGACTGTCCAAAATAAAAAATCCCCGGATCGGGTTTAACCCGGATATTTCATAAGGTTTCTACTGCGGCAACGCAATAGGGCATGTCTACTGCGTTGCGCTTGTTCGGTCTCCTAGGCATATTGTCCTATATGCCTTCGTCGCCCTCACTGCGCGCGCCTTGTATCCACGCCCTCTTGCGTAGCCTCGCTACGAAACCCCATGAAATATCCGGGTTGACCACCCAATCCGGGGATGCCGTTTTTCATCCTCGTACTCATCCGCGGCGTCCAAGTTCCCGGAACGCTACGCGAATAAAAATTTTTCCAGGTCTTCCGGCTTCCGGATCGTCCTAATCGCCGCGCCTTCCCATCAATTACGACAGTGGCGTTTTGCGGCTTTTGTCCCCGGTTACGGCGGCGGGTCCGCGACGGATTTCAACCGTCTTCCCTTGCTTGTATAACTTTTCCGTTTTATGTCATTTTTAAATCCGGACTCCGTCTATCGGCTTCATTGTCCAAAATAAAAAATCCCCGGATTGGTTGGTTAACCACCCAATCCGGGGATGCCGTTTTTCATCCTCGTGCTCATCCGCGGCGTCCAAGTTCCCGGAACGCTGCGCGAATAAAAATTTTCCAGGTCTTCCGGCTTCCGGATCGTCCTAATCGCCGCGCCTTCCCATCAATTACGACAGTGGCGTTTTGCGGCTTTTGTCCCCGGTTACGGCGGCGGGTCCGCGACGGATTTTAACCGTCTTCCCTGCACTTACAAAAAATGAATGTTACAAACCGTCGAATGCGAAGTCAAGCCATTTTGATATTTGGGGTGCGCGCCGCAAAAGTTGCCGACCAGAAATCGCAGGCGTCCTCGCTAATAACTTCAATTTTGAAGTTACCATCCCGGATGGTTCACGGCGTTCTGCCTTAAACCAATTCAAAAACTAATCACTGACCACTGATCACTGACCACTGCCGCCGTGAGGCGGCTCGCCTGCGTGGTAAAAATGTCTTGCGGGCGAAACACCCGCAAGTTCCATTGTCGTTTCCGCTACGCACCTTGAAATGTGAAATATGTGAATAATCTTAAAAACGCCAAATCTTTTGCCCGATCGTCGAAAAATTTCCGGCAGGAGCATTTCCACAATTTTTGTGGAAAACTGTGGGAAAGCCGGGTTTTTAACAGGATTAACTTATTGCGATGACGGAGTTTCCTACCGCTTTGCATAAAAAATGTGCAGCAGAGACGGTTTGCGAGCCGCTCA
>Ga0268262_10005143_pt1 | contig 13108 bp, 6 predicted proteins | sample TergutNc150P3_FD_190354 | JGI IMG/M metagenome (GOLD analysis project Ga0268262, IMG submission 190354) | Nasutitermes corniger P3 segment gut microbial community from laboratory colony in Florida, USA - Nc150 P3 (SPAdes) (version 2) | ecosystem: Host-associated > Arthropoda: Insects > Digestive... | reverse complement strand
CAGGTCGTTTGGGAGGGATCGTCAGCACAAAAAACCCTTTATCACTTCTATCATCCTGTCAATTATCTCATCGGTCATGCCAGGATATACGCCAATCCAGAAGCTATCGTTCATGATACGATCAGTATTCACCAAAGTACCGGCTATGCGATAACCTGTACCGGACTTCCGCAATTCATCAAAACAAGGATGCTTAACCAAATTTCCGGCAAAAAGCATCCGTGTCTGAATGTTTTTACTTTCAATATGCTGAACCAGTTTGTTGCGGTTAACACCCTCTTTGCAGGTTATCAAAAACCCAAACCAGCTTGGGTCGGAGCGGGGAGCCGCTTCGGGCAATATCAAATTATCCTGCAAGTCTACCAATCCTTCATGTAATTTCTGCCAGTTATAGCGGCGTTTTTCCACAAACGAAGGGAATTTTTCCAACTGTGCGCAGCCAATGGCAGCCTGCATATCCGTGGCTTTCAGATTATATCCAAAATGGCTGTAAACGTATTTATGATCATACCCAAATGGAAGCTCGCCTAATTGGCGGTCAAAACGGTGTCCGCATAGGTTGTCTTTCCCCGAAGGGCAGACACAGTCCCTGCCCCAATCACGAAGAGAACGCGTGATCTTATGAAGCAGAGGATCGGAAGTATAGACCGCCCCGCCTTCGCCCATGGTCATATGATGGGGTGGGTAAAAGCTGGATGTTCCAATATCACCAATGGTTCCGGTAAGCTTAGTAACGCCGCCAATGGTATAGGTTGAACCCAGGGCATCGCAATTATCTTCAATCAGCCACAAATTATGAGCAGAACAAAATTCCTTTACCGACTCAAGGTCAAAGGGGTTCCCTAAAGTATGAGCCAACATAACCGCTTTTGTTTTTCCGGACAAAGCCTTTTCAAGCATTGAAGCATCTACATTGTATTGGGGAATGGTTACATCCAGAAATACCGGTACGGCGCCAAATTGCAAAATGGGAGTAACAGTAGTGGGAAAACCAGCCGCAACAGTGATCACTTCATCGCCTCGCCTGACAGCCCGATCTCCCAACAACGGGGAAGTGAGGGCCATAAATGCAGCAAGGTTGGCTGATGAACCGGAATTCACCAGCGAACAATAGGGAATATTAAGATAATCCGCAAGCTGTTTCTCAAAACAATCCGTGTAACGCCCTGATGTAAGCCAGAATTCCAGGGAACTGTCAACCAGATTAATCATCTCCTGTTCATCAAAAACCCTTGAAGCATAGGGAATGTGATCCCCATTCCGGTATGGCGATTTCTGCATAAAAGTCTTGTAGTATTCTTTTACACTGTTTAGGATTTGTTGAGTAGCTTGTTCTTTACTCATGGATTCAAACATAGTCTTTTTTGAAATATTCCCTTATCTGCCTATCAACATAAGCCAGACGTTCATTATCTGATTGAGCTTTAGCAAATTCCACAGTCTTTTCAATTGCAGTTCCTATATACCAACGTGGCTTCCAGCCCAATATAGCTTTTGACTTTGAGCAATCCAATTTCAGAAAATTTGCCTCATGCGGACCGGCATCTCCCTGCATTCGCCAGGTTGCGCCGGAACCCCAGGCGGTACAAAACATATCTGCCAGATCTCCGGTGGAACCACAACTTTCATCATTGGGACCAAAGTTATATGCCCCCTCAAAAATTTTATTGTTATATTGTTTTTCTGCCAGAAGCAGATATCCGCAAAGACATTCCAGAACATGCTGGTATGGGCGGATAGAATGTGGATTACGCACAAGGATTTCGCTTTTTTCGTTTACCGCCCGGATACAATCGGGAATAATCCTATCCTCTGCGTAATCACCTCCGCCTATAACATTGCCGGAACGAGCGGTGGAAATTGCAGGCGCGTTTTCATCAAAAAAGAACGAATTACGGTAACTGTATGTTACAAGTTCACTGCATGATTTACTGTTGGAATATGTATCATAACCACAGAGATTTTCATTTTCCCTGTAGCCCCAATGCCATTCCTTGTTTTCATATACTTTATCGGTTGTGACATTTACAAAAGATTTTACATATGGAGTTAACCGTAGCGCTTCGAGTATATTCACCGTTCCCATTACATTAGTCGCGTAGGTAATGGCCGGTTCACTGTAAGAAAGCCTTACAAGAGGCTGGGCTGCTAAATGAAACACAATATCCGGTTTTGCACTTGTAATAGCTTTAACAAGAACGTCTCTGTCCCTAACATCACCAGTAATGGAATGTATGTCTTTTTCCGTATTGGTTTGAATGAAAAGCGATGGCGTTGTTGGCGGCTGTAAAGCGTATCCGGTTACATTGGCACCAGCCTGTAAGAGAATTCTACAGAGCCAAGTCCCTTTGAAACCAGTATGACCTGTCAAAAATACTTTTTTGCCTTTAAAAAAATCAAGCATTACTTTAACCAGAGAGCCCAGGGTGCTATTCTTTTTGTCCACATATCGTTTAATTCATTTTTATCCCTTAACGTATCCATTGGCCGCCAAAATCCATAATGCTTATATGCAAATAATTGATTTGCTTCCGCTAAGCTTTCCAATGGTTTTCGCTCTAAAATTGTATTATCTTCATCAGATAAGTAGTTAAATATTCCAGGCTCCATCACAAAAAATCCGCCGTTTATCCATGCGCCGTCACCATGAGGTTTTTCTTCGAACGATTCCACTTTACCGTTTTCATTTATAGCAATTGAGCCAAAACGCCCAGCTGTCTGGACAGCAGTTAACGTTACCGTTTTCCCTGATTTTTCATGTCCTTTAATAAGTTCGGAAATATTTACGTCGCTTACTCCGTCACCGTAGGTTAGCATAAATCTCTCTTTGTCCAGATATTCCCTTGCCCGTAAAAGCCTTCCCCCTGTCTGAGTATCAGGACCGGTGTAGAGCATGGTTACTTTCCACGGCTCATTTCTTATTTTGTGTAGTTCTACAGAATTTTCTGCCATATCGATGGTCATATCGGAGTACCGAAAATAATAATTGATGAAATAATCCTTTATTATGTGTGATTTGTAACCTGTAAGAATAATAAATTCGTTAAAACCCCAGAATGAGTAAGTTTTCATTATATGCCAAAGAATAGGATACCCGCCTATTTCTACCATTGGTTTGGGGCGCAATTCCGTTTCCTCAGAGAGCCTAGTTCCCAAGCCGCCTGCTAAAAGTACTACTTTCATATCTGAACCCTTTCAATCTATCTCTAATAAATTTATCGTAGCATTTGTTATGATAATTTATTCCTATCAAAATAATTTTTATAAGGCTGGAATTTGTCATTAATTTTACCTGCCACCGTTGGAATAATTGAATTTATATCCAAATTTGGATTGAAATAAGGATCAATGTTTTCTCTGTATGGTGTATATACTTCATAAGACATTTTAAAATCAATTTCCGGTATATATGAATCCATACTTTTAGATTCCAGATGTTGTATTTGTACATTTGCATTATATAAATTATTTAATCCATTATTATATGCACGAATGCAATATTCTACATCGTTTCCAAAAAAAATAAAATTTTCATCAAAAACACCTATTTTTTCAATTGTCTTTTTTGATATACACATACACGCGCCGGTAACTGCCAATACATTGCGGCTAACTTTAGGCGAAACATATGGACTACAAAAATGTATCGGTGCCTTTCCTTTAAAAATAAAATCTGCCCAGCCATTTATGCCTACAACAACCCCTGCATGCTGGATAGTTCCATCTTCATAAAGCAGAAGAGACCCAACTACACCAATATCATCACGTAATGCGTTCTCGCATAATCGTTCTATCCAATCAGGACTTATTATAACAGTATCATTATTTAAGAATATAAAAACTTCGCCTTTAGCATATTGCAAACCTGAATTATTTATTTTTGACCAATTAAAATTATAATTTGCTTCTATGACTGATATTCTTCTATCACACTTGGTTATTTCATGCAACCAATCAATAGTCTCTTGGTCTGCGGATAAATTATTTACTATTATTATTTCCCAATTAACATATGTTGAATTGTTAATTATACTTTGAACACAATTATTAGTTAACTCTGATTTATCGCGCATTGGAATAATTATTGATACTAAAGGAATATTTTGCATAGTATCAAATCTGGTATCCCAAGCATAAATTGAAGAAGAAGCATGCGCATGGGCTATACCATTATATCTTCGAAGAAGGTGTGAATTGAGCGCGTTTAAGCCTGCCTTTTGAGCATAAGTTTTTGTAAAAGGGTTTATTGATGTTGAAGACTGGGTTTCACGCCACGAATACAGTATTTTAGGTATATGATAAATAAATTCTGTATTCTCGCTAAGACGTAACATTAAATCATAATCCTGGCTTCCATCAAATTCAGAATTCAAAAAACCAACCTTATCCAGCATATATCGTTTTACAACAAGCAAATGACTTATATACATATGGCTATAAAGCAAATCTCTTGACCAATCAGGTTTATAGAATGGGAAAAAATGATTGATTCCGACATGATCAATATGGTCTTCATCTGAATATATAACATCAGCATTTGTTTCTTTAATTGCTACAGCATTTTCATATAATGCATTTAAAGAAATAATATCATCATGATCACAAAAGACCAAATAATCACCGGTAGCCATTTTAATTGCTTCGTTACTGTTACCGGCTATTCCCAAATTTTCCTTCAATTTTTTGTAGATTATTCTGGAATCCTTTTGCATATATTTATTACAAATTATTTTAACTGATGAATTTGTACTTCCATCTGCAAAACAGAGTTCCCAATTAGTGTAAGTTTGTGAACGCACAGAATCAATTAGCTGGTGTAAGTATAATGACGGCGTGTTATAAAGTGGTACTACAATACTAAACTTTACTTTTTCTTCCACCACAACGTCTTGCTCGACAAGCAGGCTGTTACACTCCGCCGCAAGCCTGCCCCGCTCGGTAACAAGGCCGTTACACTCCGCCACAAGCCCGTCCCGCTCAGCAACCAGATTGTTACGCTCCACCGCAAGCCCATCCCGCTCCGCTGCAAGGACATTCCGCTCGGCAACAAGACCGACCCGCTCCGCTGCAAGCCCGTCCCGCTCCGCCGCAAGCCTGTCCCACTCCGCTGCAAGCCTGTCCCGCTCAGCAACAAGGCTGTTACACTCAGCTGCAAGCCCGTCCCGCTCCGCCGCAAGCCCATCCAACTCGGCAATCAGACCGTTCTGCGAAATATTATCGCTAATAATTTGATTTTGGAAGATTGACTTTTCATCACATAAAATAGTTTTAGATTTATTTAATTTTAGTACTTTCCTAACAGTCTTTATTATTCCATGCCTCTTTAAAGACAATAAACCTTTTGCAAAAAGACGCAACACTCTATGCCGCCTCATAAAATTGGCAACATATCTTAATGGTTTAGAAAAGCGCCAAGATCTGGAATTCAAAAGCCCATCCCGCTCGGCTATCAACCTGTCTTGCTCGGCTACAAGCCCGTCCCGCTCGGCGGCCAGCCTGTCTTGCTCGGCTACCAGCCTGTCTTGCTCAGCTACCAGCCTGTCTTGCTCGGCTGCAAGCCCGTCCCGCTCGGCGGCCAGCCTGTTTCGCTCGACCGCAAGCCCGTCCCGCTCGGCCGCAAGCCCGTCCCGCTCGGCGACCAGCCTGTCTTGCTCGGCTGCAAGCCCGTCCCGCTCGGCGGCCAGCCTGTTCCGCTCGACCGCAAGCCCGTCCCGCTCGGCGGCCAGCCTGTTCCGCTCGACCGCAAGCCCGTCCCGCTCTGCCGCAAGCCCGTCCCGCTCGGCGACCAACTTTTTTTGGACAATGACAAGTTCACTTTGCTCTTCAGCGAGATAGTCATATTCGGCCTCTAACCTTTTCTTCTCATAAGTAATGTTTATAAAATTCTCAAATACTTTGTAATATGAAAAATCCGTAAACTGAGTTATTCGGTATTTTATGTTAATCCAGTATGCTGCCCCATAAAGTTCTATTTGCGGATCAGCGCTAACAAATACCAGATCACCATTTTCATTCTTATAACCATTTATCGGTTCATAATCCACAATTCCATTAAAAGAAAGTATTTCTATATTGCATAAAACACATCCATGGTTTTCAATCGGATCTAATCGTATGTTTATTGCATTTGCAGGAATCTGACATGAAATTTCAATTTCATTATCTTTATAATAATGCATTATTTTTTCATTTTCAGAATACCCATTTCCAGTATTAATAAATAAAGTACAACATTGTAAAGTTAATTCCGGTTGCCTGGTTATCGGATCGTTATGTTCGTCTATTGTTATAGATTTATCACTTTTATTGTAATCGGTATAGCTTAGTTTTATTTTGTCTTCACAAAAAGATACATTCATAGAACCTTCATTAATTAGGTTCTCTTTTTCCTGAAGTTTCCTTATAATCTGATTCTTGCTTCTAATCGGAAAACGAGCGCACACAAGTTTTTCAGGATTATCAATATTAATTGTACCTTTGTTTTCTTTATGATACATTAAATAATGCGCGGTAGTACCAAATTTAGCCTTTTTTTCCTGCATCAGATACCGAGTTATGAATGACTTACCTGAATACCCATGAATATTTTCTATAACTGGATTTCGATAGTTACTAAAATTATTAGGCATAAACCCAAGTTTTATATCCGGCTCTTTTTCATACACATATGTACGCCATAACACATGATACTCTACATCTTCACGCAGGGATTCAAGAATCTCACGTGGATTTATTCCGTCCGTATGATATAAAAATTCGTCAGCGTCCAAAGGTATTATTAATTCGGCTTCGTATTCGCCAATAGCTTTTCTTGCAATATTATTTTTCCCTCTTACATCATTTATCCAATGAATAGGTAAGCCCTCATTTATAAGTTTTTGAATTATTTCCTTTGTATTATCGCTGCTATGGTTATCCTGAATCAGCAAACCGTCGCTGTAAGAAAGATTATAACGGCAAAAAGACTCTATAATGTCATCTTCGTTTCTTACTTGTGATATAATAATAATTTTTTTCATTTATACATTAAATAAATTTACTGTTTGCAATATCCAATAAAGATACATAAATTATCAGTTTGCTGTTGTCCATTAATGAATAAGTCTCCATCAAATGAATCTTTGTTTGTACACCATATTGTTACCGCATTTCCTGGTACAGCATCCTTTGAGGAAATAACTATAGAATATCTTTTATTACGTGAATCATTAATATAATCAAACTTATAAATCAAATAAGAATTATCCATCATTTCTTTACTACTCATTGTTTTTTCGTCAATTAAGGTATCTTCATCATCGTAAAGTTGCAGATTGATTGAACAAGAATTAGAACGAGCAAAAGTTGCAAACATAATCTGAATTTCACATAAATTATTATTACTTGATACAAAAGTCTGTTTGAGAATTGTATCTCCTGTTATCTCACCAATATGCCTACCATTTTTACTGCTTTTGTATGCTTTATCCAATATCAGCGACTCGCCCTTTATTTTATAAATAGGTCCTCCCGTACCTCCAGGAACTATTTTTAGTACATTATTCAGGCTTATACCATTATTCATTAATATTTGATCCTTAGGCATAAAACTTCCTTCACCTGGATTAATATAAATAAAATCATAGGTATCGTATTTTGAATATTCCTGTATCTGTTGTTTTCCATAGAAATTATTTGCCGCGATAAACATTGGATGACTTGAACAATCAAATTTAGCTGTTGATGTATAGTTTATGGAATCTTTAATAATATATTCACGACTTTGTTTAAAAACACAATTATTACCCCGCCCAAACAAATCCCAGTTGCTAATAAAATTTGAAAATATAGCCAGAAGCGCAAAAGAAAATATTATCTTAATTATATACAAATTATTAGAATAATTTCTATATAATTTTATATCAACTATAAAAAAAATAAAAATAGGTAAAACTGTTATAACAAGGGGTAGACAAATACTTAAATAACGAAAATGAAAAATATTTCTATAAAAAACAGATATAAGATACGAAGCCAAATAAATAAACATTATTAAAAATAATGAATAACCAATTAATAATGATTGATTTTTCCTAAAAATATTGTATTTATTTGATAAAATAATAAAGATTCTGCCAAAAAAATATATCAATAAAACCAAAATACCATAAGTAAGTCCCTTATTACCAGGTTGAGGATGCCATGATGTAAATCCTTCATTCACAAATCCTATTAAGGATACATGATAAATAATAAATGGTATAATAGATAAAGCAATAAAAACGTTTATCAAAATTATATTTAAAATTCTTTTTCTCTCTAAAACATATTGCTTACTAGTAATAATGTATATTAATCTCTTTAATGTATATTCATTGAACATAAAATAAAAGAAAAAATTTCCGGCTATTAAGAAAATACCATATAAATGGGTATTTACTAATAACATACCATATATAAAATAAATAAAGCTGTTTTTAGGGTTTTGATTTTTTAATAAATGAATAAATGAATGAAAAACCATTGGACATAACATTATCAGAAAAACATATGATCGCATTTCATTTGAGAATTCCAGAGCTTCATAGCTAATGGTTAACAACAAAGCAGACAAAAACGCATATTTCTTTCCACATATTGATCTTACAAAAAAGTAAATTGTAAAAATGCCAGTAGTTCCAAGTAAAACACTCAATAAACGACCTGACATCTCTGTCCAACCAAAAATTGTAAACCATATCCGAAGAAGGAGATAATAAAGTGGGGGATTAAAATCGTCCCAAATTATACTAGTAATTGGATTTTTTGGGTATGAAGTATAAACTGAAAATAATTCATCATCCCAAAGAGAATATCTTGTCATTCCAACTATTCGTAGTAGAAAGCCAAATCCTATTAGCAAAAATAATAATATTATTTCTGACTGTTTATTATATTTTTTTAGTATTGTTTGTATTTCCTGAAAAAACAATATAATGAATAACAAAAGAAAAACATATACAAATAAAAATTTATCAGGATTTGTTAATAATAGCAGAAATTCCACCAGAAGAAAATTTATATCGCCATACCAGTTAATCCATGGTTTGATAAATGATTTTTTGTATACACCTACCGGGATAACATAATCTAATGTATCTTCGTTTGCAGTATAATTCCAGGTGATAATATCTGACGAATAAAAATAAAACAGTTTATTACCGATAAAAACGCTTATGCTATTAATTGATGAAATAATATCATGATTCATTCCGTTAGGGAGTCTTATTGAAATACCCTGTGCATATACATTTTGCAATTCAGTATGAATAATTGTACTTTTAAGATCATTATCTAAAGACGACGTTGGGGTAAGTCGCCTAATTATATCTTTATGAGGTTCTACAACAATAAATAGATTATCTCTGTATATTTTATCAATTTCAATATTTATATTAATTGGTGCTAGTAATCCATCAATCATGAACCTATTCTTATTAACATAAAATAAAAACGACAACCCAGTACACAAAATACAGAATATACCTACTATAATTTTTATTTCAATATATATATCTCTAAAGATTCCTTTATTACCTTCTTGTAACTTCCCTGATTTTTTCATAACTATTTACCTTTCACATAACCACGGCCTATACATTTTTATGATAATTCCCTACTCTAAAATCTGTAACCATCGAATAGCATTGTCTTGCATCAATCTATTTTTCCACAATTCATCATGTGCGTTTGTCCGAATAGTATTACGTAATGATACATTTTTTATCATTTCTTCCAATGCTTCCTGCCAAGAATCACAATTATTTTCTACAAGTAGACCGGTTTCTCTGTGTTTTATTGTGTCTTTATATGCCGGATGATTGCTGTAAATACCAGCTATTCCCAACGCAGAATAATCCAAATATTTTATATCCGATTTACAACATGTAAAATCATCATATTTCAACGGGGCTATGGCAATATCCCAAAAACAATTTTTACACATCCAATTCCAATATGAAAAATAATCAGTCACACCGGAAAGAGCCCTTATCCTTATAGAAGGAATCGATCGGACAGTATTCGCGTCTGTTATCGCTCCTACAATTTCACAGCAAATACTTGGCTTATACTTCTGTAATACCCGCATTAACGGCAGTTTTATCATTTGAAAATCACGTTGGTGTGTAAATGTTCCCATATAACCAATAACAATTGGGTTGTTATCGCGAAATACACCGCGCCTTCCCTCAAACAAACGGGAATCCAAATAGTTAGGGATCACCTGTATATTATTATTCAACCGTTCCATGCGTTTTTTTAATTCGGGAGTACTGACAACGACTACATCTGCATGTTTTGAAAGAAAGTACATAGATACTTTATTTAAAAAAGCTATTCCGGGAACATTGAAAAGATTATCATCTACATCGTAAATTAACTTTTTCCCCATAGAATGTACCATATGAACTAAGTGTTCAGCAGCAAAGATATCTGCCCATGCGTACCAGGTTCTGTGTACAATAAATACATCACTGCTTTCATATCCCACATAGGTTTGCCCAATAGATAAATTAATATGATTATCAAGTGCTAACAATTGAAAAGGGATATATAGCCTAATGTAAGCAACATCACAGAGGTTCCCCTCTACACCTCTTTCTCCGATAATATGTACATTAATCAAAATTATGTTCCTCTCTGTTCAAAACAAGCTTCCAAAAAATTAAATACGCATCTTTCCGGATAAAAAGCGCATGCATCCCGTATTGCATGATACGATGTTTTATATAATAAATCATAGTCATCAATAAGGCGATACATAGTGAGTAAACAGTTATTTTTATCAGCGGTGTCTACTAAAAAGCCATTTACGCTATCATTAATTATTTCCGCGCAACCCCCGTTTTTTGGCGCAATAACACAACAGCCGCACGCCATGGCTTCCATTGCCGTTAATCCCATTGCCTGGAATAAAGAAAAATCCGCAAAAATATCTGTTTCGGATAACAATGAAGCCATATTTTGTTTACTCAATCTACCCAAGTTAATTATTTGTGGATTTTTATAATTGGTATCCCAAAAAACTTTGTCTATTGCCGATTTATATGGATCGGAGCCAAAAATATAGATTACTACTCTATCTTCATAACGAGCGGCTGTTTCATTTAAAATTTCCAATGTTAGTTCCGGAGCTCTCCTCGGAGTCTCCGGCCTAATCATCGCTGAAATTACAGTACCTGTCTTGTTTGGAAACATTTTTCTGGGGCGAAACAAATCAATATCTACACTTTTACCAATTACAGTAACTTTCGCTCCGGTTTCTTTTTCAACAATATTTTTATTCCATTCTGATTTCGTAACAAGCGGAATATTTGGCAAGAGTGTGTATGAATGTAATGCTCTTTGATATTCCATTGACCCTTTTTCAAAAAAATTCGGCTCATAATCCTGTACATAATAAATACTATGGGCTTTAATATTTAAACCTTCAAAATTGCAATATTCAACAGTTTCGTTAGATGTAGCGCATACCGCATCAAAACTACTGGCTATTTTCATTTCCCTAAAATCATCAAATGTGTTTCCATACATTACAGAAGTTGAAGTCGGATAATTTGATTTAAAAATATCTTTGATGCAGTTCAAGTTATATATCCATGCATCTATACCCATCAATGTCATAACACTTGATTCTTGTGTTATAACATTACCTCCCCCTCCTATATCAGCAACCGGAAGAAGGAAAATAACACGTTTACCTTCCCAACGTCCCTTAGCTATCTTTATGAGACGTTCACGCTCCGCAAGGATTTGTATTCTTGCGCGTATGCCTTCCAGAATAAAATTATCCTTTACCTCGGTAATACAACAGTTCAGTAAATGATCACCATGCTTTTTTCGCAATTTTTCGCCATTTTGTCTGGATAACTCCAATCGTTTTTCATCAGTATAGCTCTTGGACTGCGCATGAAAAACAAATGTATCATCCGCAACTGCCAATTGAATGTCTTTTTCCCCGGCTCTTAGGTTATAATCATCTTCCTCGCCAAAACCCGCGCCAAAATTTTCTTCGTCTAAATAACCTAATACATCAATTACAGACCTATGGAACATAATACAAAAACCATTTAGCAAAGGAAGATGTGGATATATCTGTGCAGAGTTAGTCTCGATCAACTCTCCGAATCGTTCCAAATTTATTCCATCCGGTAAATTGTTATGGGCCCAATCCCCATTCTTTTCAAAAACTTCCGGAACGGATTGCCATGAAGCCGTATTGGATAAAGGACCAATTATGCCTATTTTATCATTACTCTTTTTACACTGGATCATTTTATCCAGCCATCTGTTTGTGACTATTGTATCGCTATTTAATAGAACGCAATATTCTGCATTTGAACGCCTCAGTCCCATATTGGCCGCACGAGTATAACCACAGGCTTTTTTATTGCGTATTAATTCAATATTCTGACAATCACGCGCTAACGATTCCAAATACTCTTTTGTCGATTTTTTGCTACCATCGTCCACTAATATAATATTGAAAGGTTCTGAAGTATATTCAAATACTGATTCAATACAGCGTTTCACATCTTCTAAGGCATTATGTATGCAAATGATAATATCCACATTTTCAATATGTCGAGAAGCTGATATAGGCATACGTATAGGCGTGATAACTTTACTATCATATACTACGGTAAGATTATTCTGCACAGTCAGATTATTCTGCTCGGTTACAAGTCCATCTATCTCAGTGGTCAGATTATTCTGCTCGGTTACAAGTCCATCCATCTCAGTGATCAGATTGTTCTGCTCGGCTACAGGAAAATCATGATTCATGGGGGATTGTGTCTTACGTGGTTTTGCTACATAGGTTACAACCTTTTTTGCCGTTCCTATAATTCCACGCCTTTTTATTGACAATAAACCCTTTGCAAAAAGACGCAACACCTTATGTCGTCGTACAAATGCGGCTAATTTCCGCAATGGTTTTGCAAAACGCCATGACCTGGAATTCAAAAGCCCATCCCTCTCGGCAACCAGGCCGTTCCGCTCCGTTACAAGCCAGTCCCTCTCGGCAACCAGGCCGTCCCGCTCCGTTGCAAGCCAGTCCCTCTCGGCAACCAGGCTGTCCCGCTCCGTT
>Ga0268262_10005142_pt1 | contig 13113 bp, 7 predicted proteins | sample TergutNc150P3_FD_190354 | JGI IMG/M metagenome (GOLD analysis project Ga0268262, IMG submission 190354) | Nasutitermes corniger P3 segment gut microbial community from laboratory colony in Florida, USA - Nc150 P3 (SPAdes) (version 2) | ecosystem: Host-associated > Arthropoda: Insects > Digestive... | reverse complement strand
TATAAAATGTATGTAATAATAGTTTTTTCGTTAATTTTGACGGTTTTTATCCCCCAAAACGCTTTTTCACAAGTAAAAAATGAGATGATACGCATAAACGGAGGCACTTTTTTAATGGGAAGCCCCGTAACAGAGATGGGAAGAAATAATTTAGATGAATCTCCTCAGCATAAAGTTACCGTAAGCTCATTTTATATAGCGAAATACCCTGTTACACAGACTGAATATGAAGCGATAATGGGAGAAAATCCAAGCCATCATGTAAATCCAAATAATCCTGTGGAAAAAGTAACATGGCTGAATGCCGTTGACTATTGCAATAAACGAAGTATAAAAGAGGGGCTTACCCCTGTTTACACTGTTGAAGGAATAAAAGTTACATGGAACAAAGCGGCAAACGGATACCGTCTGCCAACGGAAGCCGAATGGGAATACGCCTGCAGAGCCGGAACCCAAACTCCGTTTTATACAGGCGATAAACTTGATGATGCCGGATGGTACAGGGGTAATACCCGCAATATGGAGACATTGGCGCGTTCTCCTTTCCCCGTAGGCTTAAAAAAACCCAACGACTTCGGACTTTATGACATGCACGGAAACGTACTTGAATGGTGCTGGGATTTCTTTGCCCCATATACCGCCGCAGAACAAGTTGATCCTACAGGTCCTGCAACAGGCGACAGGCGTGTATATCGCGGCGGTTGTTGGGATTTTGAAGAATTAAACTGCCGCAGCGCCTACCGATTCAGACAGCACGTCAATTTTAAATTCTTTTATAACGGTTTTAGAGTAGCTCGGTCGTTATAAACCAAGAATCAAAGAGAGAAGAAATTTACCACGAACCACACGAACCATGTGCGAATGAAGCCATAGACGACGCAAGATACTACTAACAGCGGAATTCGAAAACTAAGGTTTAGGGGGTTTCTGTCCGAAGGCTAATCATGATTTTTCACGATAAGATAACGAACAAAAACCCCTGATCCTTTTATCTTTCTACTATACCTATATTTGTTGTAAATCTCACCGCTCTCTAGGTTCGTGCTGGTTCGTGTGGTTAGTGGTAGATCTCTTCGTTCTTCCGTGTGGTTCGTGGTTAAAAATTCTTAAAAATTAATGTATAATTACTCATGGCGTCAAAAAAGGACAGGATCGGCGAATTAGAAGACCTGATACAGAAGTATCAGGCGTCCTACTACAATGGGGAAGCGGAAATTTCCGATGGGGAATTTGACCTTCTTTGGGATGAGCTTAAAAATCTTGCGCCGCAAAGCGAAGTATTAAAAAAAGTAGGGTCGGGTCCCGATACCGACGGTTTCCCCAAAGCCCGCCACCTTATCCCGATGGGCAGTCAGGACAAGGCGTCAAATCCGCAGGAATTCATAGAATGGGCGGAAAAAATGGGGCTGGAGACGGAAAAAGACGCTTCGTTAACCAATAATAAAGATAGGTTAACCAAAGAATTCATAGTTCAGTATAAATTGGACGGCGCGAGCCTTGAATTACAGTATGAAAAAGGGAAACTTGTGCGAGCGGTCACAAGGGGCGACGGAATTATAGGCGATGATATTACCGATAACGCACGGCGCATGAGCGGCGTTGTTCAAAAAATGGACGTTTTATTTACAGGCGGCGTTAGGGGTGAAGTTATTATGACCCACGATGTCTGGAACGGCAAATATCCCAAAAAGGCGAATTGCCGTAATGCCGCCAACGGTCTTATGCGCCGAAAAGACGGCGAGGGCTGTGAGGATTTGGAAGTTATTGTTTATGACGCATCCGCTTCGGACGATGACCGATTTTTCAAAGACGAATTGCAAAAACTTAAATGGCTGGAACAGCGAGGTTTTAAGATCACGGAAACAAAGTCATTTACCGCGGCACAGGAAATTATCGCCTACCGTGAAAAAATTGCCGCCGAAAGGGAAAAACTTCCCTTTGATATAGACGGTCTTGTGGTAAAGGACGTAGAGACAGATATGTCCGATCTCCGCAAGGCACGTCCCGAAAAACAAATAGCTTTTAAGTTTGAGTTGGAAACGGCGTTCAGTGTTTTGCGTGAAGTTATTTGGAGCGAGTCGGGGGCGACATACACGCCAATCGGCGTAGTCGATCCTGTGCGTCTTGCCGGAACTACCGTGAAACGGGCGAACCTTAACAACCCCGACATGATCCGTTCTATGGGCTTAAAAATCGGCTCAACCGTTTCCGTTGTAAAACGAGGGGAGATAATTCCGAAGATTGAAGGGCTTGTGCCTGTTTCATCAAAAGAAAAAACGCAGGAGATTGAATTTCCAAAAATATGCGGCGTGTGCAATACAGAGCTTGTTGACGCGGGGACACGGCTTTACTGTCCGAACCCTGCCTGCCCGAAGCGTCTTTTGCACAGACTTGAAAAATGGGTGTCTGTACTGGATATTCGGGAATTGGGAGAAAAACTGCTTCGCCAATTATTCGAGAAAAACAGGGTAACGCATATTCATGAGTTGTACACATTGACGGCGGAGGAACTTGCCGAATTTGACAGAATGGGAGAACTTTCAGCGGCGAAAGTAATCCGCCACATACAGACAAAACGAGAGCTTTCCCTTGCTGTTTTTACAGCCGGTTTTGATTTGGAAGGAGTCGCCGAAACCACAATGGAAAAAATCGCCGCCGCCGGTTTTGACACATTGGAAAAACTCCGCGCGGCGTCCGTGGCGGATATTGCCGCCGTTTACGGTCTTGGGGAAATAACCGCCTCTGTAATTACAGAGGGTCTTAAAGAATGCGCCGCCGAAATGGACGCGGTATTAAAAACAAAAATTATCTTGATAGCGCCGCCGCCCTCGGAAGAATCCCAGCCCATGCGCGGTATGTCTTTTTGTTTCACGGGAGAATTAAAATCCATGAAAAGGGGAGAGGCGGAGGAAAAAATAAAATCGCTGGGAGCGCAGTCAAAGTCCTCGGTAGTGAAGGGGCTTACCTACCTTGTTACAAATGACCCGTCTTCCGGCTCGTCAAAGAACAAGAAAGCTAACGAATTGGGAATAAAAATAATTAATGAAGATGAATTTTTGGCGCTGTTGAATTCAGAGCCGAAGAAGCAATCGGTTTCAGAACAGGGCGAATTGTTTTAGGAATATTTAAGGAGATATTATGACAGAATGGATAGGTTATTTAGCGTCAATTTTAATCGCAGTTTCAATCACAATAAGCGGCGGTTTTTATTTTCGTATTTTAAACCTTATAGGATCAGCCTGTTTTGTGGTTTACGGAGTAATTATCCGCAGTTGGCCTGTAGCGATAATCAATGCTTACTGTTTCGGGATTAACATTTTTCACTTGATAAAAAATAGAAAAAAATAAGAGAAGAGATCTACCACGAACCACACGAACCATGTGCGAAGGAAGCCATAGACGACGCAAGATACTACTAACAGCGGAAGTCGAAAACTAAGGTTTTGGGGTTTCTGTCCGAAGGCTAAGCATGATACTCACGATAAGATAACGAACAAAAACCCCTGATACCTCTTTATCTACTACAAGCATATTTGTAGTAAATCTCACCGCTCTCTAGGTTCGTGTTGGTTCGTGTGGTTCGTGGTTAAGAATTCTTTCTCTCTTTGGTTCGTGGTTAAAAATTCTTTTATATATTACTGCGCAAACGAGTCTTGTATCTTGTAATAATTTTCCATCGCCTGAAATTTTTCACGCACTTTCTGCAGAGACTCAAGCTCGCGGTTAATTGTCCTTGCGTAGTTCAAAGTGCCGTTTTCTATCCTGTAAGCTTCGTCCTGCCAGAATTGAACTTTGGGAAGATCTATCCACCTGAAACGCCTGTCGTTGGCTTTTTTGTACCAACTGAGAGCTTCGTCCCAGTAGTAGAGAGCGGTGCGGTAGCAGGTTTCGGCGGTATCAAGGCTTTCAAGATTTTGATCTTTCCATGGGGCGTTGTAAAAATAGGCGTTGCGCTTGTTCCATTTGTTGCCAAGTAACATGTATTGTTCTATCAGTTTTATGTTTATGTGCATGGAAAAAAGATAGCGGTATTTTTCCCATTGGGTTTCGTTTTCGATTAACGCCAGAGCGTATAACGGATTGCAAAAATCGGCTTTTAACGCCTGTTCAAGCCAGTAGATATTTTCCATCGTGTCGTCGGGGTACTGAATAATGTGCAGATGAAAAAGTCTGTAAAACTGTTCTTTGTAGGTGACAAAATAGCTGTTTGCCGGAATTGCCGAGACGAGTAAAATTATAAAGGCGCTTATTTTGAAGATCGTTTTCACTATATATTGAATATCGGCATTTTGGAGATTATGCTCCATACCTTATCCGCTACTTCTTCAATGGTTTTTGACGAGTCGATTATTTCCACCCTTGCCCCGGCTTTTTTATAGTTTTCGAGAGCGGATTTGTACTTTTGCCGTACTTTTTCCTGAAACTCAAGGTACTCGTATATCTCCAAAGAGCCTCGTTTACTCATTCTGTTTACGGCGATTTTCGGGTCGATGTCGAAAAAAAGCGTCAATTCGGGGGCGGCGAAGGGGGAATTAAGGGCAGTTGGCAGTTCATCGCCGCATTCAATTCCCTGATAGACAAGGGAAGAGAGCACAAATCTGTCGCTTACAACCAATTCGCCTCGGTTTGCACGGGCTAGAATACCGTTTTCGCCGCTTAAATGCTCGTTTCTGTCGGCGGCAAAGAGCATTGCGAGGGTTTGCGGTCTTAAAACCTGTTCTTTTTTTAAAGCTGAGCGTATAATTTTGCCGATTTGACCGTCCGTAGGTTCAAAAGTGGGGAAGAATACAGGTTTTTCGGTATTTTTTAGCCGTTCTTCCAGCAATGACAGCTGCGTAGTAGTTCCGCTTCCGTCTCCGCCCTCAAAAACGACAAAATTTGGAATGATTTCCATTATGTTAAAGTATCATAAAAGGCAAAAATTGTCACTAAAAATCATATTTTATCGTTAAAAACTGATACTTTTTGCCGTATAATGTGTTATAATATAGTAATAAATGCCAATATTAACCGAAAAAGACAGGAAAAATAGGCTTCCTGTCATGTTTTACATAAAAATTCTCATTTTTTTAGGAATAATAGCGGTTTCTGCTGTTATTCTTCGGCCTGTACAAGAAGCTTTGAACCGTGAAATGTTAAAAATCCGCACAGGCGTTATAAACAAATTAGAAGATATAACAGGGACAACAATTCGTTATTCATCAATACGTCCCTCGTTTTTAGGCTCTATCAGAATTAATAATTTAAATTTTTATAAAAAAGAAACGCCTCTTTTTAAAGTGACGCAGGTTAAAATTCATTTTTCATTATGGGAAATGCTGCTGCGAAAAAAAACATTTATTCATACCATTGATATTGACAGACCGGAAATTAATATTGATACCGTAAAAGACGCCGATTACATAGAATTTATTTCCGCGCTGATAAAAAAAAATAAAGAAAAAGCAGATAACATTAATTCTTTTCAGATAACGGAATATCTGCCGCTTAACGCCAATTACCAAATACGGCGTTTAAATTTCACTTTTACCGACAAACAGACCGTTTATAAACTTCAGGAGACAAATTTAAACATAAAAGAAAAAGACGGCGAAGTAACAATGTCCGGACGATTCTACTCCGAATATAAAAATTCAAATCTTTTCGGCAGAACAATAATCATAAACACCGATTCAGGGATCAGCGGAATATATACTCCTAGCTCGGATAACGTGAACGCCGTATTTTCCGTATATGATTTGTCTTGCTATTCGCAGGACGAAGTTAAAAAAACGGCCTCGTTCTTTAAACCTGTTTCCAATAACAGCGCAAAACAAAAAAAACTTTTTAATTTACAGCCTTTTAAGACGTCTCTTTCATATAACGACAATATAGTCACCGTTAAACCCGATAAAGAAAACGAAAATAATTATAATTTTACTTACAATGCCGAAACCAAAAAAATACAGGCGGGATTAAATCTTGATAATTTTAAGCCTGAAAGTATTATAAAATTTTCAAATGAATTAAAAAACGTAAACGATTTATTTTTAATGCAGATAACCGGCAAATCCTCTTTTGTTTATAATAACGGATTTATGAACTACAATGTAAGCATAAAAGGGAATAAACCTTCAAACGTAAACAATTCTTTTGTTATTGACGCTTACGGAAGCGAGAAAAAGATTGTTGTAAATGATTTTTATATTACTTCGGAAAACTCCAAAAAGAATATTTTTTCAGGCTCTTTAAGGGTTGCGGGCGATTTACAGTATAAACCGTTAAAATCGAACGGTACAATAGCTTTTAACAATTTCAGTCTTACGGGAAAAGAAGTTCTTAATGCCGCTGTAAATGTATTCAGCAGCGATGATCATATTTTAATTTCAAGCAAAGATATCGGCATCGCTCAAACTGTAATAAAAGATTTATCAATATCTTTGTTTCCCGGCAAAAAAGGACTGGAAATAGAAACTGCGTGTTTATTCGCTGAAACCGGAGCGATTTATATGGACGCCGTTTACAGCGGAAACCCCGAAGAAATGGAAGCGTCTGTCAAACTTGATTCTCTGTCTTTATTTGAAATAACAGAAATTATCCGTCCGTTCTCGGATAAAATAATTATTCCGACAGTAAGCAGGGGTGTTTTGAAAAAATCATCGATAAACACTGAAATTTTCTTTTCGACGGATTTTAAGAAAATTGTATACAACGCCCCGAATATCGTTTTTAATTCAGGCGATACAAATGTAAAACTGTCGTTATCGGGTTCTGACAAGCAAATAATACTAAGCGAAGGGATTTTTTCCAGAAACAAAGATGAGGTTGTTTTTACTTCCAATATTGATTTTTCAAACCCGATGGATATGGTATTTTTGTTAAATGCGAACTATAACGAAATGACATGGCGCATAGAGGGGCAGATTTTAGACGGAAAAACGGTTATTATAAGAGATCCAAACGGTTTCCACGGGTACGGCAATATATCAAGCAATGGAGCGTTTTCAGGTTATATTGAAGTTGATAATTATCCGATATTGGCAAATTCACAGACAGTTTACCTGAATTTTTATTCATCTCTGCGTTACAATTCAATGGATTTTTGGCATCTTGAATTACCCAGATTTTCAGCGCGTTATGCGGGAGCCGCCGACGGAACGGATTTTCTTAAAATTTCCGGCATGGCGGATCAAAACGGCGCGAGTTTCAGGCAAATAACATACGCTGATAATTACGGTATCCTTTTGGGAAGCGTGGATTTTACATGGGATAATAATTTCTCATTTATATATTTTGATCTTAACATAACAGACGGAAATGAAACCGGTGAAAATTATAATGCCGTTGGAACGATAAAAGATGAAAGTATTAAATTTAACGCTTCCGTCGCTAATATGCGTTTAAATCGTTTTATTTATAAAAGCAATCCCATGCTTATAACCGCTAAAGCGGAAATTTCGTGGGATTCAATAAAACAATTCGATGGGAAAATAAATCTTTCTTCTCTGCGTTCAACAATAAACGGAAGCGATCTTTACGCTGAAGTTAATGTTAATGTTTCCAATAATGAGTTATTTGTTTTTGATTCCAAAATGGAATATTCAGATATAAAAACTAATATATTTAATTTAAAATTTAATATTGACGAGGGCGTTGCATTGACAAAGGCCGATATTCACGGGATTTATAAAGAAAAAGCCGTGGAAGGAAATATAGGCATTGAGGCGAATTTTGCGGGTGTAAATTCATGGCTTGATTTAGATCAAATTATAACGGATTTAAACGGGAAACTATCTATTGAAAATTTTTCTTTCGGCGATATAAGGAACGAGGAATTTATTCTTGCCTTTCAATGTAAAGACGGAGCGGTTTCGGCTAAGGGCGGAAAGAACGATATGATAAGATTAGAGATGGACAGCAAAGGAATATTTTTTGCCGGATTATCATCTCCAATGCCGATTCGCGGAAATATAGTAGGGACGTTTAAAAAGGGAATAATAGACTCTTCCACAAATAATTTCTATATCGATATAGTCAGACTCTATAATATATTCGCCTCTCAAAAAGATTTTTCTATCGTAAGCGGTTATATAACCGGGAAAACTCAATTTGTCGGTCCGTTTTGGAATCCTGAATTTCACGGAACAGCAAAAGCGGAAAGCCTGAAATTTAAGGTTCCTAATTACATAAAAGAAGATATAAAAATTGCCCCGGTTGATGTTCTCGCGGAAGGATATGAAATGACTTTCGGTCCGGTAGGCGTTTTGTCCGGCAGCGGAAACGGAACAGCGAAAGGATGGTTCATTTTTGAAAATTGGTCGCCTGTAAATATCGGTCTTGATATTTCAATTCAGCGCGATAGTCCGATTCAGTACGGAATTAACATCGGAGGGTTTCTTTCAGACGGAACCGCTTCGGGAAATATTAATCTGCTTTTAGACGTGCCGGAAAAATTATTGGAATTAAAAGGAGACCTTTTTTCCAATGAATCCGAGCTGGGAATCAACATGGAAGAAATAAGGGCAAACGCAGAAATAGACAATTCTTCCGAGCTTGTTTTTAACTCTGTTGTAAACATAAAAGTAACCACCGGAGCCAAAGTAGAATTTATATGGCCTTCCTCAAGCCCTATTTTCAGGGCGATGCCGGAAATGGGAACCGTTATTTCTGTTTCGTTAGATACGCAGGCAGGTCAATATTCGATAAACAGCAATGTAAAAATCCGTTCCGGAGAATTGTATTACTTTGACAGAAACTTTTATATTCGTCAGGGAAGCCTTGTTTTAAAGGAAAATGAAACAAAATTTGACCCCAGAATAAACGCAAGGGCGGAAATTAAAGACAGAACCGACTCAGGAAACGTAACAATATCAATGATTATCGAAAATCAGCCTTTATTTAGCTTTGAACCCCGTTTTGAGGCAAGTCCGAGCATGACACAGCTTGAAATTTATTCGATTTTAGGGCAGAATTTCACCATTGTCCAGACAGAAGATAACATTGATGATGTGCGCCGTTCATTGATATCTTCCTCAACGGATATTGCAACGCAATTGTTTTTTGGTTCGGACGCTTTTTCTCAACTTGCGATTGGGCGTCAAATTGAAAGACAAATAAGGAATTTAACGGGATGGGATATGTTCAGCGTCAGAACCAGATTAACGCAAAATATTGTTACGGGCATTTACGATTTAAGTCAAAATTCATCGTCTTCAAGACAAGTTAACTTTGGCTTAGGTAACTTTATTGATAATACGAGTGTTTCTATAGGTAAGTACGTAGGTCAGGATATGTTTGTACAGGGTATAGGTAAGATAAAATATGATGAAAAAAGTACGGTATTAGGAGGCGTGACGTTTGAACCGGAGCTTGGAATTGAATTTCAGACTCCTTTTTTTAATATCAGATGGAATTATTTATTCCCCGAACAAACGAAAAATTTTTGGGTGAACAATTCTATTACTCTAATGTGGAGTAAGTCATTTTAGGAGTTTTGATGAAATTCAGAGTATTTGCATTTTTGCTTTGCATAACGTCATTTTTAAGTTTTTCTCAGGAACAAGATGATTCGATGTCCGATGAATGGTATCAGGGAAAACCTATAAGAGAAATTATGTTCGAAGGTTTAAGAAACGTAAGGCTGTCTGAAATTGACAATCTTGTGACCCCTTACAAAGGGCGTATTTTTAATGACAGCACTTTTCTTGAAATACAAGGAAAATTATACGCTCTTGAATATTTTGAAAAAATAGAACCAAGCGTTCACCGCTATAACACCGCAAGTAATGAGGTAATTATAAAGTTTACCGTTGTAGAACTGCCTACTGTAGTGCGTATCAATTTTACGGGTAATATAGGTCTTAGGCGCAATGAATTACTTGATGTAATAAACATAAAAACAGGCGACATATATAATCAGGCAAAAGTCAGAGTTGCCTTAGAGGCGATAAAAACAAAATACATTGAAAAAGGGTTTCCCGATGTCGTCGTTACTTCTTCTGAAACACGCGCCAACAATTCAAACGTAACGCTTTTTTTTCAAATAACGGAAAATGAAAAAATTTCGATAGGAAGAATAGAATTCCAGGGTAACAAAATATTCAAAACAAGCGTGTTAAGAGGACAGCTTTCATTAAAGGCAAAATCACTTTTAAACGACGGCGCTTTTCAGGAAGCAAAACTTTTGCAGGACAAGGAAGCAATTACAAAATATTACCGCGACAGAGGATACATAGACGCGGTTGTAAAAGACGTTACCCGTACCGCAATTGAAAATACCAGAGGCGGCAGGAATAAAGGCGGTAATTTACTCCTTACTTTTATGATAGAAGAAGGCAACAAATTCACATTCACGGGAGTAACGTTTGAAGGCAATGTAATTTTCTCATCTGAACAGCTGGGCAAACTTGTAACGTCAAAAAAAGGCGAAACTGTAAATATGACAAGACTGGAAACGGATTTACAGCGCGTCGCGGATCTTTATTTTGAAAACGGATATATATTCAATTCAATAACAAGAACGCCTAATAAAAGTTATCCGGCAAATGAAGTTTCATACCACGTAACAATAGTTGAAAGAAGCAGAGCATATATCGAAAGTATTTCAATAATCGGAAATGATAAAACCAAACCCAACGTTATCTTAAGGGAAATTCCTCTGGAACCGGGCGATATCTTTTCTAAAGTGAAAATCATGGATGCCATGCGCAACCTTTATAACCTTCAGTATTTTTCTTCGGTTATTCCCGATTCACTGACGGGAAGTTCTGAGAATTTAATGGAACTGGTTTTTACCGTAGAAGAACAGCCGACTACCGATGTTCAGCTTGGAATTACTTTTTCGGGAAGCGCGGATCCCGATACGTTCCCGATATCGGGACTTTTAAAATGGAATGACCGAAACCTTAAAGGCTCCGGAAATGAATTGGGGGCGGAATTAAATTCATCCGTTATTGATACAAGCTCATTATCGTTAAATTATTTGCATAGATGGGCTTTTGGACTTCCTCTTTCGCTGGGTATAGATTTATCGGGAAGTTACGCAAGAAAATTTGCCGCTATGGATAATCAATTTCCGTTTTTTAACGGCAATGAACCATACGCTTTCCCCGACGGTTTTTCTTCTTATGCCGACTACATTGATAAAAGGAAAACGCCAACAAGAGATTACCTTTTGAATTATGAACAATGGTATATATCGCTGGGTTTCTCCACAGGATACCGCTGGACTACATTCTTGGGTATTTTCGGAATAAACGGCGGAATGAGATTCGGTATTATAAGAAACACATATGACGCTGACTTATTCAGACCTTTTGATCCGACTCTAAGGGAGTTTAATAATACATGGACTCCGAAAAATTCCGCGTGGTTTTCGCTCTCACTGGATCAACGCGATATTTTTTATGATCCGTCAAGAGGTTATTACCTTTATAACAGAATGGGTTTTTACGGTCTTTTACCGATTGAAAGAGAACACTATATCCGCAATGATTCAAAATTCCAATATTTCTTTACCTTGTTCAGCATACCTGTTACGGAAAAATGGAGTTTTAAGAGCGTTTTTGGTTTCCATGTGGGACTTTCAACAATTTTTGAACAGCCGGGAAGGGAGTTTGTAATTGAAGAAGTAAATAAACTTGCGGTAGACGGAATGTTTATAGGAAGAGGATGGAGCAGCGAATACCACAACAAAGGACGATTGCTTTTAGACAGTTGGATAGAATTGCGGTTTCCGCTTGTTTATGGTATACTGGCTTTTGATCTGTTCTTTGATTCAGCCGGCGTAGATAAACCTGAAGGTTCTTATTTTGAAGGATTTACCATAGAGAACATGAGGTTCAGTTATGGCGGAGGGTTACGCTTTACAATGCCGCAATTCCCGATTCGTTTAAGCTTAGTTAAGCGTTTTAGGGTTTTAGACAATAAAATTGATTGGCAGAAAGGCGCTATTCCGGGAATAGATATGGACATTGTTATGTCTTTCGTTTTATCATATTAGGAGTGTATATGAACAAGCGTATTATTTTATTGTTAGTTTTAGGTTTGGTTGTCTTTACCGGTGTATACGGCCAGCAGATTACACGCTTTGCGTTGGTAGATCTGCCGAAGGTATATACGACATTTTTCCGTGATTCGGCCGCTGTAAGGCAATTTGAGGAAAAAAGCGCGAAGGTTCAATCGGAAATCGACAAGATGACGAAAGAAATTCAGGAATTAAAGTCAAAGTACGCCGATGCGGTCGTCGCCCATAATGATACGGAAGCGCTAAGACTTGAAACTTTAATCTACAGAAAATCCGAGTTTTTAAAAGAATATTATCAGACAAAAACAGCGGAACTGGATGCCGAAAGAAGCAAATTAATGCAATCCGGCTCATTCCTTGAGCAAGTATACGATGAAATACGATATATCGCTGAGAGCGAAGGATACACAATAGTTTTAAACATGAAAAACAACCCGAGTATTGTCTGGTTCAGCCCTTCAATTGATATAACCGAAAAATTAATCAAGAATTTGCAGACAAAAAACCAGAAAAAATAAAAAAACAATGGACGAGCTAAAAACAAGTCCTATGCTTGAACAGTACAGGCGCATAAAAAAACAACAGGAAGGAAATATATTGTTTTTCCGTCTTGGTGATTTTTATGAAATGTTCGCTCAAGACGCCGTAGAAGTTTCCGCTTTATTAAATCTTACCCTTACAAGCCGCAACGGGCTTCCCATGTGCGGAGTTCCGTACCACGCCGCAAAATCTTATATATCAAGATTATTAAAACTCGGAAAAAAAATCGCTATTTGCGAACAGCTTACCGCCCCGGGAAAACAAAAAGTTATCGAGCGCGACGTTGTAGAAATTATAACACCGGGAACAACCGTAGACGATGATTTTCTTGACAAGGGAAATTCCAATTATCTTTGCTGTCTTGCCACAGGCGGAAAAAGCCGGGCGGACGGCGTTTCACAGGAGCTTTCTTTTTCGTACATCGATCTTTCAACCGGGGATTTTTTTGCGACTTGTTTTTCCGGCGAAGGGATACTTCGTCAGGAACTTGAACGGTTATCAATAAAAGAAATGCTTATTCAAGAATCGCTTTTGGAAGAGCAAAAAGAAATAGCTCAGGCGGTTTATGA
>Ga0268262_10005141_pt1 | contig 13113 bp, 19 predicted proteins | sample TergutNc150P3_FD_190354 | JGI IMG/M metagenome (GOLD analysis project Ga0268262, IMG submission 190354) | Nasutitermes corniger P3 segment gut microbial community from laboratory colony in Florida, USA - Nc150 P3 (SPAdes) (version 2) | ecosystem: Host-associated > Arthropoda: Insects >... | reverse complement strand
GTTCCAGTTGAACTAACTCGCTATGTAGGGAAAGTTACATATATACTTCATTGGATATTGGATAGTAAAGAAACACATGCAAAATTATGTAAACCAGCACTTGAAAAATTTTATAAAAGGTGGACACGTTGTTTAACAACAATGCCAAAAATATTACTTGGTGAAGAAATATAATTATGAAAATAAAATACGCCACTACGTCGCATAACAGGACTGTATGCGCATCGCCGCCTTACGGCGGCTCGGGCTGCGTTCGGCTAGGTCATTCCGCTTCGCTCCATTCCCACGCCTCACTCCGCCACAGTTTTGTAGCCCTGCAAACCTTCGGTTTGCTTATTCGGGCTACAAAACCGTCGCATACAGCCGGAACGTTATGTGCAATTCACTTGCAAATTTATTTGAGTATTGACATAATATTGGAAATATATTATAATCAAAAATAAGGAAGTAATATTTATGACACAATATGAACAAATTATTAATATTCTTAAAAAATTGGGTGGAAAAGCAACTGTAACAGAAATTTGTGATAAAATGGATTTTTCACAATGGAATTCTAAAACTCCTAGAAATTCGGTCAGTAGGTATCTTACCTGTAGTAGTCAAATAAAACGTGAAATTAAAGATAGTAAATATTATTATATTCTTGATGAATCTATACCTTATTCGGATTTATCGCCTTATCGTAAAGATACAACAAAGACAAAGAATATAGATACAAAAGTAGATTCTATAAATATTAATAATGAAAATGCAAAAACAAATGATAATGAAGATAAAATTGTTGTAAAAAATAATGGTTTATATTTTATTTGTTTAAGTTCAGATGTCAATTTACCTGTTGCTGGAAGCCTATTTAAAATTGGTAGAACAGAAAATATATCTAATAGAATGTATTCATATAGCAATAGCCTTCCATTTGATCCAATAAGACAAATTGCTTTTTTCCCAGTACCAATAGAGTTGGATCTTCAAGAAATAGAAGGTGAATTAAGGGCTACTTTATTATCTTCAGATGAAATAGGTATAAATAGGTATACTGGTGGAAAACAAAAAGAATGGTTACAAACATTATTATATGATATTGACGATAAAAAGCAAAGAAATGAACTTGTATTAAAAGTAAATGATAAACTTAATGATATTATTGAAAAAAAATTAATTGAAATAGATAATAAATAAATTGGATAAAAGGCAAGTGAACTGCACATAACAGGTCGGTAACTGTACGCCGCCTTACGGCGGCTAGGCTACGCAAAATGCCAGTCGGGGCTTCGCCCCTTTGTGGCATTTTGCTCCGCCACATTTTTTTGCGCCCGTAAAAACGCTACGCGTTTTTCATTATCGGGCGCAAAAAAACGTCAGTTACCGCCGGAACGTTATGTGCCATTATGCCTAAAATTGGTTGGGAATATAATAATAAATAATTATGGGTTGTATTTTATAAGAAAATAATGTATAAAAGTAATTATGGAAACTTTTTTACAGTGTTGGGGTGGTGTAGGTTATTTTTTAGCAAAAGTTTTACTTGTTCGTGCGGAATTCATTGAAAATAATAGGAATTTACGCCTTATTGGATGGTTTGTTTATTTATTGGGTTTGCCTGCATGGGTTATTATTTTGGCAAGTAAGCAAAATTGGATCGCTGCATCTATTGAAACAGCCGGAGTTCCCGCAATACTGCTTGGTATTGTAATGACTTGGAAGCAAAATAATAATCCAAATAAAATTATTGATTGGAGTATTAGAATATTTACTTGTTTAATGATATTAATTGGTGTTTCATATAGTATTTATACATTTAATGGAATAAAAACTTTTTCCCAAATATTAGAAATAATAATTATATTTGGCTATCTTGTAAGTAATTATTTACTTGCAAAACGTAATCCCTTTGCATGGCTCATGTTTACGGTAGGGCTTATAAGCATGAGTATTTTAATGTATATACAAGGCAAGCCAATATTATGTATACAGCAATTAATTTCATTAATACCAGCAGTTATAGGTTTTATAAAAAATATAAAACAAGAAAAAATAAAAAATAATATGGTTAAAAATGGTGTACGGCATAACGGCACATAACAAAGCTGTAACTGCTTCGCCGCCTGTCGGCGGCTCGGGCTACACAAAAACGCAGTCGGGGCTTCGCCCCTTTGTGCGTTTTTGTTCCGCCACATTTTTTTGCGCCCGTGAAACTGCTTCGCAGTTTCTTTTATCGGGCGCAAAAAAACGTCAGTTACAGCCAAACGTTATGCGCCATTTGAGTAGAAATAAGGTTTAAAGATGAAGATAAATCATCAACGGAATGTGCTAAATTATCGAGAGTTCCTGTTAAATTATTTCCCGATTTTTCTTGTAAATAACCCTTGACTTTTTGCCGATTTTTAATTATATTGCTAATTGCTAAGGGCATTTTAAATGCTCCTTTTGTGGTGATAAAGGCAGTCTACACTTGGCGGTGGCGGACTGCTTTTTTTTATGCCCAACGGACATTTTGAAACATAATTAAAAATAACAACATTTGCATAACTTGACAACAAAAAAAGAGCGAAGCTCTTTTTTTTTACCCCTTTTCGCGCATACTCCCTTGAAGCCTTTTTTCCGTGTTTCCACTTTCTCCATAGGTTCGTAAGGTACTTTTTTTCGCCTGTTTTTCGCTCCTAGAAGCCACGCCAGCGCACTTTTTACCCTGTTGGGGGCTTGCGCCCACTAAAAAGTGCGCTGGCTTCCCGCCATGCCGCTTGAGCGCTACGCTTCGCTCCGCGCCCGCTTCTACCCCGCAGGGCTTCGCCCCGCGTTCCCTCTTTGGCGGCGGCTCAATCGGTTTCCCCTTTGGGCTAAGCCTCAATCGCCGCCGCCAATTTAACTGGACACAGTGTCGTTTTTTGTATACACTGTATATGGGTGTAGGGTTTACTTGGGTCGATTGTCCTACACTCCTCCTACAGTCGGTCTTTTTAAACCCTACACACTATTTATTTTAAGGAGGTCTTGATATGGCAAGACTTCGTTTTATTCAAGGTGCTATCACAGGCAAACTCGGCGAGTTTGTCGGTAGCAGGTGGAAGGGTATCAATTACATCAAAACTTTTACTGCCCCGTCCAATCCCAGAACAGATGACCAAATCAGCATCAGGCTGGTTTTTAAGGCTCTGTCTCTATTCGCTACTGCTCTTTACAGCAAGGGGCTTTTAGCGTTTATCCCCCCAGCAAGGCGCATGACGGAAAGAAACAGCGTTTTCAAAGCTAATCGGCAAATGTTGCATGACAAGGTTTTTACTCCCGCCAATTTGCAGGTTTCGCGGTCGAATTACAACGCGCCTATTCAGTCTTTAGGTTGTGTTGCAAACACCAGCACCAGCAAATTCGTCATTGACGGCGGGTTTGCCGTTACTGGTACTGTAACAGAGCTTAAATTACATCTTGTGATTTACGACCATGTTAAAGGGCTGATGGTCAAATCCCTTTCCAAAGCTATCAACAGCAATACGCCGATTTTCGCGGAAAATCTTAACTTCCCCGCAGACTTTGGTTTGCCGGAAGGAAGCCAAAAAGCTGACTGTTACTGCTACGCCTTTATTTCCGCAGTCAGCGCAGACAAGAAACTTTTGATTTCTCAAACAGTTTCTTGCGCTCTTACCTAAAAGGTAGAAATCCTATGGCTGATAAAGACAAAATCGCCGAAACGGTCGCTATTACCACAGGTATCATCGGGCTGATTAGGGCTATTATTTCTCTCTTTTCCAAAAATAATGGAGACCCAAATATTTGCAAAGAACCGCATAAAAAACATGATTGCGGTTGCGATAAGTCCCCGAAAACAGAGGAATAACTTCCCACTCAATTCCCACGTTTAAGGTTTTAAAGTGCCCTGTAAGTCTTTTACAAGACTTGCAGGGTTTATTTTTGGCTTTTTCTTTCGCCGGCGTTCATGTTACCTTTCGCCGGCGTTCATGTTACCTTTCGCCGGCGTTCATGTTACCTTTCGCCGGCGTTCATGTTACCTTTCGCCGGCGTTCATGTTACCCAGTCGGGCTTCTCCCAAAATGGCGGCTCTTGCTCATTAACAAGTTTTTCTTTTTTCACTCCCCCTCTTTACTCTTATCAGTTAGGCAACGCCCGCCAACTTTTTGTGGCTATCATTATTTTTTTGCATAATACCTCCTGTAATTTTGCGCTCTTTTATCAGCCGTTTAGCGTGCGCCTCCGCAGGGGCAAAGGCGCACTACAGCCAAACGGCTGTAGGCGTAAAATTACAGGAGGCAGTTTATATGCTGTATTATAAAAATAAAATTTGGTTGTGGGCGGGCGTTGCCTTGCTACTTCTTGTCGGTATCGTAAATCATTTCTTGGGGGTGTTACAGTGAAAAAAGAAAAGCTGGTTTGTCCAAAATGCGGCTATGAGCAAGAGCCGCCATTTTGGGCTTTTTGTCCCTTGTGCGGCTTTACCTTCCCAGCTTGCTGGGCAGGTATCAGCCGTATTTTGCAAAAACGCAAAATATCAAATGTTAAAAAAGAAGGAGGTAAATAAAATGTCAGTCTTAGAAAACTTTACAACTCTTTACAACGATGTAAGAGATATTTTACATGATAAAACTTTTCAGCCTTTACAAACAAAAGAAATCATTCAAGTTATGCAAATTGCCGCTACTTTATCAAATGCTTATGAATTACACAACATAAATGAACAGCTTGAATTTCATTTCGGTAAATCATTTTAATTAAATCTTTCCCTTACAGGGCTTTAAAAGCCTTGTAAGGGTTTTTTTTATGCTTTCTCGGTGCTTTTGGCTTTTTTGACCGTTTCCCATATCTTTTGCGCCGTCATTCCATTAAAACAATTTACGCATAAAATTAATTCTTCGCTCCGCGCCAAAGAAACAATAGTAATAATATTTTCTACGAGCTCCTTTCCGCAACATTCGCAAAATACTTTTTCGCTCTTTAATGCTTTAAACATCTTTTTGCACTCCTCCCTTTTTTTCTTCCCAGAAATTATCCCATTCTCGACAGCCGCCAATGTCCTCGACAAATGCCCCGACTTCATTACAATAACAGCCTTCAATTCCAAAAAAACCTACTTTTTCTTCAGACTTGTTGCATTCCCTACAAGCCTGTAATTTACGTTTAAGTGAATATTTTTTCATGTTCCGCCCCCTAAAAAGTTTATTGCCAGCTCATACGCCCTTGTGCCAGCTTCTACTATTCCATTTCGCGGCTCAAATGCAGGATTAGTCTTAATGGCGTAAGGAATTAGTACAACCTTTGTGTATTTCGGCTTCTCCCTTTCTGTTGAGTTATTCATACTCTTTACCAAGTCGGGCGGCTTCGCCGCCGTTCCAGTCCGCCGCTTCTTCTCACTGCTCGTAAAAGTTCTTATGTTAAGTTTATCGCAATAAAACAATGCCCATAGTTTCTTACAGTCAGCGTCTTTATGTCGCATATCACCGTCATTCTTCCATTCCCTCTTTGCACGGCGCAAGGCATTTTCAACGTGGGAACTTTTTCCCAGATATTTCTTTATGTAGCCTTTTATGTCGTCATCACGCATTCCCTCTACATCAACATCTCCCGCCCAGTTGTCCTTTATGTAGTCCCTTATCGCTTTATTTGCAATGCGTTTCTTGCCTTTGTAAGTAAACATTAAAAACTTTTTTTCCCACTGGCACATTAAATGAACATGACAACCGCCGTCTCTATGCGCTTCCTTCACAGCAATAAAATCTTTCATTCCCTGCTTTTTCAACTTCCTCAAATATCTCGGTAGTTCTTTGCGGTAATATTCCCAGCTTTCTTTCCGTCCCTGTTCCGTTTTTATATAAGGGTGTGTCAGTGTTATAAATAGCGTCTTTTCTTTGTCCCATTTAACAACTTCAAATATTTCGTCAATCCTTTTCTCCGTCCGCCACGCCGCAACTTTATTCCCCATAACCGCGCCGCTTTTTTGCCTTATCACTCCATTTTCATCAACAAGGTAAAAGAAAGCGGCTTTTCTTAACTTTTGATCTATATGTTTTGTTACATAATTCGGGAAATCAAACGGCGCATAACAAACGGTATGTGCTTCGCCCCCTATCGGGGGCTCGGCTTCCGCAGTTCCGCAGTCGGGCTTGCGCCCTTTGTGCGGAACTGCTCCAGCACATTTGGCGCGGGGGTCATTGCTTCGCAATGCCCTATTACCCGCGCCAAACGTCACATACCTAAAAACGTTATGTGCAATTGGGGCTAAAATTTGTTGAAAAATATTAATTGACAAAGCAGTAAAACAATAATATAATAAACTAAAAGAGGAGAATCATGGAAAATATTTTATTTTTCTGGAACAGGAAATAGCTTATATGTTGCAAAAGGTATTTCTAAAGAGCTGGGAAATTGTGAAATTATATCAATGACAAAACCATTCAATTCAATAAAAATATATGATAGTGTCGGTTTTATTTATCCAACTTATTATTGGGGGTTGCCTAAAAAAGTTATTGAATTTGTTAATAATTTAAAGCTAAACAATAATAAAAATACATATTATTATTCAATTGCGACTTATGGAGGGCTTGCTGGCAATGCTGTTTATCAAATGTATGAATTGTTACTTGACAAGCATAATATAAAATTAAATTTTGGAAAAAAATTGAAAATGTTCGCAAATTATGTTGTTGCATATGACATGAGTGTAAAAATAGATAAAATCACAAAAAAATCAAATGAAAAACTTTCCACAATAATAAATTCTATAAAAAAGAGAAAAGGTAATAATATAAATAAATTAACGAAAATATTTAAATCCATGAATGAAAAATTTATAAAAGAAGTGTCAAATATGGATAATGATTTCACAGTTAATAATAATTGTATTGGCTGTAATATATGTGAACAAGTATGTCCGGTAAAAAATATCGAAATGGTAAATAACCGACCAGAATATAAGCATCATTGTGAACAATGTGTGGCGTGTATTCAATTTTGTCCTCAAAAAGCAATAAATTATAAAACCTTAACTCAAAACAGGAAAAGATATACAAATCCTGAAATAAGTTATAAAGAATTATCTGAAAATAACAATAAATAAAAATGGAATACACTCCAACTGCACATAACAGGACTGTTTACGCAACGCCGCTGAAGCGGCTCGGCCTCCATTCGGCTAGGTCGCCTAAAGGCTCCCACGCCTCATTCCGGCAAATTGGTGGCGGCGGTCTTTGCTTCGCAAAGCCCTTTTATGCCGCCGCCAACTTCGTAAACAGTCGGAACGTTAGACGACATTATTTTTCAAGACAAAATGCACCGCATCCATGCGGTGCAAAATGAAAAAAGGATAAGAAATATTAATTATCCTGTTTTTGTTGCACTTTTAATAGTTCTTTGGCTTGGATAATCAGGTAGTCTTGGAATAATACATTAAGTTGGTTGAAAATTTGGTTTAAATTTTGAAGTTTTACATCTGGCGGGCTACCGCTAAACATTTTTCCCTTTCCTTCTTTCAAAAAGGATTTATTTACATTATATTTTGAGCAAATAAGCTCAATAATGCGCTCATTTACAGATATTTTTCCTTGTTCTATTCTCGCATATGAACTTTGACGCAGGAAAATACCCTTTGAAAAATCCCTTTGAGAGAGTTTTAAGGCTGTCCTGACGGCTTTTAGCCGTTCATTTATTGAATTTTCCATATTCCAACTAGTTTTGAATATACCATAAAAATAGTAATCATACAAGGAAACATACTTGACAAGATACAATATACATATATATAATGATACATATTACATCATTGGGAAAAGGGTGTGGACGAAAAATTTGATCAGATTAGCGTTATATTCTCTCAGTTTTCAGAAGAAAACAAAGATAAATTGCTTGAAACGGCGGAAAGTCTGCTAAAAGTTCAAATGGAAGGAATAATTACTGTATCTGCTTCCCAAAATGATGAAAAAAAATCAAAAGGGCGTTGCCCTGTAAAATAATAGCCTTTTTGGCTGTATAAGTTGAAGGAGACGATCATGAGGAAAATTTTTATGGTATCTTGTATCTTTTTTGCATTTTTTTGTTTTTTTAGTGTTAATGCGACTGCACAGAATATGCTGGAAGGTGAAGCATTAATTAATTGGTATCGTTCAGCTCTCGAAAAAAATTCTAATTATCCAGAAAAAAAATTATATCCAGCAATGAATTTGCCAACTGTTAAAATGGCTGTTTCTAACTGGAATACACGTGAAAACAGATTTGCAAGGGCAAAAATATTGGGAACTGTTAAAAAGTTTCAAACCGCAAGTGGATTTGTTGTAATAACAGTTGTATCCAGTGGAATGGAAGAAGTTTTCATTGGTAGAGATAATGGAACAATTACTGGAATTGAAGCAGGTGATTTGTTAAATTTATATATTAATTATGTTTTTGAGATAACTCCTAATGGTGCAGGGCTAGGTGAATTTGTAGAAATGGTTGATATATTAGATAAGCCTAATGCTCAACAATGGGTTTTTAATAATGTTACATATACACGTTCTACTTTACAAGAAGCATTACGAATAACACGCAATGATGGAAATTCTGGTCGTACTCATAATTTATGGATTAGAGATATTGATTTTATTTTTGGAGGTGGTTATTTCCTGTTAAAAACTGGTACAACAGAGGTTGGATTGGTAGAATATTATGGCGAGGATTTAAGTAGTACAAGAAGTCATGGGGGTGTTCTTCTTACAATTAATTGTAAAACATCAACGCCAAAAGTTACCGCAATTAAATTCCTTGAATTCCCAAGTCAAAGATAATAATATTAATATCTTCTCATTTGTAATTACTTGCATTTGAGAAGATAAAAATATATTATTGTAAATTATATGAATATAACTATTTTTTTACATGAATTAAATAAACTCATCGAAGAATTACAACCAGATAATGAAAAAATAATTAACAAAATGAAAATTTTAATGGAAATAATAGAAAAAAAAGATAACAAAGAAATATTTTACAATCTTTATGAAATAAGTTCTAATTGGATATGTTATGGAAATGTAATTTTATGCTATGGAAATGAAAAAGGAAAAAGAAGTATTGATAATAAAGAATATATTGAATTATCAGAAAAAATTAAAGGACATAAGATAAAATTAAAAGATATAAAAAATGATTGGATAAAAGAATATAATTTAATAAAAAATATAAAGTAGTTCGCTAATGCCAATTTGCCCTCCATGGCAAATTGGCAAGAAAAATAACGTCGTCTAACAGGACGGTAACTGTACGCCGCCTTACGGCGGCTAGGCTACGCAAAATACCAGTCGGGGCTTCGCCCCTTTGTGGTATTTTGCTCCGCCACATTTTTTTGCGCCCGTAAAAACGCTGCGCGTTTTTCCTTATCGGGCGCAAAAAAACGTCAGTTACCGCCGAAACGTTATGCGAAATTGCAACTAAAATAATTCGAAATATATTAAAATATATATTGAAATAATATACAAAACATGATATGATATAATAATATAATGGATTTGAATTTTTTTGTTCTACTTATCGGAATAGTTACACTTATTTTATATCTCTTTTTTGAGACTTGGGGGCAATATGAATTTGTACCATTTACATATAAATTTGGGATTATTATAAAAATAGCAACATTAAAAATTAAGGTAAAAACGTTTGCTGGATTAGAAGGTAACACTTACAGTATAGATAATATAAATTATAAATTTATTTCAGAAAATATATGTTTAGTAAGGTTAGGGGATAAGGAAATGCCTTTTTTTATGTATTTTAGACCAATCCCTTCAGTTTCATATAGAATAAGAATAAAAGAAGATAAATATATTATTAGCATTAAAATTTCATTTTTATATTTAATTATTATAGGATTTTTTATATATAATTTAATAGACATATTATTAAATAATCAAAAAATAGAATCTAATGATTTATTTGGATTAATATTTTATTTATTATTTTTTATTATATTAATAATAATTCCATTAATTAGATTAGACGAAGTAGAAAGAAATTTTATAAAAATAATAGAAGAAAATAATAAAGTACGGTGCAACTTCGCATAACAGGACGGTAACTGTACGCCGCCTAACGGCGGCTAGGCTACGAAAAACCGCAGTCGGGCTATCCGCCCTTTGTGCGGTTTTGTCTCCGCCACATTTGGGGCAGGGGTCAATGCTCCGCATTGCCCTATAACCTGCCCCAAACGTCAGTTACCGCCGGAACGTTAAGTGCAATACGTCTAAACGTTTTTTGGATAATATTCTTAAAATATAGTTGACAAAAGATTATTTTTATATATAATAATATATAAGGAGTAAATTATGTTGGAAGATTATTTTAATAATGAGTTTCAAAAAGACATAGAAAGAATTAATTTTAAAGAATTGGTATGTAAAAATTGTTCCCCAAAAGAATGTAGGTTTAATTTTGATCTAGATACAGTATATTTTGGGGATCAAGAAATTATTGAAGTTAGTAAATATATAAATAAAAATAATTATGAATGTTTTTTTATTAGTCTATTTATGATAATCATAATTGATATGGGAATATATAAATATTGTAGAAATAATTATTATAAAAAAGGATATAAAATATTTAGAGAAAGAACAATGTATCCAAAGTATGGTAATATTGGATTTGGGTTTAGTTTTTTACCTCCTAAAAATATATTTTCAGTATTGGAGAAATTAAATATAATAAATATTAATGAAATAAATAATTATATTGAAGATTTTAATCATTTGTTTATAAATAAATGTAAAATGTTCTTTGAATATATAAATCCCAATATTAATATTAATGATTTTATAAAATTTTTATTAGAAGATAAAGATATGATACCAGAAGAAAAAGATATAATATTCAATATATTTGTAAATGGATTAAAAAATGAAATTAAATAAAGACGTACTGCACTTAACAGGTCGGTAAGTGTACGCCGCTAAAGCGGCTAGGCTACGCAAAACCCAGTCGGGCTAAAGCCCTTTGTGGGTTTTGCTCCGCCACATTTTTTTGCGCCCGTAAAAACGCTACGCGTTTTTCCTTATCGGGCGCAAAAAAACGTCACTTACCGCCGGAACGTTATATGCCATTTGTCCTAAACTTGATTTAGGATATATGAATTAAGGAATGTAAGGTTATAAGAATGCGCCTACGGCGCAGTAGGCATTTATTGTATATATTGCGGGCTTTGCCCGACCGCATTGCGGCGGCAATTATTATTTAAGAAATTTCCGTATGGAAGTTTTAAATATGTCAGCGGTGACATTAACACCGCAAAGGAGTTTTTTATGAACAAAAAACTTATTTTCTCGGTTCTGCTGGTAGTTTGTCTATTGGCAGTGGTATCAGTTGTGGCTTTTGCGCAGACAAGACCTGTTGAACGTTGGGAGTACAATGTTGTAAATTATCGGCAACTTGCAACTAGCGGTAAATATGTCGACATGACTCCTGCTTTGAACAGATTAGGGGCAGAAGGTTGGGAATTAGTTGGAGCTCCTGGTGACGGGGCTGACTTTATCTTTAAACGCAAGTTGCCATAAGTATTTAATTTTATGTTTTATGCACCTTGTCATTATAAAGAATATGATATAAATGGTGTACGGACAAACGGCATATAACAAAGCGGTAAAAGTACGCCGCCCGTTGGGCGGCTAGGCTCCACAAAAACGTGTTCGGGCTTCGCCCTCTGCACGTTTTTGTTCCGCCACATTTTGCCTGCCCTGCAAACTGCTTCGCAGTTTGCTTATTCGGGCAGGCAAAACGTCTTTTACCGCCAAACGTTAGGCGCAATAATTTTTGAAGTTGTTGAGGAATAAATACAAGACACTTGACAGAAAATTGGATATGGTAATAATAAAAGTATAATATTTACATAAAAAGGAGAAAATAATGATTAAAAATAGTGCGGAAAGAAATATTGGAATATTAAAAGACTTTTATGATAAAGTCCCTTCAGGAGATTTAAAATTTTATGAGGAGTTGGCAAATAAAGCAATTTCTTTAGAATATTATCCCAAAAGGGAAAAGGTGTCAAAAATATCAATAGCATTTAGCAACAGAAAAACTAAAAAGACAATATTAAAATTTGATGAAGGCAAGGAAAGATGTTCATTTAGAATAAAATTTTATGCAAATAAAAAATACTCAAAAATATTTAGTGATAGTGTCAAAGATGTAATTGAAGAATTTAATTTTAAATATGTTGGGTGTTATGGATGTGGAAAGTGCAAAAAGGAAAAGTTAGGTTATAATATTGAATATAATGATGGAAGAAAATATTTTAGATGTGGTGGAGAATTGATACCAATAAAAACAATAACAAAGGATATAGTAGAAGAAACAATAAAAATGATGGAAATTCAGCATAAAGGATTTTTGGAGGAACTGGAATAAAAATTGAATTGCATAATAAAAGCAAAAATTACTGCGCCTAACAGGTCTGTATATGCTTCGCCGCCTTCGGCGGCTCGGGCTACAAAAAACCGTGTTCGGGCTTCGCCCTCTGCACGGTTTTTCTCCGCCACATTTTTTTGCGCCCATAAAAATGCTTCGCATTTTTCCTCATCGGGCGCAAAAAAACGTCATATACAGCCGGAACGTTATGCGCAATTGTGCCTAAGATTAGGTTTGAATATATATATATGGAAATAATATTTTTATATAAAAAGCAAAAATACTTGGCAAAAGATTTTGGGCTTGATATAATAAATAGGGACACTAAAAATAAGGAGAATTAGGATGAAAACTGTAGTAATTGGTGGTTGTGGCCATATTGGAAGTTATCTTGTTCCTAAATTAGTTAATGCGGGACATAATGTAATTTGTATCTCCCGTGGAAAAAGCAAGCCATATAAGGAGGATACTGCGTGGAAAGAAGTTAAACAGATATTTATGGATCGAGAAAAAGAAACAGGAGGGGAATTCGAAAAAAAGATTGCTATTTTAAATGCGGATATTGTTATTGACTTAATTAACTTTAGGGTTGAACAGACAAAATTTATGACAGATGCCTTGAAAGGTACAAATCTATCCCATTATATTTATTGTTCCTCCATTTGGGCACATGGAAAAACAACTACAATGCCGGTAATTGAAGATCAACCAAAGTTTCCGTTAGATGAATAT
>Ga0268262_10005140_pt1 | contig 13114 bp, 13 predicted proteins | sample TergutNc150P3_FD_190354 | JGI IMG/M metagenome (GOLD analysis project Ga0268262, IMG submission 190354) | Nasutitermes corniger P3 segment gut microbial community from laboratory colony in Florida, USA - Nc150 P3 (SPAdes) (version 2) | ecosystem: Host-associated > Arthropoda: Insects >... | reverse complement strand
GTACCTTGCGCTTTAAATAACGGGTGGTTATGCGTATATCGTCAGAACCCAGCGTAGTGGTAAAAGGATGGGCAGAAATATCAAGACGTCCCCTGCTTGTATCAAAACCAAGGCGCTTTAACAGCTCCTTGCTGAAATCGGCCTGGGTTTTAACATCAAATTCCCCCTCCAAAAAAGAATTATCCGGCTGCGGCCTTGAAGATATTTTTATAAGAAGCTCTTTAAGCCTTTTACCCAGTGGGGTAAAAACCGCGCTTATCGCATCAACACCCATACCGTTCTCGTAAATATCCAAAAGACCGTCGTATGGGTTATCTTTATAGCCCCAGTAGAAAGCCTTCTGCCGGGAAAAATCGATCATTTTTACCAAATGAGGCAAAAAAGCGGAAAAGTTATTGTCCCGCCGGGCTGTTACCCAGGCAGCCTGGGAAAGCCCCTCGGCACGGGCTGCGGCTGAAACGAATTCTCCGGGGAGCTTCACCGCACGGTCGTAATTGCGGCGCAGGACTTTGAGAAAATCCCGCTCCAGCTCCGGCAGCTTTTCGTCTCCGCGGGGATTTTCCGGCTTGGAGCCCAGTTCCGAAAGCAAGCGCCCGGTATCAGGCGAAGCCAGCTTCTGGTGGGCCATACCTTCCAGCAGGGCCAACTGTTCAGAGCGTTCCTGTACACCCTTTTCAGGAAGATAGGTCTCTTGATCCCATTGGAGAACCGCCACAGCCCTTTCCAAATGGCGGCTTTCTCTGTCTATTGCATGCAGCTTTTCCAGTAATTCAGATGAACCCATTGTTCCCCCCTTATAATTAACCCTGATATAACGATATACATATATTGTGGATTTGTCAAAATTGACCATTCTCTCATGTCTCATTGATAATACTTCGTCGCTAGTTTACACTATGGACATAGGATTGATGCGATGGGAATGATACATGCAGAAATTACGTTGAAGAACGCTTTTGATGAAGAAAAAGCAAGTGAAGGGCTTATTAAGAAAGATGAAGTACGAGCAGTAGCCGTAAACGCCGTGGTAGATACCGACGCGGCGTCTCTTGTTATTAACGAGGAGTTACGCCAAAAGTTGAGGCTTGGTATAGAAATGGAAAGAAGCGCCCGTGTAGCAGACGGCCGTCGTGTATTGTGCAAGGTAACCAAGCCGGTGAAAATTATTTGGAAAAACCGCCGGACTTCATGCGAGGCAATGGTCATCCCAGGCGCAGAAACCGTCCTTTTGGGTGCAATAGCCCTCGAAGGCATGGATTTGATGGTAAACCCTGTAGCCCAGGAATTGGTTGGCGTCCACGGCGACACCGAAGAATATTTGGCACTGTGACTGGTACTGTAACAAGGAATTGAAGGATAATTTGACTTTATGAAAGATCGACTTACATGGCAGGAAGAAGACCGGAAAACCGTTTTTACTTGCCCTGTTTTCAGGGTGGAGGAGCGCCTCTGTCGTTCCCCAAATGATGACTTGAAAACATTTACCATTCTGGATGCATCGGATTGGGCTATTGTAATACCTGTACTTGAAACAGAACAAGGCAGAAAGTTCGTGATGGTCAGGCAATGGCGGCACGGGGCGCGGGAGCTGAGCCTGGAATTCCCGGGCGGCGTTTTTGAAAAGGGCGAGAACGCAGAGTCAGCCGCTGCAAGGGAATTGAAGGAAGAAACCGGATACAGCGCGGGAAGAATCCAAAAATTGGGAGAATTCAGCCCTAATCCCGCCATCATGTCCAACAGGGTACACTTTTTCCTTGCAACGGATCTAAGCTCCCTTGTCGGCCAGCAACTTGATGAAGACGAATACGTGGAAGTTGAAATCCATGCCGTGGAGGAAGTCCTCAACGGCATTGGAAAGCCGCCACACACCCACGCCCTCATGGGCACGGCAATGGCCTTGTATCTACAACAGAGACATCATTGATGAAGTAAATACGTATTCCCGGGATCCCACATACCCTGCCTAACCTCTCCCCGAATGCTTGGAATGTCCAACACCATCCCAGGCTCAATAAGATCAGGATTATTGGCATCGGGCATTTTTGTTTTATTCGCTTCGTAAAGGAACTTCCACATATAGGGATCGTTATAGGCCCAGGGACGGCCGGCAATGTTCCAAAAGCAGTCCTTGAAAGTACTCCACGTACGCACCGTATACTGAGCGGGAAGCGGTTCCGGCAACTTTCCGTCAACGTAGGCCAGAGCCGCCAGGACACGGTTCGCCGCATCAATGGCGTCATCCCACCTTTCCGCAGCCCGGAAAGAACGGGCCTCTGCGTAAGCGGCTTGAGCTTCCACGTATTCCTCCGGATATTTTGAGGCGGCGTTTATCGAAGCGGCGAATTCCAGCCTTCTTCCGGCGGCGTAAATTGCCCGGTCAGTTTCGGCCATTTTGAGCCTCATCTTTACATAGGCGTCTGAAAGTCCTGCATAGCGAATTGCCTCAGCAGAATACCTAATGGAACTATCGTAATCCCCTTCCGCGTAAGCCAGCCTGGCCAGGTTGGCATGGCGCAGGCTTTCCATGTAGTAATTGTTATTCCTGATAGCCCACGAAACATTCGTTTCGGTTCCTTGAGCGGTAACTATCATTAAGTTGCCGGTTAACAGTATTGCCAGGATTATCGGGCTGTATTTCATTGCACACCCCCTTCAAGTATCAACTCAGCGTTTCTGGCGGTTTCATCGCTTTCCGCCACCCTTTGGTTGGCCCTTCGCAGGGCTTCTTCCGCCACCAATCGTTTTTCCAGGGCCAGTAGGGAGGCCGTCCTAAAGATGGACAGACATTCCTCGTAAAGCGGGGCGGCATCTTCGTACCTTTGTCCCCTGTAGGCCGCATTAGCCCGGTTATAAATGGCTTCGGCAAAATTGAATTCCTGCCGTGCGGCCGTATCGGCCTTGAGGTCGAGGGCCGTTTGGCGTTCAGTGGACACAGCGACATTTAAATACATCATCCAGGCGGTTGTGGCCGCATCCTTAGCGCCCTTGAAGTCATTCGCTTCCCATTTATCAATGGCATCAAAAGCAACGTCATCCGCCTGTAAAAGGGCACTGGGAAACATCTCTTCGGCTCTCTCCGCGATTTTATCCCTCACATCATATGCGTCCCGTGCGACTTTAAGAGCGGAATACATGGCCAGAGCTTCGGCGGCACCAAGTTTCGCGCCGTCGTAATCCTTTGCCTCCCATTTCGCAATCGCATCCAGACCAAAGTTATCTACTTGCGACAGGACATCGGGAATCAGTTCCAGGGCTCTCTCTGCTATATCTTCCCTTATGTTATAGGCTACAATCCCATCTCTGAGGGTGAGATACATAGACAGGGCGTCATCGGCAGTAGTTTTTGCGCCGTAGTAATCCTTTGCCTCCCATTTATCAATGGCATCCAGGCCAATGGTATCTACGCTTTGAAGATAGTCGGGAACCAATTCTTCGGCTCTCTCCGCGATTTCTTCCCTCACATTATAGGCTTCAACCCCGTCTTTGAGAGCACTATACATGGTAATGGCATCGTCAAAGCTGGATTTTGCGCCATAATAATCCTTGGCCTGGTATTTATCTTCGGCGTCCGCAACGGCATTATCCGCCTCTAGAAGGTAATCGGGAACCAGCGTCCCTGCGCCTGCATTGACAGCCGCTAAGCGGGCATCGCTCAATTCTTTGGCCTTTTGCTCATAATATAGAACACTGACCTTCTCGATTAAGGCATTATAGGCTTCCGCCGCTGTAATATAACGCGCCGCGGATTCCTGTGCGGCATCCCTTGTGGAGGTGTTTTTCTGTTGTTCCGCCTGGCTGAACAAAGACTCCGCGGATTCCCAATCCGAAGGGAAAAAGGAAGACGCGTCACAATCACCTGCCAGCTTCCGCGCGGCTTCCGCCCTTGCAACCGCTTCATTCAGGGAATTCAATGTCGATTGATCAGGAGCCGGAGCCGGACTTGGAGGAGGAACGCTTACCGGTGGAGGGGGGCTTACCGCTTCCGGAGGCGGCTCTGCAGGCGGGGGCGGAGTTCCCGCACAGGCGACCGCCATAAAAACAGCCGCCAGGCTCACCAGGATTAACCAAATACACTTTTTCTTCATAAGCGACTCCCCCAATTATAGATATTCTAAGATATATAGTATAACACCACCATCACAAGGAAACAATAGCTTTTCTCGTCAACTCATCACATCTCTCGTTATATTTATTGCCTGCATGGCCCTTAACCCAAACCCAGCTTAGGGGAAACAGTTCTGCGAGAGCTTCCAAACGCTGCCAAAGATCCTTGTTTTTCACAGGTTTTTTATCGCTGGTTTTCCATCCCTTTTTCTTCCATTCCGCTAACCAAAGGGTTATGCCCTTCTGGACATACTGGGAATCCGTGTAAACAGCTATTTTTTCTTCTTTTTTTTCATCCATAGCGAGAAATTCCAGGGCTGCGATAACCGCCTGTAGCTCCATCCTGTTATTGGTAGTAAGCTTCTCCGCGCCCCATTTTTCAGCAAAAAGGTTTCCATCCTTAATGATTACATAGGCCCAACCGCCAGGTCCGGGATTTCCCGAGCAGCCGCCGTCGGTGTATATTTCCATGCAGGCGCCTCCTGCCTTCCCATCATGGCTGGTTTTTCCTCATATGTCAAATTTTCAAGAGCCTTTTTTAAAACCGATAAAGTTTTAGAAAAGACTCACTAATCCTATTGCCAAATTTCTGTCAATTTAGTACTCTTAGTACAATCCAACATGGGTATAATAAAAAGCTCTTGGATTCAACATCCCGTTCGGGAGTTAAATATTTATAGTACACCGGTTTCTCAGACGCTAAACAAAGAGGTAAGCGCAAAGGGGCCGGGAATAAACGGACTATAGTCCGAAGGAGAGTAAGAATCATGGCAAAACAACTTATTTTCAACGAGGAAGCCCGCCGGAGGCTGTTGTCGGGGGTAGAACAGATTTCCCAGGCAGTCAAGGTAACCTTGGGTCCAAAGGGACGGAACGTTCTTCTGGACAAGAAATTTGGCGCGCCCACAGTCACAAAGGACGGGGTTTCAGTGGCAAAAGAAGTTGAACTGGTAGACCCTTTCGAGAACATGGGTGCCCAGCTTTTAAAAGAAGTTGCTACAAAAACCAACGATGTGGCCGGCGATGGGACTACCACTGCTACGGTTTTGGCCTATTCAATGGTAAAAGAGGGGCTTAAATCCGTTGCCGCGGGCATGACCCCCCTGGAACTGAAACGCGGTATGGATAAGGCTGTACAAATCGCGGTAGAAGAAATCAGGAAGAATTCAAAAAAAATCAACGAAAAAGAAGAAATCTCCCACGTGGCCTCGGTTTCAGCAAACAACGACAGCGAGATAGGCACCACTATTGCCGATGCCATGGAAAAAGTAGGAAAAGACGGCGTAATTACCGTTGAAGAATCCAAAACTATGGACACCACCATTGAGTTTGTTGAAGGAATGCAGTTTGACCGCGGCTACATTTCCGCCTATTTTGTTACAGACCGCGACACCATGTCCAGCGTTTATGAAGACGTGTATATCCTGATCCACGACAAGAAAATTTCCGGTATGAAGGATATGCTTCCCCTGCTGGAAAAAGTCGCCCAAAGCGGCAAACCCTTTCTTATCATTGCCGAGGATGTGGACGGCGAAGCCCTTTCCACCCTGGTTGTGAACAGTCTCCGCGGTACACTGCGGGCCTGCGCGGTAAAAGCGCCCGGCTTTGGCGACCGCCGCAAGGCAATGCTGGAAGACATCGCGATTCTTACCGGAGGCGAAGTTATCTCCGAGGAATTGGGCCTTAAACTTGATAACACAGACATTTCCCAACTGGGTAAGGCCAAAACCGTAAAGATCGACAAGGACAACACAACCATAATTAACGGCGCGGGAAAGCAGAAGGAAATCCAGGACAGAATCGCCCAGATAAAGGCGCAAATTGAGGAAACTACCAGCGATTACGACAAAGAAAAACTCCACGAAAGGCTTGCCAAGCTTGCGGGCGGTGTGGCGGTAATTAACGTAGGCGCAGCCACCGAAGTAGAGCTGAAAGAAAAGAAACACCGCGTAGAAGACGCCCTGTCCGCCACACGCGCGGCCATTGACGAGGGCATAGTTTCAGGCGGGGCAATCGCAATGATCCAGGCCTCCATTGCCCTGGACAAAGCAGACACCTCGGCTCTTTCGGATGATGAAAGAGTAGGCTTCAAGATCGTGAAGCGCGCCCTGGAAGAACCCATCCGCCAGATCGCCGAAAACGCTGGCCTTGACGGCGCGGTTGTAGCCGAAAAAGCCAAAAACGAAAAGAAAGGCATCGGCTTTGACGCGGCAAAGATGGAATGGGTAGACATGATAAAAGCGGGTATCATAGACCCCGCCAAGGTTACCCGCTCCGCCCTGCAGAACGCCGCATCCGTAGCCAGCCTGCTCCTCCTCACCGAATGTGCCATCACCGACCTCCCCGAAAAGAAAGAAGCCCCGGCAATGCCAGGCGGCGGGATGGGTGGCATGGGAGGAATGGATTACTAGTTCGTTGCTAACAGCACACAGTAAAAAAGCCGCCTGAAAAGGCGGCTTTTTTAATTGTCAGTAACATCACGCGTTATTTCATTGTGCGAGGAAAGTTTCCATTTCGGCTATTGCCGCTTTGTGCTGGTCGATTAGCTGTTGTATTTGTTCTACCATGGTAGGGGATACATTACGACCTTGATTAATTTCGGCTTGAACTTGACCTTGCGCATTGTTAATCTTGGCTTCCAACTGGTCGATTTGGAGCTTTAATCTTTTATACTTGGCCGCGTCACTGTTGCTTGTAATCCGCGTTTTGATATCGTTCAAGGTCGATTCAAACTGCGAAGAATTTGTTTTTGCCTCGGTTACCGACTGCTGCGCACTTTGTTTGGTCTGAGCCGATGTCGGTAATGAAGACGCGCCTGCCTGTTGGGCGTACACTAATATACCGGCAAAAAGCAACATAATGGTTACTAAAAGAGTCCGTTTCATTTTAATACCTCCAAATAAATCAAAAAGATTAAGATGGTAAAACCTCATCTTATTTTCCTTATTATCTGACTGTGCTTATGGATTGTCAAGGTAACGCCGTGGGTGGTAGTGCTAAAAGCGATAAGGTAAAGCAAAACCTCCCTATACATTCCCGCACATTACCTTAATCTTCTCCTGGACGCTTACCCCGTCAATACCGAAGCCGATGGCATCCCAGCCTTCTGTTTTTTGGCGGGCAAAGATTTCGAGCCGCTTGATGTCTCCAAAGAGCTGGACAATCCTGTCCCTGACAACGGGCGGTTTTACCGAATGCCCCATCCTTGGGTGCATTATTATCTGGGGGACTGTTTTGTCTACGGATTTAATGTGCCCCCTCATCCCAAGCAGGCAAATCTCGATGTTTGCTTTTGTGTAACTTCCCATGCCGTGTATCGGGGAGCCGTCTTTTTTCGTTTTTACCCAGGAAAAAGCGCAGGTCTTATATTTAAAGCCCCAGGCATCCATTACCGCGAACGCGTCGCGCAGGGCGGGCATGGTTGCCCAAAGGAAAAGGGCGCAGTTTTTATCGCGCAGAAGTTTTACCTCCAGAGCGCATATTTCATCGGTACTCATCGTTTCGTAATGCTTTTCGGGGGCGAAATGCCCTCCGTCTTTGCCCCCGCCCCATAGGTACTTCCAGGGCGGATCGGCGTATATTATCTGGTACTTCACGATTTCAGCAAATCAAGCGGTTAATTATTTTCGCGCCGAGGCTATCGCCTCTTCCAAAGCTTTCTCAAGCAGCTCCATAGGAGGCTCGGAAATATACCCCAGCTTCTTCAAATCTTCAGTAACAGAGTGGGCGGCTTCTATGTCGGATTTGGCTCGGCTATACACTTCGTCCCATGAAAGATCCACACCGGCTACGCCTTCCGCGATAGCCTCTTGCGCTACATCCGCGGCCTCCACGGCAAAGACTTCGGTTTCGTCCATTGAGGCGGTAATATTTTCCGGAGTAACCCCGCGCTTTTCGGAAAAATCCGCGATTGAATGGGCACAGCGTATGGCCATGCCGTCGGTGATCTTTTTGGCGCGGATAAGAAGAGCCCCTTTTAGAATGCCGGGAAAGCAAACCGAGTTGTTTACCTGGTTCGGAAAATCGGCGCGGCCTGTCGCGACTATGAATGCTCCCTCCTCTTTTGCGGCATAGGGCCAAATTTCAGGCACAGGGTTGGCGCAGGTAAACACGACGGAACGGGACGCCATGGAACGGATCCACGGGCGCTTCACCGTATCAGGGCCGGGAGTAGAAAGCGCGATTAGCACGTCCGCGCCCTTCATTGCATCGTCCATGGAATTAACCCTGCCGGAATTGGTCCTTTCGCAAATTTCCCACTTCCGGTAATTGAGCTTGTCGTTTTTAATATCTTCCCGACCTGTGTGAAGTCCACCCCTTGAATCGAACACAACCATTTTGTCCGGATCGCCGCCGTCGGCAAGAATAAGCCGGGCAACAGTGGTATTGGAAGCTCCCGCGCCAAGTAAAACAATTTTTGCCTCTGAAAGCTTTTTGTCCGCCAGTTTCAGCGCGTTGATCAGTGCCGCAAGTGTAACACAGGCGGTTCCCTGGGCGTCGTCATGCCAGACAGGAATATCACATGCATCTCTAAGATCATCCAGAACCTTGTAGCAGTTAGGCTGGCTAATGTCTTCCAGATTTATCGCCCCAAAAGAGTGTTGTGCCATCTTAACAAATTCGATTAGCTTTTCCGGATCGTTTTTCCCGTTTTTGTCTTTTGAATCTACGCAAAGGGCAACAGCATCGATGCCGCCCAAATACTTCATAAGCATGGCCTTCCCTTCCATAACGCCAAGGCCGCCAGGGGGAGTGCAGTCTCCGTCGCCCAGAACCCGCGTCGAATCCGAAACCACCGCCACGAGGTTTCCCCGGTTTGAAAGCGTAAACGAAGCATCACTATCGTCACGAATTGCCGTAGACACCGCAGAAACGCCGGGAGTATACCACACATTGAACCAGGCATTGCCGTAGATGCCGCATTTTGGCAGGGTCTGCATCTTCCCGCCGTAAAAGCGGTGGGCGAAGAGCGAAAGATTTTTCAGAAACTGTGTCTTTGCGCGGGCCTTTTGGTCATCGGTAAAATCAGCCGGAAATAAACTGTCCAGGTTTTTAAGCATAGGATCGATTCGCATAATTACACCTTACACTGCACAGCAGTGTTTGTATTTTTTCCCTGAGCCGCAGGGACAGGGGTCGTTTCTGCCAATTTTGGGCCCGACACGAACAACGGTATCCGGCTTTACATCGCCTTCCGTATAAAACCAGCGGTCGTTGATTTTTATAAACGAGGCTTTTTCACGGTGAACTTCCCTTAAGCCGTCCATCTCGTAGGACGCTTCAAACTCAACGGTACCTTCCGAATCTTTTGCACCGCCTTTCTCAGTGGAAAGAATTTTTAACCCACGCCATTTGGAGTTTTCGCTCCATGCCTTCGTTTGCTTGACATCGATCCTTTCTTTTTCATCCTGCGAACAAGTCTCAAGAATGTAATCTATTTCGTGTTCGGCATAGGCGGCATAACGGCTGCGCATCAAGGCTTCGGCTGTAGGGGTATCCTTCTTCCCTTTGATGTAGGGCTCGCAACACTCACTGTAAGCGCTGCCTGAACCGCAAGGACAGGCTTTCATAAATTATCCTTCGATAAAACATCTTTCGATAAGACATCTTTTAGGGCTTCCGAATCCGCCGGAATGGTTTTAGCTTTAACAGTCCGCTCCATTGCTTTTTGAAGCGATGAGGGAACAGGCACAGGGCCGGTAAGCGGTTCAACCGTTTCGGCAAACTTTGCCGGATGAGCGGTGGAGAAAATGACAAGAGCTTTTTCCTTCGCCAGTTTTCCGGCCTCCCTTAATTTATCCGCGGCTTTCCAGGCCACGGCGCTGTGAGGATCCAGGTAATAACCGCAACGGGAAAATACCTCGGAAATTGTCTCTTTGGTTTCGCTGTCGCTAACCGAAGCGCCCATAATAATATCGCGCATCTGGTCCCAGGAAAAATGCGCCGCCATACGCTCAAAGTTGCTGGGAGCTCCAACATCCATAGCGTTGGAAAGCGTGGCTTTGGAAAGCCTCTCCTCGTAGCTTCCGCTTTCAAGGTAATCCGGCACCGTTTTATTTATGTTCGTGGCTGCGATAAATTTCCCTATAGGAGCTCCCATTTTCCAGGCGTAAAGACCGGCTGTCAGGTTTCCAAAATTGCCGGACGGAACCGAGAACGTCCCTTCCGGCGCTCCTCCGGCGGCTGCGGCATAATAAGCCGCCTGTGGTATTAGGCGGGATATGTTGATGGAATTCGCCGAAGACAAAACAAACCTCTTTTTCAGATCCGCGTCGGCAAAGGCCTTTTTTACAAGGCGCTGGCAATCGTCGAAGCTGCCTTCAACAGCAATGGCGGAAGTGTTGCCCCCAAGCCCGGCAATCTGCCTCTCCTGCAAGGAAGAAACCCTGCCTTTAGGATAGAGAACGGTTACGGAAATTCCTTCCACGCCGAAAAAGCCGTCGGCAACCGCCCCGCCGGTGTCGCCCGAAGTGGCTACGAGAATCTTAAGCGGCCTGTCTTCTCCACGGCGAAGGTAAGAAAAAGCGCGTGCCATAAAACGCGCTCCGAAGTCCTTAAACGCCGCAGTCGGGCCGTGAAAGAGTTCCAGCACCATCCGATCCCCGGCGCGTACCAGGGGCGCTGAAAACGGATAGGCCGATTGAAGCATTTCAGATAACGCCGCTTTAGGAATATCGCCTTCCACCCAGGGGGCAATTGTTTCAAACGCGATATCCGGATAGGTCATTGTTCCCAGTGAAGACTTCGCGGCGGCGCTTAATTGCGGAACCTCTTCCGGAACGAAAAGTCCGCCATCCGGGGCAAGGCCTGCAAGAGAAGCGACGGCAAAACTAAAGGCTTCATTTTTGTTTCTGGTGCTATAGTAGCGCATGGGTCTATGTTATCATAAAGGCTAAAGGGATTAAAGCGGAGCATTGCCATGGCCAATAGAATTGAAGATGACGAAATTGAATGTGAAATAATCGAATCTTACGGGGTCTTTTCCGCCGGGGCAAAAAACTGGAACAAGGAAGTAAACCTTGTCAGCTGGAACGGAAGGCCAGCAAAACTGGACATACGGGCCTGGCAAAGCAACCACGAAAAATGCGGCAAGGGTATTGCCCTTACAAGGGATGAGACTGAAGAACTGGTTAAACTCTTGAATAAAATTCTTAAGCAGAAGGATACAAAAGCGGAGCAACAAACCGGAACAGGAACCAAAACCAGAACAAAAAAAAGCCAGAGCCCGAAGAAGCCGGAACCGCCAAAAACCCTGGAACCTTTTTACGACGAGCTGGAACTGCAATTCGGCGTTGGCCCTGACAAGTGCAAAAGCGCGCGCAACTCCCTGCTAAAAAAGTACCACCCAGACCGAAACAGCGAAAACATAGCTTTTGCCACGAGAAAAACAATTAAAATAAAGGAAGCTTACGATAAGATTATGGAATGGTGGAATGGGGAGACAAAACGAGCTATATAATTATGACTAAGTTTTATTGCTAAATGAGGATATGGATCTTTGGTGAGAAGCGTCAAGGATACTTTCGTTTAAACGAAGCGACCCTGGCGCTGGCCTGAGCCCTGAGCGAAGAGCGCTCTCCCCTTGCAAGGTATTGATAGCCAAGGCCCGCGACCATTGCCCCGTTGTCGCCGCAAAGTTCAAGCGGTGGAAAAACGCAGTTAAGGTCCCGCCTTTCTGCGAGGGCGGCTCTAAGGCACGAGTTGGCGGCTACTCCGCCGCCTGCGACGACCCTTTTAAGGCCGGTATCTTCCACCGCATTAGAAAGACTGCGCAATAAAATCTCTACCGCGGTTTTCTGAAAGGCGGCGGCAATATCAGCGGGACTGTCCCCAGGCCCGGTGCGAAATTTATCGAGCTGATTTATCACCGCCGTTTTCAGCCCTGAGTAAGAAAAATCGTAACGGTGGTCTCCTTTGTACAAATTTGGCAGGGGGAAATTAAAAGCCCCGCTGTCTCCCGATTTGGCCAGCTTATCTATTACCGCTCCGCCGGGATAGCCAAAACCGTAATGTTTGGAAACTTTGTCAAAGGCCTCCCCCACCGCGTCGTCGATTGTGGCTCCCAAAACCGTAATATCGTCAAAATTATCGGCCCTACAGATAATGCTGTGCCCTCCGGACACAAGCAGGCCAAGAAAAGGATATTCGATATTCTCGTTTTCAAGCCGGGGCGCGTAAAGGTGGGCCAGCATATGATCAACGGCTATAAAGGGTATGTCCCTTGCCCAGGCAAAAGCCTTTGCAAAGCTCAAGCCCACCAGCAACGACCCCAAAAGGCCGGGATGGGCGGTGGCGGCAACGGCATCTACCTCGCAAATTTTGACCCTGGCCTTGTCCAAAGCTTCCTGCACCACGCGGACTATCCATTCGGTGTGCTTCCTTGAAGCTATCTCGGGCACTACGCCGTTATAGGCCGCGTGAAAGGGAATTTGCGTAGCCACCACGTTGGAGAGTATTTTTTTTCCGTCCTCCACCACCGCAGCGGCGCACTCATCGCAGGATGTCTCAATGCCAAGAACTTTCATAGGAAACCTAAATATACCCTTAAAGCTCAGTCAGAACAGCAGTCGGAAGTTTGTTTTACTTACCAAACCCTCACTTCACCTTCCGGTTTTGTAACTTTGACATCATCGCCGGAGGGTTCTATGATAAAAAGCCCTTGTTTTAGGGCATAATTTTTGGTATTTTCGTCTGTAATGAAAGCCGCCATAGCGCCCATGAATTGTCTTTTGTCGCCGTGTTCGCCGGCGTGTTTTTGTATTTTTTCCATACGTACAAGGTGGTCGTCTATGTCCGATTGCCTTAATTTTGTTTTTACTTCTACAGCAATCGCCTGTGTACCGTTTTCAAGCATGCCGTCAATTTGGGCGTAGACGCCGTCCGTATAACTATAACTGGCTAATCGATTAAAGTTGTAACCAAATTTTTTAAATTTTTTGGGCAGGCCGGGGATTAACAGGCGTTCGACCATAGAGCCTAATGTGTTGCTAAGGCCGCCGATATTTTTTTG
>Ga0268262_10005139_pt1 | contig 13114 bp, 10 predicted proteins | sample TergutNc150P3_FD_190354 | JGI IMG/M metagenome (GOLD analysis project Ga0268262, IMG submission 190354) | Nasutitermes corniger P3 segment gut microbial community from laboratory colony in Florida, USA - Nc150 P3 (SPAdes) (version 2) | ecosystem: Host-associated > Arthropoda: Insects >... | reverse complement strand
CCATTATTTCGATAAACAACATAAAAAACACAAGGCTGGTACAGATAGGGCAGGTTTTACGTATTCCCAACCAGGACGGGATAATGTACACGGTAAAAAAAGACGATACCCTTGATGCGATTGCCGAAAAATACAAATCCAATGTTTCGGACATTCAGATTGCAAATGAGCTTTTTTCCAACACCGCCCTGCCGGGCACATCGTTGTTTATCCCCGGCGCTAAACTTGACTGGACGGAAAGGCAGGAAATAAACGGCGATCTGTTTATGTGGCCTGTTAACGGCTATATAACTTCGCCTTATGGTTACCGCATCTACCCCTTCGACGACGACGGCGGACGCCAGTTCCACTCCGGTATGGATATCGGCGCGTCTTACGGCACCCCTGTAAGGGCGGCCATGTCGGGGCGTGTCAGTTCCGCAGGCTGGGATGACGTGCTAGGGAACCATGTTGTTATAAGCCATCATGCCGGTTACCGGACATTGTACGGCCACATGAGCGTAATAAGGGTTAAAACCGGGGCTTATGTGGGAACAGGCGAGCGCATCGGAGACGTTGGCAGCACGGGCCGCAGTACCGGCCCCCACGTGCACTTCACCGTATACAAGAATGGGGTCACGGTAAATCCAAGAAGTTTGTTGAAATAAATTAATCTTTTTTACTTTTTTTCGCTTCCACTCATGCTTTTTGCGAATTTACGCCCTAATACATGTATGGATGTAAATTTGCGGGAAGATCCCCTCGGCAGCGCTGTCAACAGTTTGTTCGGGCTTTCTTACCTTTTCCCTTATCAGCGGCTGGTGGTGGCTAATATACTTGAGGCGGCTCAAGCGGCGGGGCTTACTTTGAACTGGCCCGTTAAAGAACATAGCGGCTTGTCAGACCAGGCTGTTGACGATGTTCAACCTGAGACCGACCGGGGTTCTTTGGGCCGTCAAATCGTAATCCTACCCACAGGCGCGGGTAAATCGCTTTGTTTCCAGCTTCCGGCTATGATCATACAAGGGCCTACGCTTGTCATTTATCCTATCCTGTCGCTGATGGCTGATCAGAAACGCCGCCTGGACGAGAAGGGGTTTTCCCCGGTTGTTTTACGCGGCGGACAGTCAAAAGAGGAACGTGATGAAATCTGGAAAAAGCTGGAATCCGGGGAGAGCAAATTCATTATCGCAAACCCGGAAGTTCTGCTTACAGAACAGGTAATGAAACGGTTTGAAAAAATAAAAATTGTTCATATTGTTATTGACGAAGCGCACTGCGTAAGCGAATGGGGAGAAAGTTTCAGGCCAAGCTATCTTGAGATTAACAAAATCATTAAAAACATTTCCATTGCCAACGGCAACGCCAAAGGCGCCGACGCTCCCTTGATAACGGCCTTTACCGCGACAGCAAGCGCGCCCGTCCTGGAAAAAATAAAAAAATACGTCTTCGGCGAAATCGGGGCGCATCAGATTGTAGGAAACCCTGACAGGCCGAATATCGCCTATTCCGCAAAGGGCTGTATTGTAAGGAACCTTGCCGTGCGGGATCTGCTGTTACAAAACGCCCGACCCGCGATTGTGTTCTGTTCGTCCAGGCAGGGCACGGAGGACCTTGCCCGCTGCCTCAGGCTCAGCCTTGGGGAAATGGGCATGGACTGGCATAACGAGATACGTTTTTATCATGCCGGATTAAGCAGGGAAGAAAAATCCGCCGTGGAAAAATGGTTCATGGGCAGTAGCCAGGCTGTGTTATGCGCAACTTGTGCCTACGGGATGGGTGTGGACAAAGCCGATGTCCGCACGGTCATACACAGGGACTGCGCCCCTTCCGTGGAGGCGTATCTGCAGGAATCGGGCAGGGCCGGCCGCGACGGCTCGCAGTCAAGGGCGATCCTCCTGTGGGGCCCCGATGACAAAATAAGCCTGCGCCGCGCGAAAACGGAAACAGACCGTCTGCGGCTTTCCGGCCTTTTGGATTACGCGCGCGACACAACCCAATGCAGAAGGCAGGCCCTTTTAAAAATGCTTGATTTTGACGGAAACGGCGCCGAAAGCCCCGAAACCCAATGCTGCGACGTATGCGAACACGAGGCAAGCAAAGCGTTACGCGAAGAATCCAGTGTCCTGAAATTTTTTGACGAAAACAAACGCTGTTATTCAATAAATGAGGCGGTGAATATGTTGGCGCAATCCAAAAACCATTTCTGGTCAGAGGAAGACGCAAGACAGACGATTAATCATTTACTAACCACCGGCAAGATAAGGGAGTCAAAAAATCTTTTATGGAAGGGAAAGCTCTCTCTTGTTTAATCACCGCAAGATATGCTAGAATCTGACTTACCGCCGGCGTGGTGGAATGGCAGACACTGAGGACTTAAAATCCTCTCCCCGTAAGGGGGTATGAGTTCAAGTCTCATCGCCGGCAAAACTATAATAAGGTAAAGGGGGAAAAACTCTAATCTTATGGCGTGACCCTTACTTCTTCAGTATCTCCTCCAAACAGGTATATCATTGACTTGTTTGCAGTACCAGGCCGCTCTTCCTTTATTATTTCAACCCCTTCTTCATTATGTTCTTTTATTAAAAAAAATGGTTTTACGTAATAGGGTCCGCCTTCAGGAAGATTAATATTTTCTGTGGCACCAGGTTCCATATTCTTTCTCTCTGCCATAACACCTGTTGTAGGAGGCGTAGTATCACCGCTGCTTTTCGTGACATAAATATCCACATACATATTATCACTCGCATTTGTCACTTTAATCGTACCGCCGCTATCAGACTCGCAAGCCCCAAACACAAAAACAGCGAACACAAGACCGATAACCGCAATAGCGTATTTTTTCATAAGTATCTCCTTCCACTAATATACCACTTTTTTCGTCGATTGTCCAGTTAATCATTAAGAAAAGGCAAAAAAACAAATAAAAGCGGCTGTGACTTATGCGGCTCTGTGCCTTCGTGAGAGGATTAGTGAGAAAATTTAGGAGTTTTTCTCGTTTTTTGCAAGTAAAATGATCATTTGCGCCCTAATACACGCCGGGATGGTACGGCGATAAGCCGTGTTTGAGAGGATATGCGACAGCTTGGGAGTGTTTGTAACTTTTTTCCCTCTTCACTATTCTCTTTTCTTTTGCTATATTTCTCCTATGGCCGAAGAAAATACGATTAATTCTATTGAGAAATTTCTGATTTTTACGATTCAGGAGCAATGGTACGCTTTACCGGCGAAGACTATAAGCGAGGTTACAGTGCTGGAAGAGGTATTTCCCCTGCCGCTCGCCCCTGAGTATGTAAAAGGCATTATTAACCGGTATTCCATACCTTACGCGCTCATTGATATAAAGTTCCTTCTTATTAATGACAGCTCAAACCAGCGGAAGATGATCGTTTTTAAAGAAGAAATAGACAAACTTGCTTTCCTTATTGATGATGTTACGGATATCGCGGATATTCCGTCCGATCAACTGATGAAAATTGAACAGGAAGATACGGCTTTAATAAGCGCATTCTTTGAGTGGAAAGGCAATCATATTTTATGTCTTGATATCAAAGAAATTCTCAACCGGATAGGAAACGATTTTGGTCAATGAAGTATTTTATATGCGCCATGGGTGAAACCCCGGGCTCCGCCTTTGGCAAGATTAATTTAGGCATTCCCGCCGAACAAACCGAACGGATAGTTTCTGTTACGCGAATACAGGACGCGGTATGTGAAACCGAAAATCAGGAAACATTTATTTCTCTGCCCGCGCTGCTGAGGCAAAAAGACAGAACCGCGCCCCACGGGATTATTCTTAAACAACGCGCCGGACAGACAGCGAAAACAACACTGTTAACGCCGAAGATCGACTCGGAACTGGATATACCGGAAGAGAATATCCGCAGTCTGCCGCGCGCCATGGACGGAGCGTACAGGCATTTCAGGGGAGCGTATTGCACCGATACAAACATAATCCTCATACTTAATCCTGATAAACTTGGGAACGGGAAATTATGATTAACACGCTTATTGTGGACGACAGCGCCCTGACGCGGAGCATTATCAGGGATTTCCTTGAGGGCGATGAGAATTTTAACATTATCAGCGAAGCCGCGGACGGACAAGACGGCGTTCAAAAAATACTCTCCCTTAAACCCGACCTTGTAACGCTTGATCTTGAAATGCCAAAAATGAACGGGCTTGAAGTAATCGAAACTGTATTGAAAAAAATCTCCGTTCCCATTGTGGTGGTTACCAGCCACGACACGGCAAAAAACGCCTACGAGGCGACAATTAAGGGCGCCCTTGAATTTTATCCCAAAGACACCTTCTCTGCGACTCTAAGTCCTCAAAAACAACAGCAAATCTATGAAACCCTTAAACGGATAAGCGGAGTCAAGGCGGCGTGGAAAAAAGGCCCGGATCCGAGTGTCGAAGCCGCTGAAGCCGCGCCGAGTGCCTCGACAGCGGGTATTATAGAAAAACGGAAGATAGACGCGGTAGTCCTGACCTCGTCCACAGGCGGCCCCAAGGCATTGTCGGTTTTTTTCCCGCTTATCCCCGGTGATTTTCCGGTGCCGATAATTATAGTTCAGCATAATTCGTCAGGGTTTGACAAAAGTTTTGCCCAATGGCTGGGCGCTTACTCAGCTTTGAATGTAAAACTTGCCGAGGAGGGGGAAAACCCCAAGCCAGGCACGGTGTATATAGCCCAGACCGACAAACATCTTGAGCTTCGTATGATAGGCGGACAAATGACCCTGCGTTATAACGATGACGAGCCGGAAAACAACCAGAAGCCGGCGGCGGATGTTCTGTTCAGGACTGCGGCGGAAAGCCTTGGAAAGTCGGTCATCTCCGTGGTGCTTACAGGCATGGGCAGCGACGGCGGGGCCGGTACGCGGAAAATTCATGAAATGGGAGGCATTACCCTGGCCCAGGATGAGGCAACTTCCCTTATCTACGGTATGCCGAAAGCCGCAGCGGAAACCGGCTGCCTGGACATGGCTCTGCCCCTTGAAATGATACCCGCAGAACTGGTCAGGTTGACAGAATGACAGCTAATCCAGAGGGGAACCTTCGCCCTGCGGGCTCGGTGGGGGTGCTAAGCCAAGAAGCGGAAGAAAGGTTCGGGATTAAAGCCGATCCCGATGATATTGAAAAATTACGGGTATATCTTTTGGACACTTACGGCGCGGTTAACCAGGAAATAATAAATAAAGTGTTCTCATCGGGCGAGGCCGCCGATTTTCTTACGGTGAACGAAACCTATTTTTTCAGGGAACCGGCGCATTTTTCGCTTCTTTGGGATATTCTGCCTTCTTATGAAAAAACAGGAATACGGATTTGCTGCGCCGCAGTCTCAACCGGCTGTGAGGCGTACAGCGCGGCAATGATGATTGAAACGTATAACAGGATGATCGCGGCCCCTCTCTCCTATCAGATAGACGCGTTTGACATTAACCACAGGGTGATCGAAACCGCCTGCCGGGGCGTTTACGGCCCGCGCGCCCTGCGCGAGGACGGAAGCTCCTTCCGGTATATGGTGGATCCTTTTCTTGAAAAAAAAGAAAATGAATACAGGGCAGCGCCGTTAATAAAAAAGAATATTAACTTTTTTGTCCACAACCTTATGGACGAAATCCCCGCGAAAGAATACGACCTTATTTTTTTCCGGAACGCCTTTATTTATTTTTCGCAGAAAAACAGGGGGCGCATATTATTAAACCTCTCAAAGGTTTTGAGGGAATGTGGCATTCTTCTTTTGGGAGTTTCCGAAACCGCCGGAGCCCACACCGGCTGTTCGGACGCCGGCCTTTGCCAGGAAAACCAGAAAGACGTGTTTTATTTTAAGAAGATATAACCGCTCGCCGGCGGGCAAACCATCCCTCCCCCGCTATTTACAGGAACGAAATTGTATAATAGAATAGACTTTACCGGTACTTTAAGGAGGAAAAATGCTTTTTTCCAGATTAAAAATTTCTACCAAACTAATTATTTCCAGCGCTGTTTTTTTGATACCCATAGGTGTAATGCTTTTTGTTATCTGGTCTATAAATTTCGGAATAATACGAAAAAACATAGACGAGCATAACGGTATTAATTCGCTTAAACCGGCGGTAACGGTGATGCAGGATTTGCCCCGCTATCTCAACATTTTTCTGGGTTTGGAACAGGGAGACCTGAGAACCCTGGATGAACAGATCACGGGGACCCTAAGAACCTTAGACAGAGACCTTCGGCGTTATAAAACTGAAGGAAAAGAACTACCTAACCTTCCGCTTGATTGGGAAAATCTGAAAAAAATGGGAAAAGACAACGAGGAACTGTATCAAAAATATCTGGAGCTTGAATACTCGCTCAAAGACCTTATAAACTGGATCGGGGAACGTTCGGGACTCATCCTCGTTTCAGATATGAACACCTATTATTTCGCCACCACCGCGCTTACAAATATACCGGAAACCCTGGTGCGGCTTATAAACGTGGGCAACCTGCTCCGTAAAAATCTTTATCACAGGGAAGATGTGGTCAAAAACTGGAACAAAGACCTTGCCGACGCCCAGGCTCAGGGGCGCAGGCTTACGACGAGACCTTTCGACGGAGATACGATGAAGATCACTTTCAGGTTATTCGCGTCCGAAGATTCCACGCTTGTCCGGAACAGCCGCGTACTGTTTGAATCTGACAGGGATCGAATCAGCCTCAGCCTTAAATCGGCTATGGAAGAAGAGGCCGGTAAAAAGAGAGCCAATGATTATGAAGAGCTGAAGGACAGACTGGACCGGTATCAGCAAACCGTCGAGACTTTATTCGAGCATTACACAAGATTGTACGGCCCCAATGTAACGAACCCTGTTCCGGTGGCGGAATTTCTGGAAACCATATCTCTTCTCAATACCGATCTGTGCCAACTGTGGGCCGGTACCTTTACCAGCCTGGACGCGCGGGTACAGAGAAATACCGCGACCGCGAAGCTGGATTTATTCCTGTATCTGGCGGTAGTGCTGGTATCGCTGGGAATTGCCATCGGCTTTGTGGCGTTCATCACGCTGGATATTAACAAGTCAGTCAGAATCCTTAAAACTCTGTTCAAGGGGCTCAACGAAAACGATTTAACTCTGTCTTTGAAAGTCAATTCCATGGATGAATTCGGCGAGCTTATGACGGCTTTCAACGGCTTCCTCAATATACTCCGATCCACATTCGGAAGTTTCAAACAGAGCGCCCAACTGGTCGCCAATTCGGTTTTCGATCTTTCCTCATCGTCAAAAGAAATTTCAACCACCGCCAACGAACAGTCCGCCAGCGTCTCCGAGATCGTCAGCACCATGGAAGGCAGCAAGAACCTGTCCGAGCAGATCGCCTATAAAACCACCGAGGTTGCCAATCTCGCCAAAGAAACACAGGAGCTGAGCAGCAAAGGCGCGGAACTAAGGGAAGCCAACCAAACCATGATGGAAGACATAAGGAATCAAAACCAGAAGATCATAAGCGAGATACGCAACCTTTCGGACATGATTATCAGGATCAGCGAGGCAATCAGGATCATCGACGGAATCGCCGATCAAACCAAACTGATTGCGTTTAACGCTTCTCTTGAGGCGTCGTCCTCAGGCGAGGCGGGAGCGCGGTTCTCGGTAGTCGCCTCGGAAATAAGGCGTTTCGCGGATAATGTGGTTGAATCAACGCGGGAGATCAAACAGAAGATTGAAGAAGTGCAGGGCGCCTCCCAGACGCTCATCGCGGAAGCCAACTCAGGCTCCAGGCAAATTGAGATCGGCTATGAGAGAATGAGCGAACAGAAAATTGTGTTTGAACATATTGTTGATAATTCCCAGAATGTAGCGACGCGTTCCCAGCAGATATCAAACTTAAGCAAACAGCAGGAACTGGCTTCGTCGCAAATTTTTACAGCCCTTAAAGAAATATCCGCGGGGGTAAAACAATTTGTGATAGCCACTTCATCCACTTCCAAGATTGCCGACAGCCTTAACGGCATGTCTGAGGACCTAAAAGGCAGAGTGGAAAAGTACCGCACAGAGAAAAACTAAGGGGCCGCTATGCAAGTTTTATTTTTTATTGCGGGAATTTTAACCGCGGGCGCCGTTATGGTTCCTATGCTGCGTTCCAGGGGAAAGAAAATCCGTGAATTGGAAGCTCAAACGGAGCAGGCTGCCGGAAACGTATCCGATTTCAGGGATAAAACCATTAAGCTTGCCGCCGCCGTCAGGGAGTCCGCCGGGGGTATTTCCTTTTCCGGCAGTTCGCCGTCCGGAAGCGAGCAGGCCGGCGGTATAGAAAAAATTGAAAAAACCATCGATGAAAACGCGAAGATCGCGGCGGAAATCGTCGAGAAAACACGCAGCGTCGCCGTTATTTCCTCAAAAATGGAAGAAGACGTGCTTAACGGATTCGCCGTGCTGGAAAAAAACGTTAAAAAGATGGGAGATATTAAAGAAAAAAACTCCGGGGTTATAAACGGCATTATTTCACTTGGCAATAAAGTAAACAAAATACGCGATATTGTAAGGGTTATTAATACTATTACTGATCAGACAAAAGTAATCGCGTTTAACGCTGCGCTGGAAGCTGCGGGCGCCGGGGAAACCGGCAAACGTTTCGCGGTGGTCGCCGCCGAGGTAAACAGGCTCGCCGACGATATAGCCGTTCTTACCCGCCAGATTCGGGAACAGGTTGAGGAAATTCAGAGCTCTTCTTCCTCGCTGATCGTATACAGTGAGGAAGGCTCCGACAGAATAGCCGAGGGCTATAAACTCATCAAGGATTTGGAAGATGTTTTTAAGGAAATAAAGGCCGGCGCGGAAATAACATCCAACCAGGCGCAGGCTATTACTGTTTCCACACAGCAGCAGTTAAAGTCCAGCGAAAAAATCAGCTTCGCCATCGCCGAAGTTTCGCAGGGAGTAAAACATTTTATAGGAGCTGTCGAAAACGCGGCGTCGTCTGCCGGAACCCTGACAGAACGCACTCGCGATCTTGAACGCTTCCTGACGGCGCAAACAGCGGCGCAAACAGCGGGGAAAGAAGCAATCGGACAGGGCTATGGCGGTTGATAAATCAAGATACATTAACCAGTTTGCCGAAGAAGGAATCGAAAACATCTCGGCCGTACAAAAACTGCTTTTTGAAATCAAAGAAGGCACTTCTGTTCAGGATGATCTTGTAACCCTGATGCGCGCGCTGCATACCTTAAAAGGGTCGGCGCGCATGCTGGAATTTAAAAACATTGAAACTGTTTCTCACGCGCTGGAAACGGCGTTTGCCTCCCTTAAAGAAGAACGAATATCTCTCAATGATAAAGCGATAAAACTGATTCTTGCCGGACTGGACGAGATTAAAGCGGGAATCGAAAAAGTCAAATCGGGCGAAAAGGACGACATAAGAGCCCCGGTGTTTCAGAAGGAACTGTCGTCTCTTGCCGCAAATGAGGAATATGCCATACCCGAAGCCGATACGGAAGGAAACCCCCGGCAGAAACCGAAACCGGAAGACGCCAAACACAATAAGGAAGACACAAGCATAAGAATACCACTTGAACGAATCGACGGGGTTATTCACGACATGGCGGCGCTTCAATCATTGGAGATCATCGCCAGAAATATCGCCCGGGATACAGAATCGCTTAACGCCGCGTCAAGGCAGTTTTCAAAACTGATAAGCGCCAGCCTGCCCTGGAATTCCCCCATAATCCAGGAATTCAGGTCAATAGAATTAATAACTGGCAAACTCGGCTCTCTTGTCAGGAATTATTCCCTGGATGTCGGCAATCACATCCGGGGTGCCTATGACAGCATAATCTCATTGAGGATGCTGCCCCTTTCCACGGTGCTTGACGAATACCCCAGGCAGGTTTTTACCATTGCTTCTGAATTGGGCAAAAAGGTAAAGATCCACATTGAAGGATCTGAAAATGAAATTGATAAAAATCTGATTGAATCATTATCCGAAGTATTCCTTCACATGATAAGGAATTCCATCGACCACGGAATTGAAACCCCCGAAGAACGGCGCAAAGCGGGGAAAAACGAAACCGGCCTTTTAACAATTACCTGCGTCCGTGAAAGCGGAAACATGAAAGTAACAATCACCGATGACGGAAAAGGCATCAACATAGAGGGAATACGCAAAAAAATTGTTGAAAAAGGTTTAGCCGCCCCGGAAGCTGCCGCAGCCCTTGGCGATGAAGAACTTATAAATTTTATTTTCCAAAGCGGGTTTTCAACTAAGCAGGAGGTTTCTAATGTTTCCGGACGCGGTGTCGGAATGGACGCGGTCAGAAACAACATCGAGCGCATGAAGGGCAGCATCGCCATACAAACCAAAACCGGAGAAGGAACGACATTTACCATTTCCGTTCCATTGTCGCTGGCAGCTCTTATGGGATTCCCCATTTCATCGGGCAGCATGAAATTTATTATCCCCGCCAATTTTGTGGATACGGTCATGCTTATTAATACAAAAGACATTATCACCATGGTAGACCGACCTGGCATTAAATATAACGGACGGATTATCAAACTTTTCTACCTGCACCATGTTTTAAAAATCCCCATACCCATAGAAGAAAAAAAGAACTCAGGCAATTCTATCTTTGTGGCTATAGTCCAGGCTTATGAGGAAACAGTAGCTCTCGCGGTAAACCAGGTAAGCAGCATGAGACAGGTAATACTTAAAAACCTGCCCTCTTTCATGGAAAAAATGGAAGTGTTTTCCGGCGTGGTGTTAAGCGAGGATTATGAAATGATACCGGCGCTGCATATTCCAACGGTAATAAGAATGGCGCGGCGCACAAAAACCATTGACATGAAAAAACGCCATGTTGATTACGAGCGCATGCGTAAATCGATTTTGGTAGTGGACGACTCCCTTCCGACGCGGGATATAGAGCGTGACATTCTGGAAGCCGAAGGCTACAAGGTTGACGTTGCCGCGGATGGTTCCGAAGCGCTGGCAGCGGCAAAAAACAACCAATACGATTTGATCTGCACCGATATTGTAATGCCGAATATGGACGGATTTATGCTGGCGGAAAACATCCGCAAAAACGACCGGTTAAAGAATATCCCCATTATTGCCATTTCATCCAAAAGCGACGAGAAAGATCAAAACAAGGCCACGCTTCTTGGGATAAACCGCTTTATCGTCAAAAATTCGTTTAATGTCCACAATTTAACGGCCATTGTGCGGGAATTAATCGGAGAAGCCAATGGATAAAAAGCGCGTGTTGATTTTTGAGGATTCTGAAACTTTCTCGAACGTGCTTCTGGAATTCTTGAATACGGAAGGCTATGAAACACAGCGGGCAAAAAACGGCCTTGAGGGAATAAAACTAGTTTACAGTTTCCTTCCCGATCTAATAATTACCGATGTTGAAATGCCGCTTTTTAAAGGATTCGAGTCCGCCCGTTTTCTTAAATCCCGCCCATCCACCCGGAATATACCTGTAATTATGTTTACAAATCCCGGGGAAACAAGGGATAAATTCTGGGGGGAACAGGCAGGAGCCGATTTTTACTTTGAAAAAACCCCCGAAATTTTTGACGAACTCTCAGGACAGATACGGCGGTTGTTAGGCGAAAGCTGTCCGGTTGATTACGAGCGGATTAAGAAGGAAGGGGAAAAAATAAACGATAATTCCCTTGTCGAGATGGTGAATAACCTTCTTGATAACAAGCTGTTCCAGGCAACTCTTACCTCATTACTTGCAGAGTTATCAAGCAAGGTCAGCTCCCTTGAGGAAACCGTTAAAGGCGTTTTTGCACTTTTAAACAACGCATGCCGGGCAGAAATGTGTTCCATAATGATCAAGGACGCGGACGACGCCCTTGTCGTATACAACGCCAACAACGCGGGATACACAGAGGCGATTGCTGAAGATTTTAAAGCGATCACTATCGCCGATTTTAACACCCGCTTTTCCGATTATAAAGTTATCTCAAAAGAGGTCTATGATTTTTTCCCCGCCGGCGAGAGAAACGAAAGGATCGAATCTTATATTTTAATACCCATGACCAGTTGGGGCGAGGAGTTCGCGACGGTTCATATAGGCGCTTCCGTTAAAGAGTATTTTTCTCCGGTTATTCTTGAGAATATTAATGTTTTTCTTTCCGCGGCGAGTCCGATAATAGCTAACGCCTTGCATCTGAAGCAAATGGAAACCCTGCAAAAGAAAACAAGAGCGGCTTTTGCCCGCTATGTTCCCATAGACGTAATGGACGAGATCATTAAAAAGTCGGCGTCGCCGGCAAGCCAGAGCGAAAGCAGGGTGGTTACAATTCTATTTTCCGACATCAGAAGTTTTACAAAAATTTCCGAGAACACACCGGCAAGGGAACTTGTTGATTTCCTTAACACATATTTTTCCGCGATGGGCGATCAAATTATTGCAGAAGGCGGCAATATCGACAAGTTCATAGGCGACGCGATAATGGCTATCTTCGGCGCTCCCAAAACCCTGGAAAATTCGGCCGTAAGCGGCGTAAGGGCGGCTATACGGATGGTTAAAACCCTTCCCCAGGTGGACACCTCAAACATTACCCTGCCGGAGATCGGGTTCGGCGCGGGCATAGGCCTGAATTGCGGAGAGTGCGTCGTAGGCAACCTCGGCTTTCAGAATAAAATGGACTACACGGTTATAGGCGACACCGTCAATCTCGCATCGCGGCTTGAAGGGATTACCAAGTATTATCATCAGACGATAGTAGTGTCGGAATATATTTACAGCGCGGCCAAAGATCATTTCATTTTCCGCAAGGCCGACAGCGTGCGCGTCAAAGGGAAAGACCAGCCTGTAGGACTTTATACTGTGTATGCCGCCTTCCGCGGCGAAGAGGAAGAGGGAACGCCCGCCTGCCTGATCATTGACAGGGAAGCCCTGGATCAATACAACAAGGGGCTTAAGCTATACTCAATGCGCGAATTTGAAACCGCGAAGCAGTATTTTGGCACAGCCCTGTCCATTGAGGAAAAGGCCGGCCATTCAGATTATCTCGCGTCTCTGTATCTTTCCCGCATTGAGGAATTTCAGGTCAACCCTCCCCCGCCCGACTGGGACGCGACCATAACCATGACGGAGAAATAAAGGGCTTACATTTTCAGCCACTTCGACGGACTATTACAACTCGCCGGC
>Ga0268262_10005138_pt1 | contig 13115 bp, 12 predicted proteins | sample TergutNc150P3_FD_190354 | JGI IMG/M metagenome (GOLD analysis project Ga0268262, IMG submission 190354) | Nasutitermes corniger P3 segment gut microbial community from laboratory colony in Florida, USA - Nc150 P3 (SPAdes) (version 2) | ecosystem: Host-associated > Arthropoda: Insects >... | reverse complement strand
TGTTCCAAAACGGATTTTAGGCTAAGAGCGCAGCAAATTTCAAAAGCTATAACGCCCAAAACAAAGGCTATTATTTTGAACAGCCCCTGCAACCCTACAGGCGTTGCATATAAAAAAGCTGAACTTGAATCTTTTGCAAAGGTGATAGTGGAAAACGATTTATACTGCATAGCAGACGAAATATACGAACATTTAATTTATATTGATAAACCACTTGTTTCAATAGCTACATTTCCCGGTATGCAGGAGAGAACAGTAGTTGTGAACGGATTTTCCAAAGCCTATTGCATGACAGGCTGGCGAATAGGTTACTTAGCTGCGCCTCATTCACTGGCAAAGGAAATATCAAAAATACAAGGGCAAAGCACACATCACCCTTCTAACGTTTCACAATATGGTGCAATAGCAGCCCTGAAAGGTACTTTTGACCCCGTGCTTGAAATGAGGCGTGAATTTTCCGAGCGGATGCACAGGATGTGCGAGTTTTTTGAAACGGTTAAAGATATTCACTTTATAAAACCGGAAGGAGCCTTTTATTTATTTGTGGATGTAAGTGCGTATTATGGCAAAGAAACTGCCAACGGCGCACAGGTTTCAAACTCTACAGAATTTTGCAAAGCATTGCTGGATGAGCAAGGCGTGGTGATAGTTCCTGGTGCAGCATTTGGCACAGATTCCTGTGTTAGATTTTCCTTTACGGCAGCATTCCCTACAATAAGCGTTGCAATACCTAAGTTCAAAGATTTTGTAGAAGGGATGAGGTGAGAGTATGTATGTAGAAGAAACCTTTCCAAGACCTTTTAATAAGGATTATGAGCTACTTGGCTTGCTCGGCAAAGGCGGCATGGGCAGCCACGTGTATAAGGCTAGGCAAATTAAACTGGATAGAAAAGTTGCCATAAAAGTATTGGACTCAATGGGTGATAGCGAAGCGGAAAAACGCTTTTACAGCGAAGCTCAAGCTATGAGAGAACTCAACCATCAAAATTTAGTGACGGTTTTTGATTATGGAACGCAAGATGGCAAACTATTCATAGTGATGACTTTTATAGACGGCGAATCGCTTTCCGATTTGATAAAAAGGAAAAAAATCTTGCCGGTAAAAGATGCCATTTACATAGCTTGGCAAATAGCAAAAGGTTTAAAATTCGCGCATGATCGGGGCATTGTGCATAGAGATATAAAACCATCTAACGTTATGATAATGAAGAATGACGAAGTTTGCATAATAGATTTTGGGATTTCAATAGCAACGGGTTCTCAAAGGCTCACTAGCACAGGCATGACAATGGGAACGCCGGAATATATGTCCCCTGAGCAATGCAGAAATGTGAACGTGACTTTGCAGAGCGATATTTACAATTTGGGGATAGTTTTTTACGAAATGCTCGCAGGCGACCCTCCTTTCACAGGCGGCGCTTCGCTTGCCATTTTGAATAAACACCTGCACGAAAAACCCGAATCGCTTAGAAGTAAAAACCGCAAAGTTCCCATTGCCTTGGAAAAAATAATTGATAAATGCCTTGAAAAGAAGATGGAATTGCGTTATGCGAATTTTTCCGAATTCATAGATGATTTAAATATTCTTTCAAGGGGCGATACTCATACAGCTCCGCAAAAAAATGTTATACAAAGGCTTTCTGTGCCTGAACGCATAATGTTTTTAATTTTGTGCATTTTGCCGATATTGTTAATTTTGCTGATTCTCCTTTTGACTTTCAAAAGCACTCCGGAAAGTTTGCCTTCAATTGGCTATTTGAGTTCCGGCAAGTCATGGACTATACAGAGCATTGAGCCGGATGTTTCCACTGAGCCGCTTTTTGACATGAATTTAAGCACCGCTTGGATTGTCCCAAAAACCTCGGCGCAAAGGGCGAATAACGGAATTCTGATGACTATAAAATTTGCAAAACCTACTTTGATAAGCAATTTAGGGATTGCCATAGGAAATCAAAATGATTGGGATAGTTTCCAAAAATACAGCAAACCAAAAGATATTTGGATTCGCTATGCGAATTCCACGGTTAAGGAATATAAGGTGAACGAGCAATCTTCCACTAGAAAAATCTCTCTGGAAGATAAATTAGGTGTTCAGTATGTCACGTGGGTTCCCGTGGAAGTCACCGAGCTTATGTTTGAACTTAAAAGCGTGCAAAACGACAACAAATCGGATGATTTGGCAATTTCGGAAATAAGGCTTTTTGGGATGGAGCTATAAACCCCACTTCCCAACATACCCCGTATGCCCATTTGGATAGCCAGCGCGCAAATGCCCTGCGCCAACAAAAAAATGCGAAACGCCCAAGCTAAAACCAAAACCGAGAATGGGGCCTGGATATGCAAATGAATTGTAAATCCCAAAATAACCCAAAGTTATTTTTTGATAAAAACGAAAGTCCGTTTTATCCCATTCATTTATAGGCAATTCCACCCCGAATGAATAAAGCGTAAAATTTGCCTCGCCAGCTAAAAGCCATGAAAAAGCGATAGGGGTTTCTGAAACCAGATGCGTTTTTTGAGTCAATGAAATTTTTGCCCAGTCTTTGTAAAAAAAACTTGCCCCAGCTAAAATTCTGTGTTCCTGCCAAGAACTGTTTTCTGGGATCCAAGCTATGTTTGCCGTTTCGCTTAACCTAAGAGACAAAAAATTAAATGGCTTAAACCCAATGCTTCCAGAAAATTCATGCTCCCTATAAATAGAATCCAAGCTGGCACTGCCAAATCCCGCCGCTGCCAAAAAATGCCCATCGCTCCATGCAACATCCAGCTTGCCGTTGTAAAAACCATAAAAAGGTTCGCTATAGCGAAAAGCAACCGTGCTCGTTTTTTCAACTTCCCAATTTTCCTCCTCATTCCATACAGCTGGATTGTTTAAAGAGGGAAGCGTTAAAGCAGAACATTCAAGGGCGAACAATAAAAGCAGCTGTTTCATCTACTCCTTCTCCTTGCAAATGGATAAAACATGGACCGTTTTGGCATCTTCGCCATTCGGGAATTTCAATCCACGAATTGCTGGCTTGCGAAAAAGTTTTTTTCAAGAAACCCACCCCGCCCCTATCTATTAGCCTAAGCTCAAATTTAGCTTGCGAGTTTATGCGAATTCTGAGCATCGCCTTTTTCTTTGAACGTTCCAAGACCCGTTCCGATAACTCCATGACCTTTGTTTGGTTATTTGAGACCTTGGGCACAAAGCCCGGACTTATTCTCTCCGTGCTAGGGCATTTTATTGGGCGCCCAACCGCCTTGCCCCACATAACGGAATCCAATTTTAAACCGTTATAGCAAAGCCGCAATGTGTCGCTTGTGTTCTTCAATGTTGCGATGGATATTTGATAAACCGGAATTTCATCTGTTTGCAAAAAATCCGCTAAGTCGGCGCCTTGCTTTGTTATTAAAACCGAGCTTTTGCCTTTTATGGAATCCGCGCTTTTCAGCTGGGTTTTGGCTTTGCAATCCGAAATGCCATTTAACGGAAAAGCGATGTTCGTGCGGTTTGTTATTTCAAACCATTCGGGAATTCCTTCCTCAGGGCAAGGTGCTACTTCCGATATATAAAGCGGGATTCCACCATATATGGAGATTATGGAATCCAATGTTAGGGCGGGGCCAGAGTTTACATTACCTGCCTCCCCTAGAATCCATTCCCCATTTTCTGTTCTAGTGATGGATTTCCCAGGCTTTGGAACGGGCAAGTATGCGGTATCGCGACAAATTCCCGCACTCAGGTTCCAGACAGTTGCTCGGCTGTTTGGGAGAGCCGCACCAGCAAGGGGTAAACAGAGCAAACCTTTTTTCACAGGACAGGCGGCAGGCGCGCCTCTGTGCAAAAGAAGTTCCGTAAAAAAGGAATCCGGCGGAACATAAACGGCAAAAGCCTTGTTGCCTTCCATCTGCAGATGAATGGTATCCCAAGGAATAACGGGCTCTTCCCATATCACACGTAGATACTCGCCCTCGTTGTCTGGCACGTCTACAGGGTCTGGGAAAAATTCATAAAAATAGGGGCATTCCGGCAATAAAGCCAAAAAACCCATTATTAAAGGGTTCATAAAAACTCCTGATTTTAAAGTGAAAGCTCCCGAATATCAATTACTCAACTGAGTATTGCTCTGGAAGTATGTAATAAATAGGATTCACAGCCATTCCATTGACCCATACCTCGTAATGAAGGTGGTGGCCAGTTGTACGTCCTGTGTTCCCAACGTAACCTATGACATCGAATCTGTTGACTATCTGACCTTCTTTTACAAAAGGTTTTTCCATGTGTCCATAGCGAGTAACTATGCCGTTTCCGTGGTCTATGGATACATATCTTCCCATTGTTTCGCTAGTTGAAACCAAATCAATTCGCCCGTTTGCAGGAGCGCGAATAGTTGTCCATTTTGGGGCAGTCATATCTATGCCTTGATGCATTTTTTCCGTTTCACCAGTCACCGGATGGGTACGAAACCCAAACGGCGAACTCAAAAAGAAATTGATGAGGGGTGGAATCGAAGGCGTGTGTTGCAAATTTCCGTGCAATCTCTCTATGTAAAGCTGCAAGCCCAAATAGGAATTATTTAAACGGTCAATTTTTGCATCTATTTTTTGGAATCTGTTCGCTATGGTGGATTTTAATTTTTTTATGGGTATCGCAGACCACACGAGCGAGCTTTCCGGGAAAATTGAGCCGCCAAACCCCATTTCTCGCATACTGGTATCCGGCACTACAAGCCCATATTTTGCATAAAGCAAATCTTCGTTGCTGTAGGATTTAGAGATTTTTATATCCACGGAATCTATTTTTGCGTTTATATCCTGAAGCCTTGAATATAGGCGATTTTTTTGTTCCTGAGTGGCTTCCATAAAGTGCTGGTAAGTCCAATAGGCGAATAAATTTATGACGAGAATCAGCATGGATAGCTGCACTAGCCGCCTGAACAGGACAACAAAAAACAGCAAAAATCTGGGAAAACGCAACTGCATCGAGACAGGCGAATTTTCCAAATTTATATGTGCACACACAAGATTCATAGTCTGGTTAAATAATATAGCAAATTAAATGCCAATATTGATGTTAAAAATGGGATTTGCATGATTTTCTAAGTCCTCATCGCTCCGCAAACGCAGAATTCTGTCGAAATTTAGCCTTAACGGGGCACCTTTTAAGCCAAACTCCTCAAAGAATGTTTTTAACAAATATCTTTTGTAAGCCTCGTCCACTAAGTCCGGGTAGGGGGTCTCTACGGTTATCACGGGGGGGTTGGTCAAGATTTGGCAGGCCCTCTTTAACGGCACGGAATGCCCGCCACGGGAATGGTGGGGGTTCCTTTGGATGGCGGTTTTAAAGGTTTCCGCAACCCTTTCCCTGCCTATAACGCGCTTGCAGTTCGCATAAACCGTCTGAATTTCTTGGAGCAGCCTGTGTACCCGCAAGCCTTCCAGCGCGCTTATGGAGATAACAGGCACCCATTCAAAAAGCGGGTCTTTTTCCCTGATTTCCTTTACAATCAAATCAAAACTTTTTGAATCCTTGTTCTCCAGAATATCCCACTTGTTAATCGCCAAAATCAACCCTTTGCCGGCTTTGCGAATTTCCGCTATTATGCGCAAATCCTGAATTTCAAAACCCCTGGTCGTATCCAGCAGCAGCACAACAACATCCGAGCGGCGAATGCTCTCCATTGTTCGCATATTGCTGTAAATTTCCACCTCGTCTTTTTGCTTTGCAACCTTGGCTTTTTTGCGAAGCCCCGCAGTGTCTGTGACCTTGAAATTGACCCCGTTATATTTAAAATAGCAGTCTATGGAATCCCTTGTGGTGCCGGGTATGTCAGAGACCACAACCCTATCCTCGCCGAGTATCTTGTTCAGCAAGGTGCTTTTGCCAACATTCGGGCGTCCTAATATGGCAAATGAGATAGCAGCGTCTTCTCCCTTTGCTATTCCCTTTTTTGGTAGGTGCAAAACAACCTCGTCCAGCAGGCTCAAAACTGCATAGCCGGTCAATGCGCTGACGGTTCTTGGCGTGCCCATTCCGAGTTTCAAAAATGCAAAGCTCTCCACACGGTCGGCGGCATCTTCGCTTTTGTTCGCAACCAGAATAACGGGTTTTTCCGTTTTTAAAATGTGCTTTGCAAATTGCTGGTCAAGCTCGGTAATCCCAACACGTATATCCACCATAAAGAGGATTAAATCCGCCTCGTTTACCGCCGTGAAAATCTGCTCCCTAACGGAATCCGCCAAAACGTCAATTTGCTCGTCTGTCATAAAGCCACCTGTGTCCACAAGCGTGAACTTTGTCCCCTGCCACTGGGCCTCCTGGTAGTGGCGGTCCCTGGTAACCCCCTCGCGGTCGCTTACAACGGCGGCTCTGCGCCCTAAAATGCGGTTGAACAAACTTGATTTACCAACATTAGGGCGGCCAACTATGCAAACTACCGGAAAAGATGACATTTAGGCATTAGTCAAGCTGAAACCAGATGGAAGATTTTTTCAGTGAAAGCAAAAAATCCTTATCGCGCATAAATGAAAGACTGCCTTTTTTTGTCTTTAAAGCCCTTTCCATCACTTCTGCAAAAGCATTCAACTTGTTAAGAGTTTCATCCTTGTCCAGATTGAAAATGCCCGGATCGAACAGAAAGGCAAACACGCATACAAATATATTTGCAAACTCGTCTGGCATATCGCAATCAAGAACACCTTCCTCAGCACCTTGTTTCAGGATTTTTGAAAATATAGGCGTCATGCTTTCCACAAGCATGGAAAGCACTTTTTGGTGCATATCCATATTTTGCGGCAGATGCAAGTAACTGTCTAAGTTAAGTCCCACAGCCTGGTCGTAATAGGTTTTGAACAAGGCTTTTAGTTTTTCCACGGGCTTCATTTCAGCTTCTGGTATGCTCTGGCAACTTTCAACAAAGCCACCGAAAGTCCTGAGATAAAGATCCATCTCAATTTCCCTCTTTGACTTGTAATAGTAGTAAACACTACCCTTGCCTATGCCAGCAACCTTAGCTATTTCATCAACAGAACAACCTTCCGCATTACCGTCTCCGATAATCTTTTCCATAGCGTCTAAAATTAACGCTTTTTTATCTTTTCGTTTCCCCATAGTGGGAAATATAGAAAATTATAATTGCTTCATGCCGCGCATTTTGCTGCGCAGCCATGCACCAATTTCTTCCACCGGATGCTGCCTTATTGCCGTATTAACCTCAATAAGGCGGCGGTTATCCACCCTATTAGATTTACCTTCGTTAAATATGGCTCCAATTACCTCTTTGCCCTGTGCTTGCATAAAGTTTTCCAAAAGAGGAACGCAGCTGTTTGCAAACAGATAGCAACCGTACTCAGCGGTATCGGAAATAACCCTGTTCATTTCGTAGAGTTTTTTGCGAGCGATTAAATTCGCTATCAGCGGCGTTTCGTGCAAAGATTCGTAGTAGGCAGAGGCGGGTTTCATCCCTGCGCTCACCATAGTCTCAAATGCCAGCTCAACGCCAGCCTTCACCATTGCAATTATCAAAACGCCTCTGTCAAAGTATTCCTGTTCCGTGATTTGAGTGCTTGCGGCGGCGGTTTTCTCAAAAGCGGTTTTGCCAGTTGCCTCCCGCCATGCCAGCAATTTTTTGTCTCCGTCTGCCCAGTCCTTCATCATTGTGGAAGAGAAATCTCCAGAGATTATATTGTCTTGATGCTTCTGGTAGAGGGGCTTCATTATATTTTTCAATTCTTCGGAAAGCTCAAAAGCCCTTATTTTAGCTGGATTCGAGAGCCTGTCCATCATATTGGTTATGCCGCCTTGCTTTAGAGCCTCAGACACGGTTTCCCAGCCAAACTGCAAAAACTTGGATGCGTAGGCAGGCTCCACCCCAAGCTGCACCATGCGGTCAAAGCAGAGCAGGGTGCCTGTTTGGAGCATTCCGCATAAAATGGTTTGCTCGCCCATCAAATCGCTTTTAACCTCGGCTATGAACGAGCTTTCCAATACGCCGGCACGGTCGCTGCCAAGCCCTACGGCATAAGCCTTTGCATAGTCTAAACCTTTGCCCTCAGGGTCGTTTTCCCTTTTAACAGCAACCAGAGCGGGCATTCCAAAACCGCGTACATATTCTGCGCGAACCTCGGAACCAGGCCCCTTTGGCGCAACCATTATAACGGTTATGTCTTCTCTTATCTGCATCCCCTCTTCCACGATGTTGAACCCGTGGCTGTAAAGGAGGGCGGAGTCCTTTTTCATCAAAGGCATAATTTCCCCTACAACCTTGGAGTGCTGCTTGTCCGGTGTTAGGTTGCAAACCAAGTCCGCCGTTGGAATTAAATCTTTATATATCCCAGCCTTGAATCCATTTTCGGTTGCGTTTACATAGCTGGCTCTTTTTTCATCTATGGCGGATTGCCTTAGAGCAAAAGATACGTCCAAGCCACTGTCCCTCAAGTTTAGCCCTTGGTGCAAGCCCTGTGCGCCTGCACCTATAATCACAATTTTCTTATCTTTGAGCGCTTCCACGCCGCGGGCAAATTCAGAAGCATCCATAAAACGGCATTTGCCTAATTCTTCCAGCTGTATGCGCAAGGGCAGTGTATTGAAGTAGTTCATTTGAGCCTCTCTTTAAAGGAAAAATAATATAGAAAAAAAGTAAATTTAAGCCGTATATGTCATAATTTGTCATAATACCTTCAGCAAGCGGTAAAAAAATTAAATAATTAACAAAAAAAATAATAAAAATATATAGACCATTTGTCAAAATACCCTTGACAAATGGTCAAATTTTTTTATATTTTAGTTTCACTCAAACATAGGAGTTCATTATGAACAAAATCGCAAAAACAGCAATCGCGCTAGTCGCTTTAGCGGCGGCGTTTTCTTCTGCGCAAGATAGCGAAAAGAAGGGAATGCAAATAGGCCCAAAGCTCACTTTAGGCACATTTTCTACCCCTTCTATGGTAATTCAAATAGAAGAACCGAAAGCCGGAAGTCAGTTATCAAGCCCAAACAAAAAAATTGATGGAGGGCTTAGCTTTGGTGGCGGCGTGGCTGTCAAAATCCCGGTCGCAAGCTTTGTAGAAGTTGCACCCGAAGTAAATTTCCTTTACAGAAAAGTAGCACATTGGGATGGATTGGTTCAGTTGAATGGCGTAATTCCAAAGATGGAAATGGACATAACCGAGTTTGCCATAAGCGTTCCTATACTTGCTTTGATTACGCTCCCTGAAGGGGTTGTATCTCTGCCAGCATATGCGAAAGGCATTTTCCTCGAGGTTGGGCCTCAGATAGACCTTCCGCTCGCTACCAAAAGAAAAGAAACATGGACAGGAAGCATCCCTACCCTTGAAAGAAAGTTTGAGGAAAGAGCTACTGTTGATGTAGGTTTGGTTGTTGGGCTTGGATACAACATTACCAAAAATATTGCGGTTGATGTCAGATACGTTCTGGGCTTTACAAGTTTCGCTGACAATGATAAAGCAGATGAACTAGCTAAGAAAAACGATTGGACTTTTACAGGCAGTGATGGTAAACTCAAATATTGGGGAGCAGATTTCAAATCAACTGAACAGATGTTTTTGTCAGCAATTTATTATTTCTAGAAACGAACCAACTTAGCTAATAATCAGACAGTTTGTTGAAATATGTCAAAATATCTTCAATAAACGGTAACTTAAATAAAATATACAGACTATTTGTCAAAATACCCTTGACAAATGGTCAATTTTTTCTATATTTAATAAAATTTTTAAACCGGACTTTTGGTCCAAGGAGTGCAGATGAAAAAAGTAATGGTGCCTTTATTTGTGGCCCTAACTTACGTAACAAGTGCTTTCGCGCAAGGAGATGCTACGGAAGCAACCGAAGGAACAGTTACCGAGCAGCCGCAGGCTGCCGAAGAACCTAAGAAAGAAGATAAAAAAGCTCCTGTAGCTATTGGGGCCAAAGAAGAGAGGCCTATTGGCATAAGGGTCGGCTTTCATGCATCTGGCGTTACTGGCTCTTGGTTGAGCTACAGCTCCTACGGCTCTTACTACGGTTCCAGTGGTTGGGGTTTTCACGGGGGCGTATTGTACGATTTAATGAGATTTGTTGATGTTGACCTTGGCGATGGTGCATTTCAGCTAAGAATATTGCTTGAACCAGGTGCATTTGTAGCCACCAGAAAGAGCGTTATCAACGGTGGTAAACAGCTTTGGCTTGAAGTTCCGGTAACGGCAGCCTTCACCTTGTCGTTATTCAACAGCATGCGCGTTAAATATGCCCTTGGCCCTTATATAGCGCTTGGCACTATAGGAACTTTCAGCCAAGATTACGGTCCTGTTAAGCATAATCAAAGCCGCATTGATATCGGTCAGTGGCACACATTCGGCTTTGAGCAGAATAACTTCAAGAATTGGTGGGTGGATGTTACCTATTCTGCGGGTTTTGTGGACGTAGAGGAATGGGAGCCTGAGACCTATAAATATGATAATATTCCTTGGGCTGTGAAATTTTCCATTGGCTATAATTTTTAATTGTGGTATATATATAATATGCGCTTTGACTACGGAAGCCTCTTCATCCTGCTCGTAGTGTGCCTGTTGCTGCTCACCATTTCTGCCGTGTCTTGCGAAGACAAGCAGAAATACAGCAGCAGCGGCAATGAACTTATTGAGCAAGCTCGGTGATAGGAATTTTCTATATTTGCCTCATGATTGCCAAGAACGGCAAGTCGAATTTTTAATAGGAGAACCCCTTGATGAAGCACACCTTCTTTAAACTCGCCCTTACGGCAATCCTCGCGCTTGCCATGTCTTTAACCATTTCCTGCAACGAACCGAAATGCGGCGGCAAGGAATACAACCCCGAAACGCAATTTTGCCGCGACAACGCCGCAATTGACAAATGCGGCGGCGGGGAGTATGACCCTGCAAAGCAGTTCTGTAACTCGGATAACATTTATCCCAAATGCGGAGAGGCTAATTACAATCCCATGTCTCAATTCTGCGACACCCGCGAGAACAAACTCTACGGGCTTGTGACCCTAGGTACGCAAACATGGATGTCGGAGAACTTGAACGCCAAGGGCGGCAAGTGCTATAACGATGTCCCTGCCAACTGCGATAAATACGGTATGTTATATACTTGGGATGATGCAAAAAACGTTTGCCCTTCAGAATGGCGCTTGCCAGATGATACGGACTGGACAACCTTGCTCAACTATATAGGCGGTACTACAAAGGCTGGCATAAAGCTGAAAGCAAAGGATAACCCAAGGGCAAGCTGGGCATACCACGAGAAAGGCAAAAGAACAGGCAACGGCACAGACGACTACGGATTTTCTGCATTCCCTGGCGGCTATGGCAGCGAAGGCAAATTCTTAAAAGCTGAGGAAAGCGCTCTTTGGTGGAGTTCCACTAAAGGCGATTCCAAACGTGCCAACGGCAAATATGTGGATATCAGCTTTGACAGCGATGCTGCAAAATGGACCAATGCCCATAAAGAGCCTCAATACTCCGTCCGGTGCATCAGGGAGAAGGCGTTGAACGTCAAATGCGGCGGCAAGGAATACAATCCTTCCACCCACTACTGCCACACGGACGGCAGCACATATTCCTGCGGCTATTTGCCCTACAATCCGGCAACGGAATTCTGCAATTCCGGTGATGGTAAAGCCTATCCAATATGCGAAGATGCTTACGATCCTACCGCGCAATTCTGTGATACCAGGGATAAAAAGGCGTATAGATACGAGGCAATAGGTATGCTTACATGGATGTTTGAAAACCTCAACTATAAAACTGGTACTTCATGGTGCTACGATGGGGAGGAATTCAACTGCAAAAAATATGGCAGGTTATATATTTGGGAAACCGCCAAGAAAGCCTGCCCAAGCGGCTGGCGTTTGCCTTCTAGGTCTGAGTGGAATGATTTGATTCAAAGCGGTGGCAACAATAACACTGAATTTATCGGGCAATCTGGTGGCTACCGTGTATGCGAGGGAGATGGCAATTGTTCCTTTTCTTCAAGCGGCGAAAAGGGCTGGTGGTGGACAGCTACCGCTGCAGGCAATGAAGTGAAAACTTGGACAATATCAGAAGGCGGCAAGGAATCTGAATCCAGTGACAATCCGGCTAGCGGCCTCTCGGTTCGCTGCGTAAAGGATATAGAAAAGAAGTAGAATCTATCAAGCGGGCAGCTATCTCAATAGCCGCCCAGCTTTGCTTGGCGGCGAGCAAAAATCTCTCAGGCTTAATCTCTTGAAAAGTCAATATCGTGCGTAGATGGAATTTGGAAAGAAAATTTAGTTTTGCCCAAAGACGTAGTAACAGCAAAATCTCCTTTTGAAATAATATCCATGCCTATAAGAACATCTATGTCTTTCAGAATACCTTGGGTTACCCGCAAAGCCCGAAAGCTCACTTCATTCGGAAGCAAAATATTTATGCTGTAAACTTCTGCATAAGATTCGCTGTTAGCATGGTATACCTTTGTCTTGCTGGATGATTTTAATCCCAAATTGCGAGCCACATTTTCAGATATAACAGATCCTGTAGCCCCAGTATCCCATAAAGCCTTAAATTCCACCAATGGTGGAGGTGTAGCTTCCGGTGGCAAAAAAACTGGGTCAAACGCAGCGCAAATCCAGCAGGAAGTTTCTAAATACGGAATTATCCTGTTGTAGTCAACCGTAAATGATTTAAGTTGTGTTTGATTCATAAATTTATCTAAAAGCAACGCGAGAATGGAAGGTTTGAGTATAAGCACCTTCGCCTTCGGTGCACTCCTGTATCAAGAAAGTGCCCAATTCGTGCTTTTGGGAGGATTGAAATAAAGCTTGCTCGTAAGTATCATAGTCGTCCACGACAGTTTCTCCAATAATGACGATAAAACGGTTATTGTATTTCTTCAATAACTCGTTCTGGTTCGCAAGATAATAAGAGAATTCTTTGTCTAGCATATTTATAATATACAAATATTTGGGAAACCTCCAAGAAAACTTGCCCAAATGGTTGGAGTTTTCTAAAAAAACGTCCGTTTATGCAAATAAAAGTGTATAGTAAATGCTGATTAAGTCCTACCGTTTTACAGAGAAATAAATTATATTAGAGATATGGAAAAAACACTTACATTTTCGGATTTGGAGACACAAAACAAGAAGAAG
>Ga0268262_10005137_pt1 | contig 13118 bp, 12 predicted proteins | sample TergutNc150P3_FD_190354 | JGI IMG/M metagenome (GOLD analysis project Ga0268262, IMG submission 190354) | Nasutitermes corniger P3 segment gut microbial community from laboratory colony in Florida, USA - Nc150 P3 (SPAdes) (version 2) | ecosystem: Host-associated > Arthropoda: Insects >... | reverse complement strand
TTTAGCCGCCGCCTCTATTTGCGCTTTTATCTCCGCCAGTCTTTCAGGGGTTAACTCTCTGCCAACCGTGTGTCTCACCATTGCCATGATATATCCTCCGTTCAGATGGCTCTGCAATACGAGCCGATATTATACGGATACCATGTCCATCATAACATAAAACTGCCTTTCTGTAAAATGGTTTCCCAACGGTATTTCCGCGCCAGGTATGCGTTAACTTAAGGAATTGATCGATCCAAAAAAAGCTCTCACGGAGGCGCAAAGGACACAAAGAACACGGAGTTATGGGCTTAATTTGTAAATTCCGATATTCCTTTCAGTATTTTCATGATTCAAAGGCTGAGAAATTAGGAAAAATTTTTTGTTTTCCTCTGTGTCCTCTGTGTCCTCTGTGATCTCTGTGAGAAATATTTGAAATAAAGTTATCGAATACTTTACTACGCATTTGCCAAAGGTTGATCCCACAAAAGGCGGCGTTACGACACGCCAGGGTTTTCGCATGATAGCATTGGATCGTCTGTCGGAAGATTATCTTTTGACAATGGCGCTCGCAACAAAAAAATCGCCTACGGAACTTATCAGTGAAATGATTCGGGAAAGAATTGCCAAGGAAATCAATTTTACCACTAACCACACTAACCATCACGAACTTGTTGTTTGAAATAATCACTTAACCTTCCAAATCCCTGAATTATGATGAAATTTGAGGTTTTAGGATAAAATATCGAAGCAAAAGTTAGTTTGGTTCGTGTGGTTCGTGGTAAATTTTTTGAAAATTTATTTCCGTGTTTCAGCAGTGTACTCCGTGGCTATTTCCTGGGTTTTTTTAAGCTGAGAATTACCGTTGCCCAGGAAAAAGCTTGATTTTCGCCCCGAAAATGCCGAAAAGTAATAAGAGCTGTCTTGGCCTGGGCATAGGCAGAGCAAGACTTGGATTTATGGCAGGAATTGGATTATATTAATAGGTGAGGGATAGCGTGAGACCATGATCCTGAGTAAAGCCAGGATTTTTTTTTGGAGGGATGGTATGAAAACGAGGAAAACAGTCTTTTTGGCCCTTTTCGCGCTCGCAATAAGCTGCGGCCTGATATTCTATGGGTGCGATTTGCTTTTCCCGCCGGAACCAACCCCACCAACCCCAAGCGCTATAGACTTTACGGTTAGCGCCAATAACAACAGCAACGGAAGCACCGAAAGCCTTAGCATCGGGTTTACGGACGACGTAACGGGGCTTTCGCAGACCGACATCCGCCTGGAACCCTCGAACGTGGTAATGGGCGCTTTGACCGGCAGCGGCCGAAGCTATAAGCTTGCCATTTCGTTTACGGAAGCCACCCTCGCCAATAACTATGACTGCAAGGTTACAATCAACAGAACGGGCGTTACCACGGCGATCAAGAACGCAACCGTAACAAACACCCAGGGCAAGGCAGCATATACGGTAGCCACCGACCCCGTAGTTGGGGGCAAGTCAAAGCTGAAAATATCCCTTACAAAAGACGTTCCAAGCCTGGCCCGTGACAATATAAGCGTCACCGGCTCGGCTACGGTCGCCACGGGAGCGACCCTTGGAGGCAGCGGAAAGGAACGCACGCTTGACCTGGCCGTTACCGCCATCGGAAGCATAACGGTAACGATTACCAACCAGGACGTTGACCCCAACGCAAAAACCCATCCGCTGGCCGATGGTACGACAGCGACCCCGCCGGCCACGATACCGGCGACCAAGGTAATCATTATTAACTACGACTCAAAATACTCCCCTGCACTAAAAGAGACAACTACCAAAGACAATTACCAAGTTGGCTACAAAGTGGAAATAGGCTATCCAAGAAAGTTTAAGGCTGTTTATATTCCCACACACTCAAACTCAACCGTGGCCTGGTCCGTGCTGGACACGTCTATAGCAGAGGTAGACACCTCCGGCGTGGTTACTGGCAAACGTTCAGGATGGACCAAATTAATGGCAAAAACCAACGATTCCGGCGTAGGAGACTTTCTTGATATACAAGTCGTTGAATTGCAACCCCCGACAAGTATGAAAGTTAACATTATGGGCAGCGCGTCCTATGGCGGCTGGAACCACTATAGACAAGATATAACAATTAATCCTTCTGGTACCGTCAGTTTATTTTACGGGGACAGGGATTATAAACTAAAAACAACGTTGATTGACGCTAGTGGCAACATGATAAATGAACAAACCGTTGAGGCCCTCTCTAATAGTTCAACCTTCTTTACCATTAGCAGAGCTCCCGAAGAAAATACGGAAAGCGGTGTTCCGGGGTATATATTCACCCTAACGCCAAAGGCAGTAACTACTGCAGTGCAAAAAGTCACGTTTCAATCTGCCTATAAGCCTAGTGTTAATATAGACTTTGAATTTACGGTGACACATAGTGCACCAAATAGCTTTGATGCCATCGCGGATATAACATATTATAATGCCAGTGACGAAAAACTCAGTGGGCCTAAATTTCCTAGTGCGAACGACAACTTTATAACTATGGTTATCGAGTCAAAGGTCCCGATAAAAGCCGGTAGCATTAGTGTAACCGCCGTCGGCGCAAGTAATAGCGATTATATTGCTATAAGTGCACCTATTACTTCACACAAGCTTTATGTGGCCGGAAAAACGGACGTGTTTACTTTAACCAAGAAAAACAAAATTAACTCTAATGATTGGAATGGGACAGGTAGTGTGGCTACTGTGACTGTAAAAGTAAAAGACGCTATGGGTGTAGAAAAGACTAAAGATGTTGCAGTAAAAGGGCATGCTAACACCTCCCTCTAACCGCCCCGCGGCGGGTGTCAGTCACCGTTAAAGGATCAAGGGCAAATGGAACCGTCGGACAAAAAGGAATCGTTTGTGGATCCCTCGGCTGTTGTAAGAAGTACTCATGGCTATGATTTGTCAAATTTATATTTTCAGGGCAGTTTCGGAAAAATAATTGACACTTCATTTTCCGATTCGTTATATTTTCCATTCTCGTCAAACGAAAAGTCGGAAAAATTAAAAGCGGAAATAAATGAAAAGGAAAGTCAGAATAATAGTCTAATAAATGAAATAAAACTGTTAAAAGACAAGAACAAAGGCATTTCGGCCAAATTGGAGAAATTAAACGAAAATATACTTTATATACAGAAAAAGGAACAGCTGTTAAGATTAACATCCAATGTGCATCCTAAAGCGGCAGAAATTCTTTTGGCAGAAGGCGATAACACTCTTTTAAATTATTTTAATTCAACAAATGAAAGTAAAAACGCGATTTTGTCTATTGATATCAGAAGGTCAACCGATTTAATGCTCTACGTGAATAACTCTGAAGATTTTGCTTTTTTTATTACCGGTTTATGCGAAGGCTTGAAAAAAATCGTTATTTCCAATTTTGGCGTTTTTGACAAATTTACAGGCGATGGAATATTGGCGTATTTTCCGTTATTTTATTCCGGTGATGACGCTGTTTATAAATGTTGTATAACTTCGCAAAAGTGCCATAGTTTTTTTGAAGATTACTATAAAGAAAGCCGGAACAAGTTCAAAATAAATCTTAAAACCGGACTGGGGATAGGCATTGACTTTGGTTCCGCCAAACTGGTCAGAATCAATTCCGAGCCCACGATTGTCGGAGTGCCGGTTGTATACGCATGCAGGTTATCCAATGCCCCGTTTGGCCATACCTATATAAATCAATCCGTGTATCAGAATTTAATGGACAAAGGAATAAAAACAAATGAAATAAAACTGGATGAAATAGATTTCGAAATTAAAAATCAGGGTACTGTAACGGTTTACGATCTGGTTAAACTGGAAAACACAGAAATAAAGAAGCCCGATTGGTTTGGCAATAACGCAGAAGATAAAAAAACGGACGAGTAGAAATGGAAAGGGTGTGATGTGGTGTCAGTCACCGTTTTGCGGTACTTTAATTTTTTAGGAGAGGTTAATGATGAAAAAGTTTGTAAATACCATTGTACTTGTGTCGGTTCTTGTAATGAGTTGTTCAACAACTACAAGTTTTGTTGTGTATGATCAGACAACAGGAAATGAGTTGAAAGATTATACAATACAGATAGAGGGCATAACTCTTCGTTATGGAGAAACCATAACTTTGTCTAATGCTGTATGGAAAGAGTATAATGCTATTGTCAGGAAGGACGGCTATATGCTTAAACAAGTCAACTTAAACAAAGAAATAAAGCCAGTTCCTCTTATATTTGGAATAATGTTAACAATAGTGCCGCTTCTATGGTGCTATGGACCAGAACCTAATCAGACTTTTATGCTCGTAAAAGAAAACTAAGAAGGATATAAATGTATTAAAAAAGAAATGTAAAAATATAAAAGACGCTACCATTTCGCTTAACAGGTCTGTATGCGCTTCGCCGCTTTCGCGGCTCGCATACAGCCAAAAACGTTAGACGAAACGTGCCCCATAAATAATTCTAAAGTGCAAAAATCGTAAAAAAGAGGCCATTGACAAATATCTTATAAGTGGTTTATTATATTTACAGGGGAAGAATATGAGTGAAAATTTAACCTTAAACATGGATTCTGAAGTAATAGAGTTTGCAAATGATTTATCTCGAAAAATTAATAAACCTATTTCTAAAATTATTGAGGAATATTTTATTGAATTGAAGGAAAAAAATTCCAATGACTTACCTCAAGACCTTAAGGAGTTGTATGGCATTTTTGAGGGAATAAATATTCCGGATAAAAGTGAGTTAAGAAGGATGTTCCATGAAAAACACATTAATTGATATTAATATTAGGAAAGCTGTATAAAATAAATCAGGAGGAAAGTATATATGGAGAAAGAGGAAAATTTTGTTTTTAATAGCATTTGGCAAAAAGTCAATACTGTTTTATCGTTGCTAATAAAAATTTCTTTCGTAATTATTACCATTGTATTGTCCTGGAGAATAGCCTGGTCGAATATTCAGTTTGATTTAAGCCAATATACATTTTCCGACCTGCTTGCATTAATATTGGCATTATTTGCAATGGCAATGTCTATCGTATTTTATTTCAAATCAACCGATTCAAGCAATCAATTTTATAATAATGTTTATACTTTTACCCAAAAAACCTCCGAATTGCTCGGTCGTATTGAAGAAAGATTTGGTGAAAGGCTGAAGCATCTCGACGAAGGTTATGATAAAATGCAATCCCGCATTGAGAATATAAATAAAGCTTCAACTGAAATAGAAAAGGAATATAAAGAAACTGAAGATGCCAAACAAAAGGAAGAGGAAAGCATAAAGGAAAAGGAACAGGCATTTAATCAAATAGTTGAAGAAATCGCCAAAAAAGCAAAACTTCAGGACGAGGAAAAAAAAGAATTTATAAAAAAAGTCTCTCAACTTACAAATGAAATAAATGATGCGCAATTACGGGTTAAGGAAATATCGGAAGACAGGGATCGTTTACAGAATGAATTAAAAAGGCTCAAACAAACGAAAAACGAGGAAAATAAAGACCCCAATTTTGTTGCGGTAAAACGAATAATTAACAATCCTGAACTAAAGTATTTAATTAAGAGAGGCGACTACTGGCCGAAGGATTTTATAAAACAAAGAAGCCGTATGTTTTTTATTAATCAACCTGGCAATGAAATTGAAGCGCTGAAGAAAATTGGTATCATTGACAGTAATCTTGAATTAACATTAATTGGAATGGATTATTTAAAAAACAATATGTTGTAAAAAGCTTTCTCATCGTTCGAAAAACGGTGACTGACACAGCATCCCTTTTTATATCCATTCAAGATTTTTACTTATAATATATTCTTTCATTTCTGTGTTATGGGTATTTTTCATTGGGATTTTTTTTATTTTATATTCATATCTTTTAGCCAATATTTCAATTTCATTTGAGATATCATAAGTCATAAGAAAATAGTCTATATTTTCACAAAGAGAGAATAATAATCCATGGTCCAGCTCATGATGATTGTATAATCTGTTTCCAGCTCTTTTACCTCCGGCAGTATATGGAGGATCAAAAAAGAAAACAGCATCGGTATTTAAGTTATCCCTGATTATTTCCATTCCATTTGCCTGAATAAATGTTATTTTATTTTTGAATTGTTTTATATGGCTTATTCGCTTTTCCAATGTTTTTGGATACCAACGTGAAGTTATTCCCTTGCCATTTTCACCATATTTGATTAATCCCGATCCTTTTGCAAGTATTCCACCATGAAACGTTCTATTCTTAATTATTGTTTTAAATGCTTTTTCTTCATTTGTTACATAATCAAAAGCGAGAACATAATTAACATTTTCAATAGTCATATCAAATGATAGTATCCTGTTTATGAGCCAATCTACATCGCCATAAAATATTGTTTTCCATACAGCGGCAATCTCATCATCAATTTCAACCATAATAATATTATCAGCCAAATTTTCATTTGCCATTGTCAAACTGACAATTCCTCCGCCTGCAAAAGGTTCGATAAATACTTCCGGAGTAAAATGCAAACTACGTATCCATTTATAAATTTGTGGAATAAGCCATGTCTTGCCGCCAGGATACCTAAAGGGACTTAATTGCCGAACAGAAGCTACATTAATAATCTGTTGCGGCATTTTAGAATGTTCTCCAAATAAATCATATTGGTACATAAAGACCGCCTATGTATTTACTATATCTGTTAGTGTATAATTTTCGGGTGGGTAATTATCCAATTTTTCGTCTAATTTGTCCTGTAAGACAGTTATGAAATCCCCTATTTTACCTGGTGACGGCATAGTGATTTTATCCAACGCTTTTTTAAAGTTTGTATATAAGGTTTTTATTTTTTGGAGTTCGAATATGTTTTTATTTTGGTTATGGATTAAATCATATATGAACCATGCAATGTCAGCGTCTTTTTCTTCTGTTTCCGGTAGTTCCGGCAATGTTTTGAAGAATGAATTATCCAAAGCAACAGCCATTTTCTTATTCCAGTGTTTAAGAATACCCCCTTTATAAATTAATTGTGGAGCTAATCTTTTTCTGGAAGAAGATAAATAATCAGGAAGAGGATAATTTCGTTCATTCGACCAGTCCAGATCGACATTTTTGGAAGGGTTTGCGATATATTGTTCAAAAAGTCTCCTGACATTTCCAGAAATATATACGCCCTGTATTTCAAGTGAACCAAAGTCTATAATTTTTCCATGATCGTCATAAGAAACTAAAACAATATCTATATTTCCGGCAGATTGTCCGTTGGCATCATTTAACCTAACCTCTGTTAGTGATGTCCACATTGAATTGAGAGGGAAAAAGTAATTTGCGGCGTCTTCCGCAATAAGCCAACTTTGTCGAAATCTTATCGGGCAAGTGATAGCAATACTTTCTTTATCAAATACAGAACATACGCCTAACGGATCATTTGCTTTATCTTTTGTACATGATGGTACTTTATTATTATATGGGCATAATTTGTTTTTTCTGTATCGGTTTGCTTCTTTATCTAAATTATCAATCGGGAACCCGAAAACTTCCGCAAGTGGATTTTTTTTGGACACCATCTGCTTCCTCCGTAACATTATTTTACCTTAAATTATTCATCACTCATAGCCCTGAAAAAGGTGGTTTTTGGTTGAAATTTTACGGGAATTGTATACAATATTAACCGGAAAAACGGTGACTGACACCATTTGTCAGGAAAAAGCTTGATTTTTCCCCAAAAAATGCCGATAAGTATAAAGAGCTGGCCTTGCATGGCAGTAGGACTTGGATTTAAACGGCAATTGGATTATATTTGTAACTGAGGTTTGCGTGAATATGTCGATCCTGAGCAAAACCAGGATCTTTTTTTGGGGGAATGGCATGAAAACGAGAAAAACAGTCTTTTTGGCCCTTTTTGCGCTTGCAATAGGCAGCGGCCTGGTATTTTTTGGATGCGACCTGCTTTTTCCGCCGGAACCGACCCCAAACGCTATAACCTTTAGAGTTACCGCCTATACGCCCAACGGGCAAAACACCGAAAGCCTTGACATAAAGTTTTCCGCCGAGGTGGCGGAGCTTACGGCGGGTGATATTACCCTTGCCCTGTCCAACGCGGCGTATGTGGAAAAAGGAAATTTAATCGGCAGCGGCACAGACTGGAAACTTGGCATTACGGTCAAAAGCCCTTTTGCCGGCCCAATTGATTGCAAAGTTACAGTCGCCAAATCCGGCGTTACCCCGACTGCCCAGTCCGTAGAGGGCGGCGGCATAGTAAACAACCTGAGCAAGGCCGACTACGATGTAACTTCTTCCAGGGTGGATCCCGCCACCGGCGCGGCAAAGCTTACAATCGTTCCTACAAAAGCCGTTACCATAAGCGTCGGCGAGATCACCCTTATTAACGATACCGGCACGGCCACCAAGGGAACCCTTACCCCCCCCGCCAGCGGCAGCAGGAGCTACGTGCTCGATGTTTCCGTCACCAAACCCGGGAAAATAAAAGTCAGGATTAACAACAATGCGCAGGTGAACGACGCCGAAAAAACCGTAGAACTGGAAACGGCACCGACGCCGGGCACAGGCGTCCTGGTTTCCAGAATAACCATAAGGGATAACGGACTTGCTTATTCCGATATCATCAATGAAAGATATGTCGAGAGGGGCTATCCGAAACAGCTTACCGCAGTCATACACCCCGAGAACGCGGAAATCACGACATTAAGGTGGGAATCTGCCGATCCGGACATAGTAACCGTCAACGAAAAAGGGGTAGTATCGGCGGGCCCAAACAAACAGAACCTTCCAAATGAACAATTGAATACTACTATCAAGGCAAAGAGTACCGACGGCTCGGATGTTGAAGGTTCCATTCAAATCTTTGTAAACGATAAAATCGAGCCTCGTGGTGTTGTAATAAAACAATCAAAAGCTCCCGGAGATCCTTATACTGTTCTTAATATAGCTAATTTTATGAATAAGGTAACCTTTCCTATGGGGGATAAAGGGATAACAGTAACAGTATATCTGGTATCTGGTTCTGATGCCACTAATGATCAGTCTATGCAGCCGCCTAAAGTAATTACTACGTCCGGCCAAAGCCTCGTTACCGTAACCCAGGTCGGCGATTTTCAGGCAACCGAAAATGACGTTCCGCTTAAACGATTCCTGATAAAACCCGTCGATTATAAGGCAAGCTTGGATGGTCAAGAGGGCACCATAACTTTTTCTTCAACCAGTAATCCTGATCAGGCAACAACTAAAATTAATTTTATTTTGAAGTATCAGCCAGTAACTGGTATAACAGTAACCTTAGCGAATGAACTAGGGGCACCGCTCCCATCAGCACCCTCATCAACCGGCCCAAATGCAAATTTTAAGGATGCCTCAGTAATTATTGCAACCGTTTTTCCCAATCAGCCGTATAAAAGCATCACATTTGATAGAACCCATGCTGATTATAGTTATTTCTCTAATAGACCCAACGGGAATCAGGGGAACCAGTTTCAAATATCAAGGGCGACCTCTTTCGATGCAACTGTCACCGCGAAAGTACTAGAAATAATAGTAGAGGATGTTGCAGGCAATAAATGGAACAAGGGAAATATCACTCCTCCTGGCAACGCTAGTTTTATCATTACTTTTAGTAATAGTACCGTCCCCAGTAATGCACGTAACTATTTGTTGCCGGTTCTCTCCTCATCGGGAGGGGGTGGAGACGGCCAGTGGACTTTACAGCCATAACAGCGCCTGCCCGGCCAGGAGCCGAAGGCTCGGGGGGCGGGGAGGGGAGCGATGGTGTCAGCAGGTGTCAAACGGCTAATAGTATGTTCATTTCTTGTTTTTTCGTTATCAGGAACCGCTTTTGGTCAGGCTTTGGCATTGGATTCAACCGATATTCGTATTGAATATGTTTCATCAAATGACGTTGATGGGTTCAATTTGTATATTTGTAAAAAACCAGATATAGAATCGGTAATGCTGACCGAGCTTTCAGGAGCATACGCTTTACGTGACACAAAATGGAACCCGATAAACGGCAATGAGAAACGGGCAGTTTCCGGCGTAATTCTAAACGACGCAGATTCGCTGTACAGCATCGTAAGCTCGACGCCTCAACCGGATGATAAATTTGGCATGGCTTTTCACCTTTTTATCCCTCAAGTTGTTGTCTATGGCAATCCAACCACTCCAACGGGAACGGTATACTTTGCTGTTACCCTTGCAAGCCAAATCAATATAAGGACATTTGACCAAAAATACGCCGATCCAAACAGAGGCAGGTTTCAGAACAATTATTATATGATTAGAAGCTTATTTGATTATTATATATCGCCTCCAGACCCAGTTTCAGCAAGAAATCCAAAGGATTTTGACAGTATAGAGATTGTGAGAGAATACTTGAAGGTATTGTTAATATACAATAAATTTCTTGACAGTATAAGCAACGATGAACTAAAACTATTCCTGATAAATATTTTCCGGGAGAAAGACCTTGAGCAGCAGCGAAGATAGTGTTTCTGTTGTAAAAATAATTATGGATACTCAGAAAATAAAAAACCCCAAAAAGCGCTTCATAAAGTTAAAGTGCTTATTGAAAATAGTGCAGATTGTTACGCCCATTTTCTCAATTTTTGTAATATGTAAAACTAATACGTTAACCAATACCGCGAACCTGCTTCAAATAAATGACGCAATACAAGCTAAAACAGATGTTTATTATTCTGTTGAATTGAAAAGAAAAGAAATGGAATTTGATTTAGCACACGGCAAAACAATTGATGATACTCAGACGGTATTAAGCGAGAATGAATTAAGAAATGCCGCTACCGCGCTACTGAATATCTACGAATTTGCGTGTCAACAATATATCAGCTATAAAATTGACAGAGAGGCGTTTAAATTATTTTACTATGATATTATTAAAGACATAAAATCTATTATTTCCATATATGATAAAGATCTTTATTCGGCCATAGAGAAGGTTCGCAAGGAATGGCAATGCTCGCGATAAGTGCGCTTTGTCGGACTATAATAGTGTATTGAAAATCAAACCAGACTATGAAGAGGCTTTAAAAGCAGCAATTTTACATTTAACAGCATAATCTTAATAATCTAACCACTAACCACACTAACCACCACGAACTTGTTGTTTGAAATAATCACTTAACCTTCTAAATCCCTGAATTATGATGAAATTTGAGGTTTTAGGATAAAACATCGAAGCAAAAGTTAGTTTGGTTCGTGTTGGTTCGTGGTTAAAAAGCAAAAAAATAGTAAATGTAAAATTGCTGGGGCGCAGTAAAGCTCCCTTAGCAAATCCGGGTCGCTGAAGAGGAGGGAGAAAACGCTGTCTTTGTATTTGGTATTTGCGCCCATAATTCCTTGTCTTATGGAAAGTGTAGGGAATTTGACGCGGGATTGCAAGGCAAGGAAGCGCCTGGCTGAAGCCGAAGGGTAGTACTTTGGAACACCTAAATGTTTACAAGATTTTTCCCAAGAATATCCTCACGCAGAGCTCGCGTCTTTGATTTTTTAAGTATTCCTTTAAACTTTAAATTTCTGGCTAAACTTGACCCACAGAATTACGGCATCCATTCCTTTGCGAAAGCACGAAAAAGGCACGAAATCCCCGCCGCAAATCAAAGCATATTCCATCCCCGTGCAGTAATGGGGTATGAAACTTTTAATACCTTTCGCCCGCTTCTATGCGGAAATCAAGCGCCTTGCCAGGGAAGATGCCGCGCGGGCCAAGCCCCTTAGCCCAACGATCGACTTCGTCTTTAAAACCCTCTTCTCGGGAAAAGACGAGGATTCCAGGGAAGCCCTCAGGCTGCTTCTCTCCAGCTGCATCCACCGCGAGGTTTGCGATCTCCGCCTGCAGAACACCGAAATGCTCCCGGCCTTCCTTCTGGGGAAAGTGGTCCGCATGGACGTGCATGTCACCTTCAACGACGGCGAGCAGGCCGATGTCGAAATGCAGGTAAACCGCAGTAATGACGACCTTAAAGCCCGTTCCCTCCTTTACGCAAGCAGACTGTTCGAAAGCCAGCTGGGGAGGGGAGAGCGCTTCAGTGACGCAAAACGTGTATACGTCATCTTTTTTCTGGACTTTGTCCTGTTTCCCCAAAGCGGCAAGGTTCCCCGCCGTTATGTCTTTATGGAGGAAACGGAACACGACCGCCTTAACGAGCTAATCGAGGTCATTTACTACGAGATGCCCAAGATGGCGGACGCGGTAAGGGAATACTTTGAGGGGAAGGAAACGCTAAAAACCTTGCCAACGGAGCAGAAATGGTGTATATACTTCAAGTACAGTGTAAAAGAGGGGATGGAGCCCCTCATAGACGAATTGCGCAGGGAAGAGGAAGGGATCATGAGGGCAGACAGGGCATTAAGGAAGATAGAGCGGGATCGGGAGAAGAGGGCGCGCAGGATATTCTGGGACAACCAGAGGCTGGTTTATAACTCCGACATGGACGCCGCCAAGGAAAAAGGCCGCAATGAAGGCAGGCTGGAAGGTAGACTGGCCAGCCGGGAAGAGATAGCCCGAAACGCCCTGGCAGAAGGCGCTTCCGTTGAATTTGTTCAAAAAATAACCGGCCTTGATTTGGATACAGTCAACAATCTCGCCCAAAAGACTTAACTTGACCCACAGATTTGTAAAATCCGGTAAAGGGCTACCTAAGAACGAAGTAGAACCGTCCGACCGTAGGTCGGCGGTAGGTTGCCGGGGTATGGCCCCAAGAACCCGCTTGCGCGGGCGAGAGTACAATAAATTTCGAGCCGTATAAACAAAACATCATTGTGCGGCCTGAAGGCTTTTTTTTGTCTCAATATCAAGGCCTGTAATTTTCTGGATAATTTCTATAGACAAGCCTTGAGCCAGGGCGTTTCGGGCTGTCTCTTCCCTGCCTTTTTCCCTGGTATAATAGCTTCTCTACAGAAATTAAAAAATTGAACAAACGTTTAAAAATTCATCTGCCCTACGGGTTCTTAGCACAGAGGCGCCTTTTTAACCGAAGGTAGAGATCAATATACAAGGGTATTTGTCGCTGGATTGCAAGGCAAGGAAGCGGCTGAGCCGCGAACCAGCACGAATATTGACAAGATATGTGGTAAAAGTTAGCGTGGTTAGTGGTAAAATCCTGAAAGTATTGTTGTTTGAAAGCTT
>Ga0268262_10005136_pt1 | contig 13119 bp, 13 predicted proteins | sample TergutNc150P3_FD_190354 | JGI IMG/M metagenome (GOLD analysis project Ga0268262, IMG submission 190354) | Nasutitermes corniger P3 segment gut microbial community from laboratory colony in Florida, USA - Nc150 P3 (SPAdes) (version 2) | ecosystem: Host-associated > Arthropoda: Insects >... | reverse complement strand
GTTTGTCGGTTCAAGTGAACCTGATAATAAGTATTCCTCTTTTAATGGTTGTGGAGCCATTTTGGGATAAATACATGATGAACCAAGATTAATCAGTTTTTTTACCTTGTGCTTATAAGCAGAGTTTATTACATTAAAACCAATCATTGTATTGTTATAAATAAAATCTGGGATAAATACATGATGAACCAAGATTAATCAGTTTTTTTACCTTGTGCTTATAAGCGGAGTTTACCACATTAAAACCAATCATTGTATTATTATAAATAAAATCGGCAGGGTAGTGGGAGTTTGCTCCGATTCCGCCTACTTTTGCCGCAGCTAAAAAAACATAGTCTGGTTTATTCTCAGAAAAAAAATGCTCAACTTCGGCTTGATCTATTAAATCGAGTTCCTTATGGGTTCTGGTTATTATGTTATCGTAGCCATAAGATTGAAGTTTTCGTATAATTGCGCTTCCCACAAGTCCGTTATGTCCTGCCAAGTAAATTTTATCGTGTTTATTCATATGGTTATCTTTTCCTAATCGAATATAAAACGTTCCAACTTCTCAAAATTTATATCCCAGGCAAAATTTGCAAAATGGTATTCTTTAGCTCGATTTCCCATCGCTATACGTTCCTCTTTTGTAGTAGAATAAAGCTTCTTGATGTTTTTATATAACTCCTCCGCATCTTCAGCTCCACATGCGTACCCACAGTGATTATCATTAACAATATCCTTGATCTCATTATCCATTGCTAAAATCAACGGCCTGCCTGCGGCAAAATAAGACATTACCTTCGCTGGTATCACAAAACCCTTACAGGCCAATTTATTCAGACATGCTATCATCCCGTCAGCAATAAACGCATACGCTGGAACCTGACGAGCAGAAGGTTTCATTCCTTCAAAAACAAAAAATTTCGAAAGCCCTTGTTTATCAACTTCATTTTTTAACCAGTTAAGTGACATTCCATCACCTAGAATTATCCAACGTATATCTGTAATACCATCATCGCAAATTCGTTTAGCAGCCTCAATAATTGTTTCAAATGACTGGGGAGGATTGATATTTCCTGTAAAAACAATATTAAAACTGCCGGAAAAGCGTTCTATTAGCGCAGTATCTTTAAGTTCATTTTCATGGAATTTTTCACAACTTTGCGGAATATAGGTAATTTTCTCGTCAACTAATTTAAGACGCTCTTTAAGCAAGGTTCTAGAATTTTTGGAGACTGTAATAAGTTTATCAACATTTTTATAATGCCAACAGGAAACACCCATAATGACACTTTTGACTAGTTTATTCTTAATATTTACTACTGGATATAAATTTTCCGGCCAAACATCTAAGACATACATAATTGAAGGAATACGTTTTATTTTTGAAATAAGAATCCCAACCAAAGCCATAGTTATAGGCGTAAGCTGATAAATAAAAACTCGGTCATATTTTTGAGTCAATAAATACGGTAGCTTAAATAGGCTTGAAAATAAAGCCGAGAGGTAATTAAGAAAAAGCCTGAAAAAAGAATTATTCCCCCGCCTAATCTCAAAGCAACGTCTGATTCTGACTCCGTTATGTGTTTCCCTGCGTCGGCCAAAATAGCCATACCCCGGAAAGAAACGCCCAAACGGATAGTTTGGCAATCCACAAATAACTTCTACATCATAACCTTTATTAACAAGTTCATAACATATTGTATTAATCTTAAACTCTTCAGGCCAAAAATGCTGACATACAACTAATAACTTTTTTTTCTCCATTCGTATTCTATTTCCCCTTATAGGTCATAAGTATTATCCCAAAAAGAATAAACAAGCTTCCTATGACAGAAAATATTGTTACTCTTTCTTTGAAAATAATTACGGAAGCTGTTAAAATTAAAATATAGACTACTCCTGTCATAACCGGCATTAAAAAACTAAGAGTGTTTTTTGATAATAATAAAAGGTAAATAATAAAACTGAATCCATAACAAGCTATACCAATAATAGAAGTAAAACTGATTTGTAAGCTCAGAATTCCTTTTGCAATAATTCCAATTTGTGATGAATTCGCGCCTAATTTAAATAAAACAAGACCAGAAACTGCAAAAATAACATATAAAACCATAAACAAAATGTTAATCATTTATTTACCTTCTAACTCACATACCCTTTTTTATAATAGCAATTACCTGTACAAGCGTTTGTATCTTTTATTTCTGTGGGGAAAATACTTACAACAAGCCCAAATAAACATTGTAACACCTCTCTATTGAAGTACACTCATAGAGTTTAAGTATTTTCTTAAGTTTGTCTTCACAGCTATTTATATTTATGTAATGTATAATATACTCAAATGTTTTTAATTTTAATTTTGGTTGTTCCTTATCTATTTCTCTTGGATGCAAATAAAATAAGACTGGATTTTTTTCTTTCTTGTTTATTCTATTTGTAAATATTTTTATTAATGGATAAGGCAATGCTCTTAAGAAAAATCCGCCTGAAAACCCTATGGATTTATTGAATATCCTAAAAGTTGAAGGCGGTATTTCATATATACCACACGTTCTACCATTTACTATCGGTTGGTTAATAAATCTTTTGGCATCTTTTATTCCATATAAAAAAGTTTCAATAGGAAAAATACTGGAGTCATATATAAATCCTAAATCATTTAAAATTTCTAAAGCCCATAATGACTTATTGGTTATTGACCATGAAGGCGCTCTATAACCTTTTATTTTTTTTTGAACAATATCTTCTAAAAGTACTTTTGATCTATAAACATCTTCTCTAAACTCTTCCCTTGATTGTTTGTATACGAGAGAATGACTCATCCCATGACTTGCTATCTCATGTCCTGCATTCTGTATGTCTATAATTAGTCCTCTGTGCTTTTCGGCTATGTATCCAAGCACAAAAAAAGTTGCCTTTGCGTTATGCTCCTGTAAATCTTCCAAAAGTTTATATGTGTTGTCCAATACCCTTACTTCATAAGATTTATTTGAGTCAAATATATCTTCATGATAGTTTGCGTGAAACCATTCTTCTAAATCAATTGTCATTATATTTTGCATCTGAATATTACCTTCTTTTTAAGTATTTCCAATACCTTGGATTCAAGACTAGAAAAAATTGGCATATAACGCAAGCTAGAGTACCTCGTAAATCAGCTATGTCCCATTCTTCAGCTTCTTTGGGTAATCCCTTTAAAAAATTTTTTATAGTCTCAGTTTCCTTTTTCTCACGTTTTTCACATATATATCTTAGTATATCTCCAGGAATTAACCATCTGCACTTTATTCCAACTCTATAATTAGTAATATGATTAACTTTTTCACCTTTGGCAATCGCAGCATATAATGCGGGAAAATCAACCCCTGAACGAACAGCAAGTTCTATACTACCCCAAAATCTCGGGTTAATTTCCATTAATTTAGGAGTATTAGTGTTAATATCCATCTTCCATTCAACCATAGCTATTCCGATCCAAGATAAGCTTTTTAATAACTTTATACTTAACTCTAACAGCTCAGGATATATAATTGATATGCGATTTGTTGCTGGTCCTCCTGAAATAGGATATTGATGAATTCGCTGATGAGTAAAGTGTGCTATACAATTTGAATTACAGTCCATTAGTACTGAAACTCCAAATCCGGCACCTTTATAACTTATTCTCTCCTGGATTATTGATTGTCCATATTTTTGCCAATATTGCTTCCATTCATCAATACTCATTATATTACCATATACCAATCCTAATGATCCTGAAGATTTTACCGGTTTTACCACAAAATCATTATTTTCCATTGATTTAATAATACTAATAAATTCATCTTCTGAAGTAGGGAACAAGGTTTTTGGACATGGTATACCTAAATCTTGAGCAATTTTTATTGTTTTTGATTTATCTTCAGCCACAAGTAATGAACTAATTGATGGTAATAGAATATGAGCTTTTTCACTTAATAAAGTTAAGTTCTTGCAACACCATATTAGACTAGCGTCTTCCATTGGAAAAATAACAGGTTTTTTAATGTTTGGATTTTCCAATACTTTTAATAATACCTCGCCAAATTTTTCTTCATTGTCTGCCGCATTCTTGCAAATAAAACGCAATTTACAATATCTAGACCAAAAACTCATTGTTGTAAACAATGAATCTCCCAACGCAATAACTTTAAAGCCTGATTTTCCAATTGAACGTATAACGCTGAGGCTTTTTCTTGTAAAAGCCTCCGTAACGATTGCATATTTTATATTATCACCGTCTTTTTTTTTCATAACTTAAATTATTAGTATTTAATTGAATCTTCTATAAAAAACTTCATCGGCTATTTCTAGAAAGCATTTATCAGATTTACTATCGCCATATGCGAAAATGTAATATGATTTTAAATCATTAAAAATATTTTTTAGAAAAATTAATTTGTTTTTTCCATAGCAATTATCCTCATATCTGATTTTTCCCGTTACTATACCATCAACAACTTCAATTTTTGTACAGATTATATGAGAGAAACCTATCGATTCTGCCCATGGTTCTATCCATTCGAATAATGATGCGCTAAGCAATACCAGTTCGTGATTCATTTTTTTATGCCACATAATTTTTTTTATACATTCCATGTTCATTATTCTTGGTAAACTATTTTTGGAATATTCTTTGCATTTTTCTTTAAAATCAATAAATGATGTCCCTTTGAAATAATATGTCAGTATTTTTTCTTTAATTGAATTATTCTTTATAAACCCCAATATATATAAAAAGAAAAAAAAAGAGTTTCTCATTATAAAAATTATAAATCTGATTATTCCAAATTGGGTGATAAAAAAATCATTATAACTATCCTTTTTTGTTATTGTTTTATCAAAATCAAAAATTGCAAGACATTTTTTTTCTGTGTTTTGCATAGAACCAATAAATTTAACATTCCTAATCATTTTTAATATTGTAAATCATTCCGGAGGTATAGTTTTCTTTAAAACACAAAAAATTTTACTTCCGAGAGGAAATGGAAACATATTTAAAAACTTATAAATCCACGCCGCTTTGAGATTTAGACCCAAAATAAAAGAAAACACGTAGGATATTTGGACTATTGTAAAGCCAGCTAATTGCGAAAGATACTTAAAACTTTTTGGGGTATATGGTCTTATATGAGTAGGGTCATCCCAAAAATCACTACTTGGAGTTGGGGCCGAAATAATAAGTAAACCATTTGATTTTAAGTAATTTCTGAGAGTAATCAATGCCTCTACTGGATTAAACATATGTTCTATTATTGATTGTAGAAATATTACGTCAAAACTATTTTTTTCATAAGGCATATTATTGTAATCACCCTGTATCACATTCACGCCTCTTTCAGTAGCAAGATGCACACTATATTCAGACAAATCAATGCCACATATGTCAATACCAAAGTCTTTTGTACAGATAACCATATCACATGGACCACAACCATAGTCAAGCATTCCTGTCTTTTCGTTTAATTTGTATTTCTTTAATATTTTTTTAAAATATATTGTTCTTAATTTATATAGAAGACCTTTATTCATTAAATACATCTTATTCCTCCATACATAAGCTCTTACAACTTGAAAAATTATTAATGATTTTAGACATTTTTAAAATATCCTTTGTATTAACATATGGATGACATGGTAAAGTAAGAATTTCACTTAAAACTTTATAGGAACCCGGAAATTCTAATGGATTAATATTCATCCCGTGCTCAACATACATGGGGCTTGCTTCGATTCCTTTTTCCAACAATTCTTTTAACACTGATTCTCGTAGTTCAGGATCTACAAGTATAGGATACCTAATATAATGGACAATATCTAGTTTTTCTTCTCTTTTGATCAATTTGATGTAACCAATATTCATTAATTCTTCTTCAATCTTATATGCATTTATTTTCCTTGCTTCAATAAAACTTTCCAGATTATTTAGTACAATTAACCCTAAAGAAGCCTGAAAATTTGATATAGAAGTAAAAACAGAAGGAGGTTCAAATGAAAAATCAAATTCTTTACTAGTATTTCTTATTGTATCTTCCATAGACAATTTTTTACGATTAAAGCCCAAAAAAATAACAATCTTCATAAAAAGCCAATAAAAAAAAGGCATTATTGCAAAACGATAAGCAATTAACGTGAATATCTTTGTTGAATGTGTATTGCCACTTATATTTAGTAAGTTCATAATTGATTCGTGATTTGTTATGACTGCTCCTCCACCTATTGGTATTGCTTTACCTTCTTGAAAATTTAAAATAGTAAAATCAGATTCAGTACCAATTAACTTTTTATCATATTTGCTTCCAATACCATAATCTACACCTTCTATCATGTAGATATCATGTTTGTTACAAAAATTCCTTATTTCTTCTACCTTACTTGACAAACCAAATAGATTCGTACAAATAATTGCTAATACATTTTTAGTATCTATTCTTTCCAGGCTATTAATATCAATACTAAGAGTTTCTGGATTTATATCGCAATATACCGGTTCAAGTTCTGAGGCAAGAATTGCGTGAATAAAACTTGGACATGAATAACGTGGTAAAATAATTCTTTTTTTGTCGCCATGTGTACTTAATTTTAATGCTAGTAAACAAGCGTAATTTGTTCTCATTAGGGAAGTAAAAGTATACACGCTTGTCTTATTAAAATACTTTTTTAAAGCTTCTTCAAATTCGGCTCGTCCATTACCGTTAATATGCTTCAATAGTGATTGAATAATCCATGATATCTTTAAAGGTGTCGCAGCCGCTGCTAAAAAACGCATTATAAACTCCAATAATTATTATTTGGTCTTTCTTTAATTACCTTTACAAGTGTTATTGATTCACCAGGAAATAAAAAGGATACTAATATACTATAAATATATGCGGTACTGTTCAAGAGGTAAGCAATAGAAAAATCTACTTTTGGAATAAGGTATAACCATACCAGAGTAGCAACTATGTAAAGATATATCGGAAAATATCTTTAAGATTCATTTTTTTCCAATTCCCTAACGCGTTTCTCAAGTAATGCGTTTGCTTGGGCAAGTTTTTTTATCTCTTCCGATTGTCTTGAGACAACTGAAGTTATCTGCAATGAAATAATAATAACAAAAGCCAATAATATAGTAAATGCAGCATTGGAAGCCAGGATAAAACCTAAAAAATTAGCAATATATGCAAGTACACTTGGAAAGATGCTTAAAATAAGCATACCAAGGTCGGAAAACAACCAAATTAAAGCGTATTTTAAGGATAGAGTGTTTTTTCTAAGAAAAAAGATGATTATTCCTAAAAATAAAATACACCCAGCAATAAAAAAATAATTTAAAATTGTTCTTTCCATATCTATCTCATATTTTTGGTACGATAATACGATATAATAAAATAGTTAAAGACACTTTAATCATGTAATAGATCGATTTTATCGGGCTTATAGAACTTTTCCCTTCTTCGCGTTCACGCATTATAACAGGTACTTCCAAAATTCTCGCTTTATGCAATGCCGCATCCATAATCGCTTCCGGTTCAGGATAATCCTGCGCATAATGAAAAGCAAATAATTCAATGTATTTACGATTAACAGCCCTATAACCACTTGTTACATCGTGTATTTTTACACCAGTACATAAATAAATCAATATACTTAAAAATGAAATACCTAATCGCCGTAAATCGGTTGATTGAAATCCCTTTTTGTCTAAAAAACGCGAACCTATAACTATATCGGCTTGTCCTGATAAAATAGGAGAAATTACATCTCCAAAGTAACAAGGATCATGCTGACCGTCTCCGTCATGTTGTATTGCAATATCATAACCCTGCTCATACGCGTATAAATAACCTGCTTGTACCCCACCTCCAATTCCAAGATTTATTGGTAAATTTATGTAGTTATAATTTTTTTCCTTGCATATTTCTAAGGTATTATCTTTTGAACAATCATTTATTATAAGATAGTCTATGATAGAGTTATAATTTGATGAAGAATAATTAACAATATTTTGAACGACTTTATCAATATTTTTTTCTTCATTGTAACAGGGGATAATCACTAATATTTTCATGTTTAAAATTTACTTATTTAAGAAAGTAAAACATCATCTCCTAATTTTGTATTGTTACATTTAATATATGCTTTATCGTAAGGAACTGCATCCAAATTACACATCCAATCAAAATAATAGAATATACTTTATTCTCTATTTTCAACTTGTTTCTCAGAATAAGCAAACCTAGAGGAATTAACGGAATAAAATATCTTCCCTGTACTCCTAAAATAATATCATGTGTATCACTGGTCCAACCAAGGAACATAGAAAGCATACATAACAATACAACAACAATAAAAATAAACAAAAAAAGACCCCTGTGTACCCATTTTGGGTTCCAACTGTCTTTTTTACCATAAAATACCGATCCAATTAATATAAGTAAAAATACTGTGATATACCATTCTGGAAGTGATAAAGTAAAACCACTCAAATATCGTCCAATCATAGTATGATAATACCATGTTCTATATACATTTAAGGTATTCCAAAATATTTTAACTGTCTGCAGTGGATGCTCCAGTATAAATGAAAATGTATAATTATGCTGCCCTTCCCAATTTAATTCCACCGGCTGTTGTGTCATTTTAAAAAGTTCATTATGATTAAACAACAAGATCATAGCTAATCCAATTATAAATATTCCAACTGCGATAATATAACCTTTAGCTTTTTTCCATCCGAAATGTCTAGGAAGTGCAAAAAATATAAGTGAAACTATTGGGAAATAAACTAGTTTTGCCGGAGCTAAGAGAATTCCTGTTATTGATAAGACGGCAATATCTTTTGTTTCTAATTTATTATTCTCATAAAGAATACTAATAAGATATGCGATAAAAATCATCGAAATACCATTTATGAAAGCATCATAAGAAAAAGAAGCGGCTTGATGTATGGTCATTGGTAGAAGACTAATTATAAAAAATGGTAATTTAAATTCATTCACAATTTTAATTGCACAAAATACACAAAATACATAAAAAATCAAATTTGTTAAACGTCCTAGATAAAAAACACCAAAAAAATTTAGACTTAAAAACCGCGCTATAAGCACCCCCAATGCTTGAGGTATATACCACACAAAATAATTTATATTATAAGGTTTGGGGATACTAATATATTTATATTCACTGTCTTTAATCCTATGTATTCCTTCTTTTGCCAGCCTTATATACGCACTTGAAACATTATGATGACCTTTTAAATTATAATAATCAAAATTAGACGATTTAGAAATATTTTTATTTTCTTGAAACAACAAAATGTTAGTCAACATATGCGTGGAATTATAATGATGTTTTTCATCAGGGATAGATAAAGGAGTCATAATAAAAAGATAAAATAGCCCTATTCCCATTCCTACGACTAAATATAAATACTCAATTGATACGCGTTTAACCAGCAAAAAAATAATAAGGATTACTAAAATAAAAAAACAACAAAATATAAAATATTTAAAATACCGGAAAAACAATTGTCCGCTTTCTTTTTCAGAAACATAAATTCCTTTAATTTTGTATGGTTCTCCTATTATATTTATATCGTATCTCAAGGAGGAAAAAATAGCTGGGGGTAAATTTAAAATTATTTCTGAACTGCCTTTTGGTAATATTTTAGATACAGAATTTTTCTCAGATAGATCATTATTATTTTTTGCATAATATATTTGAATGCCTGAATCAGCAGAAACAGGCTCAAAAAATTCTATTAAAGTTGATGAAATTTTATATTCGGGTGGTGAAATATAAATTACAGGATCGTTATGTAATGTAAAATAATAATTATCTGTTTGTTCATAATTTAATACTGATAAAACTGCCTGAGGATACAAGTTCGTTGCCGCTTCTTTATCAAAAGTATTTACTGTATCAACATTAAAAATAGCAGCAGAAAAATAGTAACTGCCTATTCCTATTAAACAAGTAAGTATAATAAATAGCAATAAATAAAGGCAGAAGTCCTTATTTTGTATATCTTTTCTAAATAACCATTTATATATTTGATTTATTAAACTAATAATGTTTTGTTTTGTATCTCTTAATAAAATAATAATCTTTTTAAGAAAGATTATTATTTTAATCAATAATTTTTTCTCAATATCACTTTTTGTCACTATCATCTTCCTGTATATTTTATTATTAACTCTAATTTTTTCCCAATAGAATACTTTCAATCTCAAATTCCGTTCCATTAGGCGGATCAATTCTAAACATATAAAGAATATCTCCTTTTTCCCAGCCTACTATTGGAACTTTTATCTTTATCATTTCTTGATTTTTATTTATATCTAAACGAACGCTGTTTCCTTCATTAAGACCGTTTCCAAAATCATAATAAACCTGAAGCACGCCTGCCACGCTATTTTTATAACTAATATCAACATAATAAGCATCAGAAATATTTTTTATTGGCTTTTGCAGAGGGAAATAGACTTGTGGATCGTTATTATCACAATACAAAAACAAATTTTCATTATCAAAATTATATGAAGAAATATCATACGTTTGTATTTCAGAAACATTCTGAAGAATCGATATATGTGAATTATTGTCCAATTCAATTGTATCTTCTTCGTATGAATCCGTTTTCCAAATAATGTTATTTGCCCCATGGTAATTTTGATAAAAATAAGAACCGCCATAGGCGGGTTCACTTGTCCATACCTCTCTTGTATTAAGATATTTATTTTTTTCAATAAAATATCTTTTAACAATAATAGACGATTTTCCATCATTTATCTGTTTCTTTATTGATTCTGTTCTGTTACGATCAAATTTTGAGTAATCCAAAGTCCAAAACGTCAATCTTGATATAAACATGAGAGACAATATGCACAGACAAATATTTGGCAAATATTTTTTATAATTATCAGGTAAGACAGATAAAATAACATTATTTATGTATGTTATAAACATGATAATAAATATTTGGACAAAAAGAAAGCTTCTTATCTCAGTGTAAGGCGCAAAAAACAAGGCAATGACAGATATAGAAGAAAGAGAAAGAATAAATACGTTTTCATATAATGAAGAAAATATAGATATAGAATATTTTTGCTGACTTCTCTTGTGCTGATAAATTAATATTATAAATAATAAAGAAAGACAAATAAAGAAAAGAATTATAAACCTATAATTACTAACAATGAAAGAACCTATAACCCTTCTTACATTATTTTTTATTTCACTTAAAGACATATTTTCAGGTAAATTAAACATATTCCTGTAAATTATCGTTCGTCTTTTTGTATTTGGAGAAAATAATAATATTGAATATCCAATACCCATAGATAAAACCGATAACAACAACCAAACGGGGATTTTTTTTATTCCATTTTTTATAAAACCCCTTAGTAATAAGAAACCGCCTAATAAAATAATTATTGGCACTGTATTTTCATTTGTAAAGGCGGCAATATAACTTGCTATTATATAACCAATTAATGATTTATTCTCCATTTTATATTTTTCATCGTGTAAATATTTCCTATATGGTATTGCCGTGCTAAGCAAGATTACGCCAGCCCATAAATAATTTGTCGCTCCTCCACACCAAAAAAATATTTCTCCAATAGAAAAACTGCAAATCAAAAACAAAACAGGGATTACGGAAAAAGTTGCCAAATCTTTTATACTTTCAGTGTTTGGCAGTCTGCAATTACCCCAATAAAATATTAATACAAAAAATAATAATGTAACAATTGCATTAAGAATGCTAAATAATATTTTTCCAACACCAAAAACTTCTCCTAAATTAAGCCACAAAATGGCAAGCGTATCCCCAACTCGTAAATTAAAGGTATTATTATCTGGATAAAATTTATAAATAACCTCCTTAAATACCTCTTTTGCCAAATCAATTTTATTTGTGTTGTGAAATAAAAACGCATAGTCTTCACCAATCATCGGCGTTTTAAGGTTAATAAAAAGTAAATAAGCAAGCATTATCCCAACATAAGTAAACCAAAGATTAATGGTCATATTTCGCTTTTTCATTTCTTTGTACATATGTTAGTTATCCTTTTTGATTCATATTTTCTTTGGTTTAATACAAATAAATGCCTGCTGTAATTTTAACGGATCATCATAATGCTCTACAATGTCAAACCATTTTCCCCATTCATTTGATATATATTCATTGGGAATTACAGTATCTCCATAAAAATCATTCGTTAAATCATATCCGCCGCCATTTGGACTATAAATATATTCACCCATATTAAATTGATCTTGTACATCAGTTGTCCCTAACCTTTCTATCATTATTTTATCATAATCAGAAACGTTATCTGCAATAGATTTTTGTTTTAAATCTGTTAAAAAACTTTGCTGTCTAAAAGTCAGGAAAATAAGTCCGCTTGGTTTTATAATACGCAAAAATTCCTTAAGCCACGCAAGGTGTGCATCTTCAGAAAGATGAGAAAATAACGAATATGCCATAATGACATCAAAAGTCTCATTCCCGTATTTTAAAGGCGGAAAAGGATTATTAATATCGAATGAAACGTCACCTCCGCCACATATTGCAATTTTTTTGCATTTTATACAAAATGTGGTTTTACATAAATCAATAAATTCCTTTGTTACATCTGAGCCATATAAATTACCCGGAAAAATATCCTTCATAAAAAAACGGGTCATTCTCCCATATCCGCACGCAAAATCAAAAAATTTTGTTTCTTTATTAAATGATTTATTTTGTTGTTTTGTTATCCTTCGTATCTCTTGATACATATTTTTTGGTTCATGCAGTGAATTAATTCCTTTATTGCCAATAGTTGAAATTTGGATGTTATCTTCCGGAAAATCGGGAAAAGAAACTCCTTTAATAACCCGAGAATTAACACTTTTATATAGTAATTCGATCCATGCAGAATCAGATAGTTTATGAAATTTAGAATATATTTGTTTATGCATATTAAATCCTCCTAAAAAAATTTCCATTTTTAATTTATATTTTCAAATATTCTTTTACTTCTTCTCTATATTTTTTTGCTAATTCAAAATATACAGAATTTTTTGTTAAACTAAAAATATACTTCTGCATATCACAAATTTCATCAAAATGCTTTTGCGCAT